>Ga0209635_10003670_pt1 | contig 11995 bp, 10 predicted proteins | sample DeeMarSWOR230_32_FD_187463 | JGI IMG/M metagenome (GOLD analysis project Ga0209635, IMG submission 187463) | Marine sediment microbial communities from White Oak River estuary, North Carolina - WOR-2-30_32 (SPAdes) (version 2) | ecosystem: Environmental > Aquatic > Marine > Intertidal zone >...
TAAAATAGGCATTATTACTTCTGGGGTTTCTTACTTATACATTAAAGAGGTATTAAAAGAATTAAACCTGAATTTTCCTATTTTAAAGCTTGGATTTTTTTATCCTTTGCCAGAACAAAAAATTAAGAAATTCATTAAATCATTAAAAAAAGTTTTAATAGTTGAAGAATTAGAACCTTATTTGGAAAAAGGAATAAGGGAACTGGCAAAAGATATAAATCCAGGACTTCAAATTTTTGGCAAAGATGTTTTGTCACAAATAGGAGAACTAAATCCCAATTTGGTTTTATTCGCCATTTCTAAAGTTATTGGTCGCAAGTTTCAAGTTTCACGTTCCAGGTTTCAGGTTGAGATTCCCAGGCGTTTGCCAAAGCTTTGCTCTAATTGTCCTTATTGGTTGGTTTTTGCGGCTGTAAAAAGAGCTTTAAAAGAAAAGAAAATAAAACAAAAAGATGTGATTTTTGGAGGAGATATAGGATGTTATATGTTAGCTGGTATTCCTCTGATTTCGCTTCAAGATTATTTGGCTTGCATGGGTTCTTCTATTGGGATTGGGCATGGAATTAAAAAATCTACAAATCAGAAACTAATTGCTTTTATTGGAGATTCAACATTTTTTCATGCTGGAATTCCAGCTTTAATTAATAGTGTTTTTAATAAATCAAATCCCTTAATTTTTATAATGGAAAACCTTACCACTGCTATGACCGGGCATCAGCCTCATCCTGGTATGGAAATTAAAATTGGAAATATTGTAAAAGCTTGTGGGGCAAAGAATTTAAAAGTTATAAATCCTTTAAACCAAAAAGAAATGATAAGCACGATAAAGGAATTTTTAACCAAGAAAGAGGTTTCTGTAATTGTTAGCAGAAGTCCTTGCATATTTGTAAGGGAAAATTAAGAATTACGAATCATGAGTAAATAATAATTAGATATACTTAATATTTTATACTTCATTCATATTATGCAAAATTTTAATATTATAATTACAGGAGTAGGTGGGCAAGGACTGATTACTCTTTTGAAGATTTTGGCTGAAGCTGCTTTAATTGAGAATTTTGATGTAAGAACATCTGAACTTCATGGTCTTTCTCAAAGAGAAGGAAGTGTTAGCGTTCATATAAGATTCGGACAGGAAATTTTTTCTCCTTTAATAACTCCAGGAAAAGCTAATTTGATTTTGGCATTGGAAATGACAGAAGTTTTAAGAGCAATTGATTTTTCAAATAAAGAAACAGTTTTTTTAATAAATAAAAAATTAATCCCTTATTTTGAAGGGCCTACTGAAAAAAAAGTTTTAAAGGAAATTAAAAAAATCCCTGCCAAAACATATCTTATAAAAGCTTCAGAAATTTGCAAAGAAAAAATAGGAATAGAAGTTTTAGCTGGAGTTTTTCTATTAGGTGTGGCTGTTTCAAAAAAAATAATTCCTTTTAGTTCTGATATTATAATTAAAGCTATTAAAAGGTCTCTTCCAAAAGAATTTTCTTTTAAAGAAAATAAAAAAGCTTTTCTTTTAGGTCAGAAATATGAATGAAAAAGCTAAAATCGCTTGTTTGGGAGGGGGAAATGCAATGCCAAAAGCTGTTCTTACTGGCCTTAAAAAATATCCAGTAAGAATTTTTGCTATTTGCGCTATGTTTGATACTGGAGGTTCTTCTGGTAGATTAAGAAAAGATTATGATATTGTTTCACCAGGTGATATAAGGAGAGCTTTGATTGCTTTGGCAAATACTTCTCCTGCTGTGGAGAACCTTTTTAATTATAGGTTTCAGATAGGAGAATTGGCAGGTCATAATTTTGCAAATCTTTTAATAACAGCTTTGGAATTAAGCACTAATAATTATGAAACAACAATTGGCGAGTTAAGAAGAATTCTGAATATAAAACACAGGGTTCTTCCAATTAGTTTAGATAAAGCTAATCTTTATGCTGTTTTGGAAAACGGCCAGATTATAGACGGAGAAAAAAATATTGATACTCCCAAGCATAACGGGAGATTAGGAATAAAAAGAGTTTACACAGAACCTGAGGCAAAAGCTTATCCTAACACAATAAAAGCCTTAAAGGATGCTGATTTGATAGTAGTTGGGCCAGGCGATTTATATTCAACAATAGCTCAAATATTTTTAGTAAAAGAAATTCCAAAAACTGTTTTAAAAAGCAAGGCAAAAACAGTTTATTTGCCTAATTTAATGACAAAATATGGTGAAACAAATGGATTTTCAGTTTTAGACTTTACAAATCAGGTTGAAAAATGGTTAGGAGGTTCTTTTGATTTTATTTTATATAATAATTTTATTCCCAAAGAAAAAAGAATCAGGAGTTTTAAAAAATCACATCCTGAATTAGTAGAAATGGTAAGAATAGATAAGGATTTAAAAGAACCTAAATTCATTGGAAAAAATCTTTTATATAATAAAGGTTTAATTGAACATGATTCAGAAAAAGTAGCTAAAGCTTTAATTTCTTTAATTTAAATTTTTCAGGATATTATATTTTTTTATTTTAAGCTTATTTTAGGTATATCCTATCCGAAAAAGGATTTGAAAATCCTGTTTTTTGTTTAAAATTCTAATAATATCCCTTGACAAAAACATTTTTCATTAATAAAATAAAATCAGAACCGTGTATTGGGAAAGGAGGTGGCCATGGCCCTTTATGGCGATGGGAAGTGATGTGGGAGCAAATGCTCCCCGTTCATGAAAGGAGGTAGGGGCTCCCTGACTTTCCAGAGGGGTGGACGATTTGTCCACCCTTCTTCTTTTTAAAATTAAGCTTGCTATTGACAAGTTTTTTTTATTTTGTTAAATTTAGATGAGCCTACCTTTCCCATCGCAAAAGGCTGGGTCGCCGCGGCCGCTAGGAGTCCAGCGCCTCCTAGCTGCCCAACTACTCTGCCCCTAATGCTGTACTAATCGCATTAGGGGCTCTTTTATTTATAAAAAGCTTTTATTTTGTATAATTAATTAATTACAATTTGAATAAACAAAGCTTTTAATTATGAATAATAAAAATTATTTAATTGGCATAGACGGAGGAGGAACAAAAACAATAACAGCTCTTGCAACTGAAAAAGGAAAAGTTTTAAAAATTGCAAAAACAGGACCTTCTTCTCCAAGAAATATTAAAATTGAAACTGCAGTTTCAAACATTGAAAAAGGAATTAAAAGGGTTTTTAAAAAAGGAAATATAAAATCTGTTTTTATTGGCTTGGCAGCCATTGAAGAACAGCCTGATTTGAGGATAAAAATTAAAAAAGAAATTAAAAAAAGAAAATGGCTTTTTTCAATTTTAAAAGGAAAATTTGAAATTGGAAGTGACCAAATTACAGCTTTTCGTTCTGCAACTTTAAAAAAAGATGGAATATTAATAATTTCAGGAACAGGCTGTGTAGTTCATGGCTGGAAAGGTTCCAAAGAACACAAAACTTCAGGCTGGGGTTATTTTGCAGACGAAGGCTCTGCATTTTGGGCAGGCCAAAAAGCTTTTCAATCAGCTTTAAAAGATTTGGATAAAAGAGGTTCAAAAACTGAAATTACAAAAATGATTTTTAGAAAATTAAAGGTAAAAAATATAGAACAGTTTTTAAATAAAGTTTATTCAAAAGATTCCAATGAAATTGTCCCTCTTTTTTCAATATTAGTTGATAAAGCTTCAAAGAAAGGAGACAAAATTTCAAAACAAATTATGAATCAGGCAGCTGGAGAATTAATTTTGGCTGCCAAAACAGTGATTAAAGAATTAAAGTTTGAAAATAAAAAATTTCCTTTAGTTTTATCAGGTTCAATGTTTAAATCAGAAATAATTTTAGGCAAAGTAAAAAAAGAAATAAAAAAAATAGCACCCAAAGTTGAGTTTATAAGACCCAAAAAAGAGCCTGTAATTGGCGCAGTAAGCTTGGCTAAGGAAATGGCAAAGAATAGATTTAATTTATGGAGATATTAAAGGTTTTTAAAGAAAATAAAGAAATTATAAAAAAAATTAAAGAGTCTTTAGAAAAAGGAAAAATTATTGTTTTTCCAACAGATACTGTTTATGGTTTGATTTGCAATGCCAGAAATGAAAAAGCAACAAAAAAGATTTTTAAAATTAAAAAAAGAGAAAAGAAAAAACCTTTGGGTATTTTTGTAAGAAATATAAAAATGGCAAAGAAATTTGCAGAGATTGATAAAGAAAAAGAAAAGTTCTTAGAAAAAATTTGGCCTGGCAAAATGACAATCATTTTTAAAAGAAAAGGAAAGCTTCCCAAAATTTTGTTTGGAAAACAGAAAACAATAGGAATAAGAATTCCAGATTACAAATTAATAAAAGATTTGTTTTTTAAAATAAATTTTCCTTTGGCTCAAACATCAGCTAATATTTCAGGAAAAGAAGCTCCAACAGATATTAAAAAAGTTTTAGCTTATTTTAGAAATCAAAAAGAAAAGCCTGATTTAATTTTAGACAAAGGTGTTTTAAAAAAGGCAAAGGCTTCTACTGTTTTGGATTTATCTGGCAAAACCCCTAAAATTCTAAGAAAAGGAGAAATATCTGAAAAAAATATTTTAAAATTAATGTGATTTTTAAAAATGGAAAAAATAACAGAAAAAGATTTAGAAAAACTAAAAATTGTAAAAGGACAAGTAAGAGGAATTGCTTTAAAAGATGACTTTGAGTTTATAAGAAAAAAAAGAGGAGAAGAAGGAGTACAGATAATAGAACAAGAAATGGAAAGATTGGGTTATCCTTTAAAATACAAGGAAATTAAAAGTTTTAAATGGTATCCGGAAAAAATGAATCTTTTGTTATTTGTAGCTCAAAAGATTTTTGAATGGGATAATGAAACTATGAGGGAAATGGGGCGTTTTGGCGCAAAAGTTTCAATAATGTCCCGCATTATGATGAGATATTTTATTTCTATTCAAGGATTAATTAAAGTAGCTACTGATTATTGGGGACGCTATCATAGTACTGGAAATTTGGTACCAATTGAGGTAAATAAAAAACAAAGATATGGGATTTTGGAGATAAGAAATTTCACAGCTTGCTATCCTTCTCACTGTCGTTATTTAGAAGGTTATTTCTGGCAAATTGTTTCTTATGTTTTGCCAAAACAAAATCTAAAAGTTGAAGAAATAGCTTGTGAATTTAAAGGTGATAAGGTGCACAGATTCAAGATAACCTGGTAGAATTTTTTTAAGAAATTAAAAGATGGCAACCTACCATCTTTTTTATTATGCCGCGGGAGGGAGTCGAACCCTCACGGAGTTGCCTCCAATGGATTTTGAGTCCATCCTGTCTTCCAGTTCCAGCACCGCGGCCCAACTCTTCTAAAACTATCAATTCTTTGTTTTTTTGTAAAGCTTTAATCTTTTTCCTTCTTTTTTACAAATTCACAATAGGAATTTGAGCATTTTATCTTTTTTAACCTATCTTTTACTAAAAATGAACCGCACTTTGGACAAACTTCGCCAGTTGGTTTATCCCATAAAGCAAAATCGCATTTTGGCCATTTATTGCATCCATAAAATATTTTTCCTTTTTTTGTTCTTCTTTCTAAAATTTCCCCTTCATTACATTTAGGACACTTAATACCTAAAGTTTCCTGTTCAAAGGGCTGGGTATGTTTGCAATCTGGAAATCCAGAACATCCATAAAACCTTCCAAACCTTCCCATTCTGATTACCAGGTTTTTCCCGCATTTTGGACATTTTTTATCAGTAATGATTTTCTTTTTTTCTACTTCTTTATATTTTTTATTCAGGTTTTTAGAAAATGGCTCATAAAAACTTCTTAATACAGGCACCCAATCTTTTTTTCCAGTTGCTATTTTGTCTAAATTATCTTCCATTTTAGCTGTAAAATTGATATCAACAATTTTTGAAAAATGTTCTACCAGCATATCACTTACTGAAAAGCCGATTTCAGTAGGGTAAAATTGCTTTTTGTCATTCTTTTTTACATAATTTCTTTCTTGGATAACAGAAATAATAGAAGCGTAAGTTGAAGGCCTTCCAACTCCGTTTTTTTCCAATTCTTTTACAATAGTAGCTTCAGTAAAACGTGGAGGAGGTTGGGTAAAGTGTTGATTTGGAGTTAATTTCTTTAAAGAAAGTTTGTCTTTGATCTTTAATTCAGGCAACTCTGTTTCTTGGAAACTCATAGGATAAACCTTTAAAAACCCGTCAAATTTTAAGATTTGGCCATTTGCAGAAAATATATATTTTTTTGCCTGAATATCAACTTTAGTAGCATCAAAAATAGCTTGGCTCATTTGGCAGGAGATAAATCTTTTCCAGATTAAATCATAAAGTTTAAATTGGACTTGATCCAAATCGCTTTCTATTTTTTCAGGAGTTTTTTCCGGATAAGTGGGTCTGATAGCTTCGTGAGCTTCCTGGGCTAATTTTGATTTGGTTTTAAACTTTCTAAAAGAACCTGCCCAATAATTCTTTCCGAAATTGGAAATAATAAATTTTTGAGCTGCTTTTAATGATTGTTCAGAAAGATTTACAGCATCCGTTCTGTGATAGGTAATCAATCCTTTTTCGTAAAGACCCTGGGCAATACTCATTGTCATTTTTGCTGGAAATCTAAGTCTTTGCCAGGCTTCTTGTTGCAAGGTTGAAGTGGTAAAAGGAGGAAGAGGATTTCTTTTGGTTTCTTTTTTTTCAATGCTTTTTATTTTGTATTCAGCGCCTTTTAAATCTTTTAAAATCTTTTCAGCCTGTTCTTTATTTTTAATTCCAAATTTTCCAATTGCTTTTCCATCTTTTTTAATCAAAATTGCCTCAAATTCATTACCTTTTGTTTTAAAAAGAAGAGCTACAATTGTCCAGTATTCCTGGGGCACAAAATCCTTGATTTCTTTTTCCCTTTCCACAATTAATCTTAGGGCTACAGACTGAACCCTGCCTGCAGAAAGGCCTTTTGTTATTTTTCTCCATAAAAACGGAGATAATTTATATCCTACTATCCTGTCTAAAATTCTTCTTGCTTGCTGGGCATCAACCAAATCCATATTTATTTTTTTAGGTTTCTCAAGCGCATTCAAAACCGCATCTTTTGTAATTTCGTGAAAAACAATTCTTTCATAGTTTTTTCCAATTGCCAGAGCTTTTAACGTATGCCAGGCAATTGCTTCTCCTTCTCTGTCTGGATCAGTGGCTAAAATAGTTTTTTTGGCTTTTTTCTGAAGGCTTTTTAATTTTTTAATTGCCTCTTTTTTTCCAGAAATTATAACGTAAGTAGGTGTAAAATCTTTTTTAACGTCAATACCAAGTTTTTTCTTTGGCAAGTCTCTGATATGACCTAAGGTTGCTGCAATCTTAAAGTCAGATGACAAAAACTGCTGCAGGGTTTTTGATTTTTTTGGGCTTTCAACAATTATCAAATTCATAATTTTAATTTGTTATTGCGTAAATATTATTTCCTAAGTTTTTAATTTTTCCATCAATTTCCATTATAGCAAGAATACTTAAAATTTCCTGAGGTTTCAAGTCTGTTTGCTCAATAATCTTTTCAATATGCAGGGGGCCTTGCCTTAATATTTTCAAAATAATGCTTTCTTTTAATGTTTTTGGCATGGTTTGTTTTTGGTTTGAATTCCTTTTAGAAAAAGAAAGTTCAAGCTTTTTTGAAAATTCTAATTTTTTTAAAATATCTTCTGTTTTTTCCACTAAAATGGCGCCATTTTTAATTAAAGAGTGAGGCCCTTTTGAATTTGAAGAAAATATAGAGCCTGGGACAGCAAATATTTTTTTATTTTGTTTTTTTGCCCATTTTGCAGTGATTAAAGCCCCGCTTTTTGTTTTTGCCTCTACAATTAAAACACCAATAGAAAGCCCTGAAATAATTCTATTTCTTTGAGGAAAGTTTGATTTAAATCCCGGTACTTCAGATGGATGTTCAGATATCAAGCAGCCACCTTTTTTTATAATCTCATTTGCTAATCTTGTATTTTCTTTTGGATAAATTGAATTTTTATCAAGTCCTGTTCCTAAAACAGCTATTGTTTTTCCATTTCCTTCCAAGCAGCCTTTATGAACAAAAGTATCAATTCCTTTTGCCATTCCGCTAACTATAATCAGTCCTGTTTCTGCCAAGTCTTTTGCTATTTTAAAGGCTATTTGTTTTCCATAAGATGAACATCTTCTTGTCCCTACAATTGAAAAACAAGGTCCTTTTGGAATAGTGCCTTTTACATAAAGTAATCCTGGGGGATGTTCAATCTTTTTTAAAAGTTGCGGATATTCTTTGTCTTTTATTTTTATTTTTTTAATTTCTTCCATTTTTCTTAGCTTTTAGTCTTTCTATGGCCTGGGATACTATCTGGCAATAAAGATTAAGTCCTACTGCATTTATATTCCCTGATTGCTCTCTTCCTAAAATATTTCCGGCACCTCTCATTTCCAAATCTGCTATTGCAATTTTATATCCAGAACCTAAGGCTTCAGCTTTTTTTAACGCTTTTAATCTTTGCTTTGCTTTTTTAGTTAAAATTCTTCTCGGGTAAAAGAAAAAAGCTTTAGCTTTTTTATGAGATCTTCCAACCCTTCCTCTTATTTGATAGAGTTGGGCCAGTCCCAATTTTGTAGAGTCTGCTACAATCAAAGTATTAACATTTGGAAAATCCAAGCCTGCTTCAATAATAGTGGTTGCTATTAAGATATCAATTTTCTTTTCTTTGAGCTCTGACATTATTTTTACTAATTCTTTTTCATTCATTCTTCCGTGGGCAATTCCAATTCGCCAACTGGCAGAATTCAGGCTTTCTAAAAAATCCTGGGCCTGTTCAATAGTTCCTATTCTGTTGTGTAGATAATAAACCTGACCTTTTCTTTCCAATTCCTTTTTTATTGCCTTTTTTATTATTTTTTTTGAAAAAAGGCCAATATGGGTTGCAATTTCCAGTCTGCCAGGAGGGGGAGTTTGGATTAAACTAATGTTTCTTAAAGAACAAAGCGCCAAATAAAGAGTGCGGGGTATTGGAGTGGCAGAAAGAGAAAGGACATCAAGATTTGCCCTCATTTTTTTTAATTGTTCTTTTTGTTTTACTCCAAATTTGTGTTCATCATCAATAACTAATACTTGTAAGTTTTCTGGAAATTGAACGTCTTTTGATAAAATTCTATGAGTTCCAATCAGAATATCAATTTTTCCTTGTTTTAAATCTTTTAAAATTTTTTCTTGTTCTTTTTTTGATTGAAACCTTGTTAATAAAGCAATATTAACAGGGATATTTTCCAGCCTCTCTTTAAAATTTTCAAAGTGCTGATTAGCCAAGATTGTAGTAGGGCAGATCATAGCACTTGAAAGCCCTGAATTTACTGCCCTCAAAATTGTTCTCAAAGCTATTTCTGTTTTTCCAAATCCAACATCACCGCAAACAATTCTATCCATAGGTTTTGTTTTTTGAAAATCCTGTTCAATGTCTTCTAAAGCTTTTATCTGGTCTGGAGTTTCCTTATATTTAAAACCTGATTCTATTTTTTTATCTATTAAGCTTTTGGGAGAAAAAATATTCCGGAAGGCCAGTTCTCTTTTTGCATAAATTTCTAATAATTCCTTTGCTAATTTTTCTGCTTCTTTTTTTACTCTTCTTTTTGTTCTTTGCCAGACAGAACTTCCCAGTCTTGATATTTTTGGGGTTGAAAAACCAATATACCTTGAAAGTTTTCTTTCCAATCCCAAGGGAACATAAAGTTTGTCTTGGGCTGCATAAGAAATCTGATAATATTTTTGATTGTTAATTTCCAATTGCCTTTTATAAATTCCTATTCCATGGTCTAAATGAACCAAATAATCTCCTGATTTTAAAACTTTCAAATCAGAAAACATTTCTTGGGACTTTAATTTCTTTTTTAAGATTTCTTTTGCTGTTTTTTCATTCTTGATTTCAATTTCTAATTCTTCAATGTTTTCAATTTTGTTTCCCAAGAATTCAAATCTGATTGCATATTTTGAATTTATAGGAAAAACATCAATTATTCCTCCTCTATGGGAGAATTCACCAAGCTCTTGTATTTTAAAAACTTTTTCATATCCTAATTCGTCTAATTTTCTTAAAAAATGAGAAATCTGGATTTTTTGGTCTTTTTCCAAAAACAAAGTATTGTCCTGCCAGAAAGATTGGGTTTTTTGGATTTTTAGAATTTTTTTCAAATTTTTTTCAAACCAAAAATTCTTTCTTTCAAGAAAATAAGGAATAATACTTACAATTAAAACAGAATTCTTTCTTGACATTTAAACTTATTTAGTTTATAATAAAAAATCCAATTTGGATAAAGTGTTTTTTTAAATTGGTTCTTCCAATTTGGGAGAGAGTGGAAATTTGAGCTTCCCTCCTAGCACAAATTTCTTAAATTCAGGAACAATAGCTTTTGCTACTTGGTCTTGAGGCTCTTTCCCAAATTGGAGGATAGGTCATTTCAATTATTATATTCTGACATTGTCTTTTCTATTCCCTGTTCAATTCCTAACAAAAGAGCGTCACAAGCTCTTTTTTTGATTTTTTTAATAACTTTTCTTTCTTTTTCTGTAAATTTTTTAAGAACAATTTTATCTTTTGTTTCTTGTCTCTTTTTGTTTTCTATTGCTACTCCAATTCTAAATCTAATAAAATCTTTTGTTTTCAATTCTTTAATTATTGATTCAATTCCTTTGTGTCCTGCAGAACTTTTTGATTTTGAGATTTTAATTTTTCCCAGAGTAATATCCAAATCATCATGAACTATCCAGATATTATTAGTTTTTGGTTTGTAAAAAATGGCAAGTGCTTTTACAGACTTGCCAGAAGAATTCATAAAGGTTTCAGGTTTTGCTAATATAATTTCTTTATTTTCTATTAAGCTTTTGCTAATTTTTGCTTTGAACTTTGGTTTTTGCTCCCAACTTGTAAAATTATTATTTTTTTTAAAGCTATTTAAAATTTCAAAACCAATATTATGTCTTGTATTATTAAATTTTTTTCCTGGATTTCCCAAACCAATAATAAGAATCATATATTTTATTATAATACAATTAAGAATAAAACTTTAGTTTATATTGACTAAATATTTAAAAGATGATATAATATTATTGCAATTAAAACACGAAAGGAAAGGACGAAAGATGAACAGGAAGAGAGCGCCAACTTGGCTTTTGCTCTTGTTTGTTTCGGCAGTCATATGTGGGATGCTGGTCATTCCCACACTGATTGGCGCAAAAAGAGCGATTGGGCTGCCTTCTTCGCCGTGGGAGAAAAGAGTTGAAGTTTTCTTCCAACTCCCCGGCGATGAATAGTCCTTTGTGCCCCCTGCATTAGTTTGCAGGGGGTTCTGACTTTTATGCTTAATACTTATTTATACTTTATACTTAGTAAAGAACTATTTGCATAAAATTTAAGATTGAGTATAATATAAAAAATATGATTCAAGAAACTGCAAAAGAGTTTTTCTCGTTTTTATTTGGGATTATTAAAACAGTTATTATTGCAGCTGCAATTGTAATTCCTATTCGTTATTTCATATTCCAGCCTTTTATTGTAAGGGGTGATTCAATGCTTCCTAATTTTCATCACAAAGACTATTTATTGATTGATGAGATTTCTTACAGGTTCAGGGAGCCAGAAAGAGGAGAGGTAATTGTTTTTAAACCACCAAATCAGCCAACAACTCGCTATATAAAAAGAATTATTGGTTTGCCTGGGGAAATAATTGAAATATCAGAAGGAAATGTTTTTGTTTCAAAAGACGGGAATAATCATGACATTTTAAACGAAACAGATTATTTATCAGAATCTGTTTTTACTTCAGGAAATATAAAGATTGTTTTAGAGGAAGATGAATTTTTTGTTTTGGGAGATAATCGTGAATTTTCTTCTGATTCAAGAGCTTTTGGGGCTTTATCAAAAGAAAATATTGTTGGGAGAGTGTTTTTCAGAGCTTTTCCTTTTGATAGTTTTTCAAAAATAGAAGCCCCTATTTATTCTTTTTAATTTTTAAAATATGGCAAAAGTAGGTAGGCCAAGAAA
>Ga0209635_10003671_pt1 | contig 11994 bp, 9 predicted proteins | sample DeeMarSWOR230_32_FD_187463 | JGI IMG/M metagenome (GOLD analysis project Ga0209635, IMG submission 187463) | Marine sediment microbial communities from White Oak River estuary, North Carolina - WOR-2-30_32 (SPAdes) (version 2) | ecosystem: Environmental > Aquatic > Marine > Intertidal zone >...
TTTAATCTTTATAAGTTATGCAACAAAAGATTCAGCCTTATTTAAAATTCCCTTAATTACCGAAATTTTAGTTCAATATCCTGAGATCGATGATATACTTTATTGGGAATCCGATATGCATGACGATATTTATGAATACATGGATGATAACTTAAAACTCTGCTCGGTTCTTCTTCTCTTTTGTACTAAAAAATCCCTCTACTCGGAACCTGTTAAAATGGAATGGCGTTCAGCATTAAAATTAGATAAGAAAATAATTCCCATATTCATTAATCCAAATGATATACCTCCATTGTTGACCACAAAATTGAGTGTACAATTTGATGAGGATGAATTATATGATTCAATAGAAGCAATATACCAAATGCTACTTAAGACATTGGAAATGGTTTCTACTAGAGAGTTTTGTAAATATTTAATTCCAAAAACGGTTTCTGATGAATATTTTGAAGAACAAACAGCGTCAATGGTTAAAAAAGATATTGAAATTGAAAGTGATATTCCTAATAACGAATTAAAACTACAATTTATCTCAATTTTAGAAAAGAATAACTTTGAATTTCTCAAAAAATCAATCGATACTGAAGAAATAGAAAAACCAGAATCCCAATTAATATCCCTAAGATTTTTTGCTGAAGATAAATTTGAAAAACAAGAAATTGCTTTAACTGTTACTATTCAAAAAGTTGAAGATTATAAGAGTAAGGTTTATCTTCGAGTCATGGGGAATAAAGGATGGATGGTAAATGAAATTTTAAGCGATCTTGGCAGTAAATTATATCCATTAAAAACAGTCACTGAATTAATAAGAGAATATTCAGAAAAAATTGAAAATTTCATGGATCAAATAGATAATCTTGAAGAATTTCTTAGAAAAAATCTTGGCTCAGAAATCAAGGAGATTGAAGATCTTATGTACCAATATTTAGGTAAACAGATACAAAAAGACGTTTTTATAAAGAAAGGGCTCCAAATTCTTGGGAAGCGATTTCTATTGGTTATTATAGAAAATTTGCCAAGAATATCATACAAAAAGAAAGACTTAGAAGATAGAGGCAAAGAGACTGATATTCAACTTTAAATATCTATGTGTTTAATTAATTATGTTTTTTTTCCTTTTATTTGAACCTAGTTTCTTACTTATTCCCAAAAATCCTTTATGTCCTTTATATTTTTATATCCTACGACGTTATCTCTTACAAAAATTTCAAAAGGTAAATCCTTTTTTCTATATTTCTCAATTATTTTTAGTAAAGTCACGTGTTCCGGCATGTGATATATTTCCTTATATTTTTCTCCGACACCATCAGAATATTGATATTGTTGTAGCACAAATGTACCCCTGAATTTATTTTTCTTAAGAAAGGTAACAATTTTGTGGATATCTTCTGGTTTCATTAATTTTTCCACATATGTGGTTCTTATTTCAAAATCTATCTCTTCTTGATCGTTAACGATGTTAAATGTTTCGATTATAAGTTCAGGATTTAAATCACTCCCTGTAATTTTTTCTAATGTGGTTTTCTTTAATGGTCCTTTCAAATCTAAAGAAACCCTATTGATATATGGCATTAATTTTGTAATTAGAGTTGGATTAGTTCCATTTGTATCTATATTGATGTATTTATCTACTTTTTGAATTTCCTTACAAAGATCGATTAAATCTGTTTGAAGGGTCGGTTCGCCTCCAGTAATACTTACACCACTCACTAATAAATTACTCTTAACTTGTTCTATTATTTCGCTAACCTTCATATCTCTACCTACATCAAGATTTAATAGAAATTTATTATGACAGAATTCACATTTTAAATTACATCCAACTGTAAAAATTATCATGGAGGAGCGCTCTGGAATATCCTTTGTAGAAATATCAATTATTCCTCCTATTCTCATAAAATTCCTCTAAAATTTCTCTTTAATCAGGTTCTCTACTTCGAATAAAGTTAAATTAAATGGTCCAAAAGATTCTAATTTTAGTGAAGTTAATGCCGTTGAGAACATAAGTGCCTCCTCTGGGTCTTTTGTTAGTCTAGCTCCTAAATAGCTTATAAAAGCGGTGTCTCCTCTACCTGTTCTTCCTAAAATATGGCTGTTTTTCCATGGAAAAAAATAAGTTTCATTTGATGCATAAACGCTCATTCCTCTTTCATGAGTTGCGAGTATCTCCTTTGGACCATAATTTTTTAAAACCAATAAAGCATCATGAATACTTTCTTGATCAGTTAGAAGAAGGGCTTCCTTTTGATCAACTTTAAGGTAATTTATTCTTGATAAGATGTTTTTCTTTTCTTCTTCTGTCAATTTCTTATAAAAAACTTTACTATTTTCTCTAACACGTATAAATCCTTGAATATCTAAAGCCAATCTGCCACCATATTTTTCATATAAAAAATTAAGTAATGGAATATCAATTTCTCCAGCTATAATTGGGCCAATAACAAAAAATCTAGGATTTATATCAGGAATATGTTCTTTCTTAAATAAACCTGCAAAACCTAATAGTTTATAATCCCTAAATTCAATATTTTTCGAAGAATAAATATTCCGTAATCCAGAAGTCTCTTTAGAAGGATATGCAAAATATGTGATCCTCTTTTTTTTAAAAATTTCTAAAATAGGGAAATCTTCTTTTTTCAATAGCGTGATAATTGATATTTTTAATCCCATACGACTTCCAGCAATTCCTCCGTAATAAACAGCACCACCTATTGACTTTCTACTTATGCCATCCACTTCAATGATATCTTTAGCAATATGTCCCAATATTGTAATATCAGAATCAAATGTATCTTTATGCATAATAATAATTAAAATAATTAATTAAAGATTTAAGAAATTATCTAAGTTTAGCATTAAATGTTTTAGATAAGATTTATGAATAACTAAAATAGTCTTTTTAACCATTGGAATCAAAATATAAAGAAGAATAGACTTTTTTAGCCAAATAAATTAGATTAGATAACTTTTATATAACAATTAAAATTAAAAAGTAGATCTTATAAAAAATACTCTTAAGATTTATTCATATATCAATAATGAACTTGGTTTATTGTTAATAAAGCTCATAATAATTCTTTCTTCAATTTCATGAAGTTTTAATTTTTCTACGTTATTACAATTCCAATCATAACATTTCCTATCATTTTTATATACCACACCGCAATGAATTGTGTGATATGACCCATCCGCATATTCTTTGCCACAAATTAAGCATTTTTTCATTTTTTTTCACATTCATTAAACGTTTTTTTAATTTTATTTTTTTCTTTCTATAATTATAGTATCATAGATTCTTATTTAAACCTTCCCATTAAATTCCCATTAAATTCCCTTATCATAAAATATAAATATGAAATTTATATCGACAAAAAAATAAAATCATCATAACTATTTTGAACAAAAGTTGCATTGAAATTATTATCACTGAATAATGTTCAACTTTTAAAAAGTTATATTTAATATTTACTGTTAATTATTGAAAAATGTTTAAAATAAATAATTAAAATTGATACTTTTTAAATTAAATTTTTAATAAAGGAAAATAATTCAGATTGTTTACTAGATTTATTTTTAAAATTAGGAATCAAAACACAGCTTTTTTAATAATTATCTTTTAAAAATCATTAACAGTTTGAATTATCGCTTTAACTAAAATATTTTTAAAAACTTTTGTCCGCTCAGAGTTTACTCTAATTGCTTTAGATAATTCAATTTGAATAGCATTAATTTTATCTTTATTATAAAATTGTTGGGTAATATATCCACCAGAATAAGATAGGTTAAAATTTGTTAAAGCTAGACCATTATCAAGTGAAAATCTTTGTGAAATTTCTTGATCTAACTGGAAGCAACCCCAATATTTAGCGCAATCTTCCTTATCTGATTCTTGGAATAATGATAAGGTATTTCCAAAAAGGTGGCCAAAAATAATATCTGGATAATCTTTATATGGTTTTGCAAAGCCATGAAAGTCGAGAATCAGACATCGATCATAAGTAGATACACATTCTTGGGCAAATTTGATTAATTGATCGTGATATGCATGATGAATATTACGAGCTTCATCTGAAGATTGATTAAATGCCATTTGAGAAGGAGCAGGGCGATTAAGATCTATTTTGCTTCTATGTATTTTATTTAAGATATAAAATATATTATAGTTTTGTTTTTTTAATTCATAGATTATTTGTTTTGCTATAAAATATGTGTTTTCATCAGGGATCCGAGGTCCTTGTAATTTGTCTGGTATTCTTCTTGGTTTTTTAAAACCTCCATGCGCACAAGATAAAATTATGGGTGCTGTACCTAATGCAATTTCAAAATACCGTTTCAAATCCATTTCGATTAATATTTTATATTATTTTAATTTGGTGAAATAAAATGAGGAATTATTCTTTATTATTATTTATGTTGCTAGATGTTTTTATAAATTGGTAATAAGATGGTAAATTTTAGCTATGGGATTATAAAATATTTTCATAACCTTTTTTAACTTTAATAATTTTTCATAATTACAATTTAGTAAAATTTGTAACTACTATTTAATTAAAGAGTTAGGTAAGGGATATAATGGCTATTGATGATCTTATTAGTTTCTTGAAGAAAAAGGGTTTTAGAGATACATTATCAGTGCTAACTCAATTTAAAAATTTCAAGGTTGATAAACACACCTTTTATAGTGAATTGAATAAATTTAGCTATTACAATTCTTTTTTCCGTGTCAAAGATGATCTAATTGATAAAGGATTAATCGAAATTGAACAAAATAATAAAAAGAAATACGTAAAGCTGACTGAAAAAGGTTTAGATGTATACAATAGATTGGTTGAAATTAATAAATTGATAAATTCCAGATAAAACTGAAACCTATTTATCCAGTCAAATATTTTGACATTATTTTTTTAAATTTCCTTTATTTTTTCATTAACAGTAAATAAAAAAATCGATCTGTATCTAGCAATAGAATTATGATATTTAAAAAACTTGTAGTTGGCCCCCTATCGACTAATTGCTATGTTTTTGGTTCAGATGAAACAAATGAAGTAGTTATAATTGATCCTGGTGGTGATAGTGATCAAATCATTGAAACTGTTGAGAGATTCAATGCAAAACCTATTGCTGTTTTGCTCACTCATACTCATTTTGATCATATATTGAAACTCGGAAAAATCTTACGCTATTTTAAGGTTCCGCTAATGTATAATAAAAAGGAATTTGATTCAAAAGTTTTTACTCAAAAAGAAGCAGATAGATGGTTAGTTGAGGGAGATACCATAAGAATAGGTGAACTACATCTGCATGTATTAGAAACACCAGGACACTCTCCTGGATCTCTATGTTTCTATTCAGATGATGTAAAAACTTACAATGAATTAAAGATAGATGGAATTATCTTTTCTGGTGATTTAATATTTCGAAGAAGCATTGGGAGATCTGACATCCATGGAGGTGACCCTAATCAATTATTTGAAAGTATTAGAAATAAGATAATGTATAATAAAGCTTTCACAGATAACTTTTTAATTTTTCCGGGTCATATGGGTATAACATCTATAAAAGATGAACGCGAGATGAATATGTTTAAAAATTATTTTCTTTAGTGACTTTTAGCTTTTTCTTTACAAATTTTTTTAAATATTTGGTTAATAAATAAGATGATAATTTTTTAAGTACATAATATATTATATTATTAAAAATTAGTATTCAATTAGGATTAATTGAGTGTAGATTAATTTGATTGATAGAAGCGAAGTTAAAGCTATAATTCGAAGGTTTGAGGAGCGAGAAGGTATTAGAGGAGTTATCATCTGTGACTCAACAGGGTTACCCATAGATTCAAATATGGATATTAATATAACCGAAGAGGTAGCAGCTTATGTAACATCCTTGATTGGAAAAGGAAAACAAGTGGTTGATGCTTTAAAGGAAGGATCTCTAAAGTTTATAAGATTAGAGACATCTAAGGGTGAGACTATGGTTGCTTTAGAGAGCAATTTAATTCTAATCATATTGAAATAATCTCTGGGGTTTTTTTTAATTTTAATTTCTTCAGATAATCACGGTTAAAATTATCTGAAAATTCCCAATTAACTAACGAAATTATTAATGAATTGTTAGATCTATTTCCCTTTTTTATATATTTGATAAATTTAAATTTCTTTGAATTATATATATATTTAAGAAAAATTCTCCACTCAATTTCATAAGGTATAACTAATTTTATAATAATTAAAAAGGAATAAAAGTTGAATATATATGGACAAGAAAGTAATTGAACAGAAGTTAGCAGAATTAATGGATATCATACCTGAGTGTGAAGGATTAATTGCTGCAGATTTGAATGGTAAAGTTATTATTGGTCAAACTATAACTGAGACGGATCACAACGCTATAGCAAAAGCATGTACGAGTATTATAAAAGAGTCAAATACACTGGGAATGAATATTAGTAAAGGTAAATTAAAAACCACCACTATCGAATTGGATGAGGGTTTTGCAGTTTTAGTAGGATCAGATGCATTAATTTTGATTGCACTCACAGGACTTGATGGTCGAGCTTCATTAAGTCTTTTAAAACGTAATTTAATTTCAATTTTAAATCTTTAATCAAAATATCCTCTTTTTTTAAAATAAAAAAAAAATAAAGAACCGTTAATAGCTTATTTTTTCTTTTTTTCTTTGAGACCTTTTTCTTCTAATAGAGAATCAAGATCAGTTTTTTCAGTTTTTATTTTCTCTTTTTTCTTTATTTCCGTAACTTTAACGTATTTTCCTTCTCTACGTTTCTTCTTTTTTGGCTCCTCAACAGGGGTTTCTATTCGTTTTATCATTTTTCTCACGAAAGCATATGTAATTATCCAGAATAAAACTATAACACTAATAATTATAAAAGTCAAAAATGAATTAATATAATCCATTAAAGGTACATCAAATACCTTAAAAGTAGCTGAAGCTAGAAATGTTACATTCTCACCTGTTAGAATATTATGAGCATCAATAGAGACATTAAAAATTATTTGGTTCATTGTAGAAACATCAATTTCAACAATAACAGTTGTTGATTCATTTGGTCTTAATTGATTTAATTCTAAATAATTAATTCCAACTATTCTACTTGGTATATTGGGCTCGGTGATGATGGATATATTTGATGCAGGGATAAATAACTGAGAATCTCCCGTATTTATAATGTTAATACTTATTGTTGCTTTTCTATTTCTAAATAAAAGGGGCACGTTTTGATGGATTGATAATTTGAGATCATTCACTTCTCGATATAAAACCACAGTTATATTTTGGGAGTTGCTTAAAGTATAGATATCTCCTGACCAGGTTAATCTAAATATCAATTGATCTTCTTCATTTAAGGTTAATGTATCAATCTCAAAATTAATGTTTCCTTCACTGCTAGAAAATTGAGAAGAAATTTTTTCCCATAAACTATCATCAAAATATTGAAGTGTAATATTCTTAAATGGAATGATTTCTCCAAATTCAGTTGTTAGAAAGGCACTAAGATTAAAAGTCTGGCCTCGAATAGGTGTTGCGGGATTTATTGTGATATTTGAAAATATACTATTCCTTTTTAAAGTAAATGATGCAATAAAATCATTATAACTACTTACATAATTTTCATCAAAAATATTGACGACAAACGTTGTTTGATTGGGTAAATAGATACATTCATCTCGCTCAAAAGGTTTTAATATGTTTGCCCCTGTAATCTCTCTATCATATTTTAAAGCTAGTAAGTAACCTTCAAAATCGTTTTGAGTGCTATTAACTATCAAGGCATAATTCTTACTTTCGTATATCCCCATTTCGACATCTTCATTTCCATACTTAATAATAATTGTTAGCTTAGTCATCACCCCGCCTTTTCTTACAGGTGCGTTAACACCCTGCCAGATTCCATCATTCTCTAAATGCGGGATAGTGAGGTCTAGCACATATTCTTGAGTATCTTGACCTAAAGGATCTCCCTTCAATTTTAATTTTTTATAACTTGAGGTAACTTCGTCGATAATCCAATCCTCTTTTGCTAGTGAGACTAATTGGGCTTTAACTTTTACATCAACATCACTTAGCTCAAACATATTTTGAAGAGAAATATTCACCCTAATTTGTTCGTCAGGATTTAGAATAGTTTCATTTTGGAGAAAATTATTTAATATTATTGGAATTTCTATGTTTCCTATCTCAAAATTAAATTCTTGGTTAATATTATAATATTGGACGGGATAATAATTAGGCCTATCTGTTACATTGACAGTTCCTATAAGGATTGAATAATCTGTATATACTTCATCTACAGTACCATTAAGAATATTTTGATTTAGTGTGGGATAATAAACACAATCATCCATTTCTACATTATAAGTATCAATATATAGTTTGAGTTTTTTACAGCCTATTGCAGAACCATTAGTCCAAAAAAATCCTAAATAATAATTTCCGAAATAGATTAAAGTATTTCTGATTTGTAAAAGCGTATCATTATTAAAATCATACCGTAACACATCATCTTTTATTACACCGGTTAAATCATCTCTTTCTCCACCTGGATATTCCCCACCTGGGTTTTCAGGGTAGAATAATATTACATTAGCATCTCCGTTCTTTGGAGGATTACCATTTATATTTTTAATATCAACACTAGCTGTCATATCATCACCAAACATAAATCCATTTGTTTCCCAAAATATTCCACCATAATTAATGAAGCTATGCATTTCGTAAATGAGATTCGGGCTTACTAATTCTATTGTATATGTCCCAGAATTTAAACCCACTAAAGTTTTATTCACTATAGTTTTATCATATCCTAGTTTGTATATATCATCCGATTCTCCCTCAGTTTTATAATATAACTCATCCCCAATTGGATTAGTTAAATTATGTGCATCGTAAGCACTCGGATATACAAACCAGAATTCCAGGAAATTCCAATCATCAAAATTAGTATGAGTTAAACTTAAATCAAAACTTAAAGTCCACTCAGGTAGCGAATCATAACTCACATTATATGAAGTTGTTGTAGATTCAATCCAGTAAGCTTTAACAGAGTAGGTTACATTGAATTTAAATCCCTTAGTAATAGTTTTATTCCAATTAAGATCGACTCTAAAATTATTTGGAGGAATAGCACTTATAGGTACAATCAAGTTATTTTTCCATTGTCCTAAACCCCAAGCTAAATATGAGCTAACATTATATGGAGCAGTTCTATCCTCTTGATCTTCTATTGTAATATTTTTGATATTTAAGTTATCATCTTCAGAATTCCAAAAATCTGAGGGCATATAACCTCTAGTTACATTAATTCTAAATGAAGTTGCATCTAAACGTTCAGAAATATAAGGAAATAGTGATGGAACAGTTTTACGAGCAATATTCCAAACTAGACCATTATCAGAGACTCTCAATTGATGGTCAACATTATTATCAGGGTCACCAAATGTAAATCTAGGTATTGTTACTAAACTGTATACTTTTTCTGGTCGATTTGACTTAATTACAATAAAGTAATTATAAAGTTTCAAATCTAGTGTATTAGCTCTATTGAATTTGAAATAAGTTAAATTATCCTCATTGTAACCTAAAATAGCAATAGAATCTATCATTCTATTATAATTTGGTTTTATATTATTTGTTCTAAGATTAGATTGAGTTCTGACTATAGTAGCATTTGCCTCATACAAAGTAATATTTAACTCAGTACTAGCTGCTAAACTAACATCTAATGTACGTATCCACGCATAAAATCCATTTACTGTTGATTGTTTACCCTTTAAATCAAATTCTAAAGCAACATAGTTATTATTGGTAATATCCAAATCAAAAGCATAAGTAGCAAAGATTTCGAGTTCAGCTAAATATACAATATACTCCTCTACGGTTGATCTTTCGAAATAAAATTGTAAATAATTAACATCTGAGAGATCTATGAAATCTAAATTTTCATTTATGACTTTCTTCTCAAAATCTTGAAGGCCTAAACTGCTATTAATGAATATTGGTCTTGTTACATTCTTCCAAGTTGAATCTGAGATATCAAATATTTTTAATGTTAAATGTGTATCTAATGTAGAACTTAAAGTAAATGAATTAATTAACCCTAAAATGAAGGTTCTGTTGAATTTCAAAAATATTGAAGGACTCCCGCTTAAAAATGATGTTCCAGTAAAGTTAACTGCAACTGTAAAATTTATTATACCACTTGACGCATTAAATTGTATATCAGTGTCAAGATCATCGTCAATCAATTTATTAAGATCTAAAGAATTAAGATTGTTTCCACTATTTATTGTTATTTTAGAGTTATCTTCATCATATTCGAAATTAATAAAATTTCTTGCATTCAAAGCATTAGTATTTTCAAGAGTGTAATCGGTTGTATAATTGTTCTGAAACGTAAAATTAAAATTTCCATATGAAAGATATGCTGTATCTGCATTAGATAATGATGGAATTTCAAAATATTGCTCATTATTAATTGTAGAGGAATTATTTGTCGCATATATTCTTGTATCCTGAGGATCTCCTGATCCTGATATGTAATAATCTGATAAATAACCATCTGAACTAGAAGGTAAATCTTCTTTTTGATTATAAATTGTATTATTTTGATTAGATCTATCCTCATAAAGATTATTTGGATAAATTGGAATACTTGTTAAAATTATTAAAAAAACGAATAAACTTACAAAAAATAATCTTTTGAATTTCTTATTTCGAGGTATCAATAAAAACAACCGTATATCTCAAATTTTTTAGTTATAAAATAATTTAAAAATATTAAAATTTGCCAATTTTTTTTAACTTTATTACCTATATTGCAAAATGACTTAATATTATAAAATGTTTAAACAATTTTTTTTATTCAAAAAAAATTAATAGGCAAAATTAAGAGTAAAAATGACAGAGGATTTAATTGTAAATGAAATTGAAAAAAATAAAGAAGTGTATATAAATTTTTTAAGAGAATTAATCCAAACAGATTCGTATAATCCTCCTGGAAACGAAAAAAATGTTGCAATAAAGATTCAAGATTATTTAAATTCTAGTGGAATAAAGTCCGAAATTTTTCCATTTGGTGAAAATAGAGCGAATTTAATTGCTTATCTCAATGATAATTTTCACGGTAAAAATCTTTTATATAACGGACATATGGATGTTGTACCTCCTGGTTCTGAAGAGGAGTGGAAATATTCTCCGTTATCTGCATTTGTGAAAAAAAATAAATATCTTTTTGGAAGAGGGGCTACAGACATGAAAAGCGGACTAGCCGCGATGGTTATTGCTTTGAAAATCCTAAAGGACTTGAATATTAATGTTTCAGGAAATTTAATATTAAATGCTGTAGCAGATGAAGAAACTGGTGGAAATTTTGGAACTAAATGGTGTTTAGAGAATAAATTAACTCACTTTAAAATTGATTTTACTGTTATAGGAGAACCTACAGGATTAGATCCCTTACCAAAATCCATTATGTTGGGAGAAAAAGGAAGAGTGGTTGTAAAATTAGTTACACATGGTATTTCCACTCATGCTTCATGGCCATTTATGGGTAAAAATGCCATTTATATGATGAGTGAAATTATTGAAAAATTAGAGAAATTAGATGAATATATTCCAAGTATTAAGCCTCCTTTTTCAATAAACCAACTAAAAAAGTTATTGAGCAATGCATTTCCTAACGAAGAAGTCTTCGAAAAGATATTAGCTGAACAACCTATGCTTCAGAGTATTTTAAAAGCTCTTACTAATTTTACCATAAGTTTAACTGTTATTCATGGTGGTATTAAGGATAATGTAATCCCAGATAAATGTGAAGCATTTATTGATATGAGACTATTACCTGGTCAAAAAGTTGAAAGCATAATTAATGGTTTAAAACGTTTAATTAAAGAGGATTTAGGATATGAAATTGCTAATGATTCAAAAACTAAGTCTAATGATATATCTGTAGGTATAGAACTAATTCAACAA
>Ga0209635_10003672_pt1 | contig 11991 bp, 17 predicted proteins | sample DeeMarSWOR230_32_FD_187463 | JGI IMG/M metagenome (GOLD analysis project Ga0209635, IMG submission 187463) | Marine sediment microbial communities from White Oak River estuary, North Carolina - WOR-2-30_32 (SPAdes) (version 2) | ecosystem: Environmental > Aquatic > Marine > Intertidal zone >...
TCCGCTATCCTCGCCTCTCTTATCTGCGTGCCTCTGGCCAGTATCATTCATTTCCGTCAGTTCCGCGGCAAAAGATTCCTCATCAACCTGATACAGACGTTCTACAGCGTCCCCACCGTCGCCATCGGTCTATTTGTTTTCGTATTCATTTCACGGGCAGGGCCGCTGGGCTGGCTGGGGCTGCTCTTTTCCCCAGCTGCCATCGTAATCGGGCAGATGTTGCTGGTGACGCCGATATTGCTCGGTCTGGTCATCTCCGCTCTCCGCGGAGTGGACATCACCCTCATAGATACCGCTCGTTCTCTCGGCGCCAGCAGCTTCCAGACGACACTGGTGGTACTGCGGGAAGCCAGGTTTGCCGTGATGGTAGCCATCATCATGGCCTTTGGTCGGGCAATCTCTGAAGTGGGCATATCCCTCATGATCGGCGGCAATATCAGGGGCTACACGCGTGTCATCACCACCGCTATTTCACTGGAAACATCCAAGGGTGATCTGGAACTTTCCATAGCGCTGGGGATTATCCTGATATCGATTGCCCTGGTGGTAAACATCGTCCTGAACCGGATACAGCAGAGGTGAAAATGGCACTTATCGAGACCATTGATATGTGGCAGAGGCGCGATGGCAGGGACATATTGCGTAACATCAACCTGCGCATTGAGAGAGGGGAGGTCTTTGCCTTGATCGGCCCTACCGGCGCCGGTAAGACGACGCTTTTGCGTCTGATAGACCTGCTCGATGAGCCCACGTCCGGTAAAATATACTTCAATGGTGTGGATACTGCGGAGTCGCCTGCGGTACGACTCGGGGTGAGACGTCGCATGGCATTCGTGCTGCAGAAGCCGGTGGTCTTCAATCTGAGCGTTTACGATAATATTGCCTATGCATTGAGGTGGCGGGGAATGAGGGGAAGCAAGCTAAGGGAAAAGGTAGAGCATATTATAGACGTTGTGGGTCTGTCTGATTATCATGGCCGTAATGCCCGGAACCTGTCCGGTGGCGAAGTGCAGCGCGTGGCCATCGCCCGGGCGATAGCTCTTGAGCCAGAGGTTTTGCTGCTGGACGAGCCAACGGCCAACTTAGACCCGCTCTCGGCAGCCCGCATCGAGGAGCTTATCAGCAGTATTATCCGGCAGTATGCCACCACCATCATCATGGCGACGCATGACCTGCTGCAGGGGCAGCGCCTTGCCGACCGGGTGGGGGTGCTGATGGACGGGGAGCTCCTGCAGGCCGGGAGCGCCAGAGATGTCTTTGCCTCGCCGCGAAACAAAGAGGTGGCCGAGTTCGTCGGCGTGGAGAATATCATTGACGGTGTAATTACGTCCAGTGAAGATAAAATCGTCACCATCGAAAGCCAGGGTAGGTCTATCGAAGCGATTTCCGATTATTTAATTGGCGAAAAGGTGTGTGCCTGTATCCGGCCGGAGGATATCACCCTGTCCCTTACCCGTATCTCCAGCAGTGCCCGGAACTTCTTTGAGGGGGAGATTACTTGGCTGGTGGATGTGGGGCCACTGACTCGTGTTGAAATTCAATGCGGCTTCCCCCTAGTGGCGCTGGTGACCAAGAGGTCGGCGGAGGAGATGAAGCTCGCGCGGGGGCAGAGCATTTTTGTCAGCTTCAAGGCGACCGCTGTCCACGTAACCAAGCTATAAAAGCACAAAATAAAGAACATGGAAAGGAGAATCATATGAAGATAAGCGCTCGCAATGTTATCAGAGGAAAGGTGAAAAAGGTCGTTCACGGCGCGGTCAATTCGGAAGTTATTATCTCCCTGTCCGGAGGAGACGAGATAACCTCCATCATTACCAAAATATCTGCCCAGAATCTGGGGCTCACCGAGGGGAAGGACGTGTATGCGGTAATAAAGGCGAGCAATGTCATGATTGCCATTGACTGAGACATATCTAACGTACTGCGCAGTAGTAAATTAAATTGACAGCTTCCGCTGCATGATGCTATAGTTTTTTTGTTGGCAGCGTAGCTCAGAGGAAGAGCAGGGGACTCATAAGCCCTTGGTCGGCGGTTCGAATCCACCCGCTGCCACTTTTTGTCTTTAGCTTCAATCAAAATATCAACCTAATTAAGAAAACTACAACGCCGGCTACAAATACCACTCCGCCTGCAGCGATGGAAATAATTCTTGTTTTTCTTTCTCCGGCAGTTAATTCAGACCATGGTTTGTGCTTCTTTCCTATGGAAATGCCAATAGCAATACCAGCACCAAGACCTACGGCTAAACCAATTGCATATCCTTCCATTACAGTAACTCCCGTTTCGATTTGCTCCTATTATAACTGATGCATTTCATCTTTTACCTATTCGAATCCACCCGCTGTCAGTTTTAACTTTTAGAGGATTTCCTATAATGTTAAGTGCCTAACTTAGTATAAATCAAAGTATCTTGACTATTCTTTTTTCTTGCTGAAACCCAATATGTATATTATTGGAAGAATGCCCAAGGTATTAAAGATGAACAAGCATATAAACCAAGCTAGCTGCCGATTTCTTCCTGCTCTCCACAAAGCTACGCCTTTCCAGACCATCTCCCATATTATTAAGATGGGAAGCACCAGACTGAAAAGAACCCAGTTTGGTAATACCGGACATACCCAACCAACAGATTCCATGTTGTGCTCCTTTCCTGTTTTGACTCTCTTTTCTGGCCGAATGACTCTCTATATCAAAGTTGTGTTCTTTAATTCGGCTGAGATGAAATCCGTGTATTTCGCTTCTTGAAATCCAGATGCTGCCACTCTTTTACTTTCTTCGCTTAGCGATTGCTAATAATACAATACCTATTACGAGAACTGCTATAGCCGGTGCAGGGTTTTCGCTAAGTTCACCGGATAGAAACATCCATATCGCTATAGCAATGCAGATGATTCCAATAATTAGTCTGACTTTTACCACTGCTTAGCTCCAATATGTGTAACTAGCGAATAATATGCTATATCAAATCATATGTGCAAATCCACCCGGTGTCAGTTATTGTCTTTTTCTACCTGAACGCATACTGAATAATAGCACCTTGGGGTGCTGCTGCGCCTAGCACAGTAATCATAATACCACCACTTATCCCAACGATTGCCATGATTACACCAACTATGAAGACAATTGCCACCATCCTGTTTGATTTCCGGCTGTACGAATTTTTCGTTCTAAATTAGCAATAAAGGCAATAATTCTATCTGAGAATCCCCCCAAAATACCGCGGCCGATTGTCAATTAGTCCAGTTAACAGACATAATAATGAGTAATGGCAAAGAAGTACTATTCTATCACGTGTATTGTGATAATAAAATTATAGTAACTAATATCGCAATCTTACGTTTTATATAGTGTGATACTAAATAGGGAGTATCCAACAGAGATAGGTAAAGGAGGACCAAAATGAAGAAACTATCTATTATTTTAATTCCTCTCACACTTGTAATGTTGCTTGCGGCTGGATGTATGCCAGCTGCACCAGAGGTATCTTCACCAACACCAAAACCTGCAGTCACGGCACCAACGCCCACACCGCAACCTCCTGCAACATCATCTTCACCCACACCAAAACCTATTCCGACAGGTGAGCTATTGCCGGGGACTGGTATGCTCGAAGTTTATGTTACCGACCCACCTCCTCCGAAAATGGATAAAATCTTGGTAGATATTAAAAACCTGGAGATACATAAGACTGGAGGCAATTGGACCTCTGTAGCTGTAGACACTGATCCCTTTAACCTGAAAGAAATTGAGGGGATACAGGAGTTCCTTGCCAGTCAAATTGTGGAAGCCGGTAGATACACACAAATCCGCTTCGAGGTAAATTCAGTCAAAATTGTAGTTGGAGGGGATAATTACACAGCTAAAGTGCCCAGTGACAAGATTAAGATTGTTGGCAATTTTGATGTAATAGATAACAATACCACAGAGATTATCCTGGACTTCAATGGAGAAAAATCTGTAATTGAAACGGGCAAAGGTGAGTATATTTTCAAGCCCGTAATTAAGCTACTCGTGTCTGGCAAAGGTAAGCCCAGTGAGCCCGTTGAACCAATTGAGTTGGGAGCCTCCTGGAATGCGTCAGATAATGCTACCGCAGAATTGTCTGATGAACAGGCATACAGCGGGAACGAATCAGTCCATCTGTGGACCGAAGGGAAAGAGGGAGCGGGGCATGAAGCTAGAATTGTAATCCCCCTTCCCCCCGGGACAAAATTAGGTGATATCCAATCAATATCCTGGTGGGTTTACGCTGCGTCCGGATACCCGCCTCATATTGACATCACTTTGGACTGCGACACGGACAACGTTGTAGACAGTGAGGATATGCTAACCGCTGAAATGAACCTCAACTGCGTTGGCGCTCCCAAGTCAATTGCCACACTTACCGGTGAGATAAGCTATAACAGCACATGGTTGCAGACTTTTGAACTCACCTCAAGTGACAACTTTGGCGCCATCACGGACAACACCATCTTCTGGGTAACCAAGATGGGCAGTGGTGACCAGAACGCCCCATGGGGTACGCTCGAAGAGTGGAAATCAGGCATAGTTGCCCATGATCCCGACGGTGAAATGACCACTCCTGTTATCGATGGTGATGCAACGGTGGTGAAGCTAGAGATAGAGGTGGACAACTGGGTACGCCAAACTGATGCTTACGTGGACGATATCGAAATCGTCATAGATGGAGTGACCTACACCATCAGTTTTTAGCTACTGAACCAGAGTAACAGATTGACTTGACCAGTATCGTTCACTAGAATTATTTATAGGGAGCCAAAAAGGAAAGGGAGCAAACAAATTGCCGATGAACGAGGATGGAAATCATGCGTAAATTATTATTAGTAGGAATTATAATCGCAATTCTCGTGTTGCCGATTACGGCAGTTCAAGCTGCTCCGCCACCGGATGGGCCACCAGGTCTAGAACGTGCTATTGAGGTCAAGGAGCGACATGCAGAGGCTTTACTCAGGGTAGATGGAGTGGTTGGTGTCGGGGTAGGTAACAATGTAGATAGTGTTCCGGCGGTTGTTATTTTCACTGAAACACCTGGAGTACGTGGTTTGCCAGCTTTTCTGGAGGGTGTGCCTGTCGTGTCGCGGGTAAGCGGCAAGTTCTTTGCCGAGCCAAAACCAGACAAACCAGGAAAACCTCCAAAAGAACCAAGCCTGTCACCAGAAGATCGTTGGCCTCGTCCGGTACCGATAGGAGTCTCTACTGGTCACCCGAACATAACAGCGGGGACTATTGGAGCACGGGTTACAGATGATATTGATGTCTATGCCCTGAGCAATAATCACGTCTATGCTGATGAGAACAGCGCAAGAATTGGGGACAACGTGCTCCAGCCCGGTTCCTTCGATGGCGGCACTGATCCAGCTGACATGACAGGCACACTTGCTGCCTTCGTACCCATAAACTTTAACGGTGGCACTAACCGCGTCGACGCAGCTATAGCTAAATCATCTACCAAACAACTGGGTAACGCTACACCCCCCGATGGCTATGGCGCTCCCAAGTCAGCTGTTATCGAGGCTCAAATAGGTATGAGAGTGAAGAAGTATGGCAGGACCACAGGTCTTACCAAGGGGCGCGTATATGTTATACATGCTACTATCGACGTTTTGTATGACTCTGGAGGTGCGCGCTTTGTAGACCAAATTGTGATCTCGCCGGGAGCTTTTAGCGCCGGTGGCGATTCTGGATCGCTGATTGTCGTAAATGAAAGGGGTCGTGATAACAACAGACCTGTGGGACTCCTCTTTGCTGGGAGCCAGTTCTTCACTATTGCAAATCCCATCGGGCCGGTACTTGAGGCTTTTGGAGTGACCATTGACGGTGACTAAGTAGCTGCCAATGACGATATAAGTTCGCATGATCAGGGAAGAGGCTTCGGCTTCTTCCCTGATGATTTAACAAGGTATAGCATGTCTAACGGAGAAGTTGGAGAGGTACTAAAGAGGCACACCGCTGAGCTGATGGCAGTGCCCGGTGTTGTTGGTGTCGCAGAGGGAAAGTTCCGAGGCAAGCCATGCATAAAGGTATTTGTTAGAGACAGGACTCATGAGTTGCTGAGGCAGATTCCAAAGACCATCGAGGGATTCTTAATCCAGATCGAAGAAGGCGGCGAGTTCCGGGCGCTTGGTACTTAGTACATAGCACTTTCATTTCACTTTTATCAGATCTTTCAGAGCCGAATATTCCTGAATTTTTCCACAATTCTCTCGTAATTGACTAGAGGAAACGGAATTTCAGTTTTGCAACTCGTCTAAAGACGCGCTTACATCTTTCATGTATGCTGTGCAAAGCGCGTCAAACTAACCGCTCCGAATCCATGTTTAAACGGGAGATAATAAGAGGTTTAAATAGGATATCTTATTAACTAGCGTTGCATCGTGTGTTCAGTGGCCATAACTTCGAATATTTTTACACCAGGCTTTTCTTGGAGAAGCGGTTCAATCCTTTTGTACAAATTAACGCGTGTTTCTGAATTAGCCCACTGCTCCCAATCCTCGATACTCCTCCATGAACTTAAGACAACTATATTTGTTCTATCCTCCACGTTCACAAGTGTTTCACCGCCAATATAACCTGGAAAACGAGTAATAGCCGCTACCCTGAGTTCAACCAAAAGAGAGGTTAAATCCTCACCAGCTTTTGCCTTACGATCTATCATAACCCTAATCATCGTCATACTCCTTTATATAATGTTCATGATTCACGAGGGACTATAATTATATTCCTTTGAATGAGATTGTCAAGATGTAAATGGTTCTTGGCTGCGAGCTAAAGCTAATAAAATCCCTATCGGCGTTTAAAATCCAAATATATCCCGCGAGGCGTGATGTCGTTTAAAAATGCGTGTAGCATAGAGGCGTACCGTATGTCCGAGCAGTTTCCGCAGCTTGTTTTGTTCAAAATGGAATAACCTAAATTTTATTACTATTTTTTTCCGCTATTACGTAATTATCCTGAGGGCTAGAGCTACCTTCTGACAACTTTGATTAATCTGAACCGTATAGAACTACATAATAATCTATTTTTCTCCTGTTTTTTAAATAATCACGGAACAGAAAACGTGATTTCTGAAATTGACAAGGCGCAAAATATATTTATAATTATTGTCGCTTGATTGAGGGATTAGCTGAATGTGCAAATTAAATCAAGATCAAGCGGAGGAATGGACTTATGAAAAGATGTGATGCAGGAAGAATAGGAATCACGGTAGATCTAGCTGCTACCTGCTTGGCTGATGCCGGTAAGATATTAGTCGAACTAGCGGATAATGCCATGTACAAATGCCAGGAAGAAATAACTGTGCCCAATGACTTACTGATTAAATTAAAGAATTGCTCAATAACAATGGATGAGGCTATTAACGAATTTTTGTTAAAAACTGATATGGAGAGAAGTGATGTCGTTTAAAAATGGGAGGGGTGCTGGGCGGTTAATGATTATATAAGAATTTGTCGAAAACTCAACTTTCTGACCGTATTAAAATGGACTTGTAACAAGCTAGCTGCTTCGCCAACTGTTATTAAAGCATCTGTTTTTTCCGCTTCAACGTCGGAAATTCTTCCTTCTGAGTATTCAGGCGTTGCAACATCCATTCTTGACTATCCCGTCTTTACCTGTTCAATTATCCAACTTAAAGTTAAGCATCCATATTGGTTCATGTTCATTGACGAATTTACAAATAGCTTCCAGGCTAAATCGCATGTCGTTTCGTGGAGTCACAAATATGGCGGACAGGAATTTACTGTTAACCCAACCTTCGACTGTGCTTACATCGACATTAAAGACTTTGGCCATGTCTTCTGGTGTCAATAAGATTTCATTTTGCACATCTTGCCTTTCTTTCACCTGCTCCATCTTTACACCTCCAGTTCATAGTTATTATGCAATTGCATCACAATATTGGCCTTTAGCAGACTCCAGTAATATAGGACGAATCTCGTCTTACCTTATAAAACGCTTGAAATGATGAAAAGGTTATTAGATATGCGTTACAGATTTATTACAACCCGTCAATCTTTACATAGAAAAGGGCAAAAGGTGACTAAAGTTCAAACTAACCATTCCACCATCCGCGTTTAAACGCAAGATATATCCCGCAAGACGTGATGTCATTTAAAAACTGATATCGTACACCCGTATTTAGTTACGCTGGATCGCACTATAGTTATGTGGAACAGTGCAGCTTTTGTTTCATGTAATAGAATTTAAATTTTAAGTATTTAGAATTATTAAAATTAGGTATAACTGCGGAAGCTCACTTAATTGTCAAAATAATAAATTGATAATGATGATAATAGGGAAATAGTAAAAATCAGGAGGAGGAGCCAAATGCCAAGTAAAGCTTATCTTCTCATTAAAGCTGATGTAGGCAAAGTAAATGAAGTTATTAATTCCCTCAAGCAGTTAGACGGAGTGGAGGTCGTTGATCCGGTAAATCATAAGTACGATGTCATTGCCGTATTAGAAGAGGATAATATCAAAGACCTTAGTGATTTGCTCACCAGTAAAATCAAGAGTATACCACATATTTCTAAGTTAGATAGTTGCTTTCGTTTGGCGGGCCTTACGTGAACGCAGTTGGCATTATTAGCCGTGGTAATAGTGGTAATAGATGAAATTAATTTTCTTGATACCAGACTATGCAGACATGTGTCAACACCGAGCGCAGCTGGACAACGAGGCTAATAACGCCTCGATAAATTGCGAGCCCGGTGTAAGTGTACGGTATTAAACTAGAAATGAAATAAGAAGAATATTTACAGATAAGGAGGGGATAAAGATGGATTGGGGATTGCTAATAATAATGATACTGGTCATACCCTTCATCACCATTTTACCGGCAATTTTCATAGCAGGATTGATATGGGGCATCTATGAATTCGTCCGTGTCCGTATCCGCGAGAAAGCTGCAGCCAGAAGGAAACCAGGGAAAAGAGCAACCGAGACACTGAATACCCAAAAGGTTGCCTAGTACTGGTAAAGTAACGGCGAAAGCAGTCTCAACATGGTAGTGGCAGGCTGCTCGTGGAGGTAGCTTGAAGGCAGGTGGTAACAATGCAGTGGGAGTTTATTGTAGCGCTGGTGATTGCTGTACCCATCATACTCTTTCCGGCGGCGTTCGTCTGGTACCTGAACATTGGCGGTATTTATGCTGCGGTCAAGGAAGCCCGGACGAGAAGAGCTGCCAAGGTGAAGGGTGCCCAAGTGGCTGTTAAAACTACAGAGCAACCGGCTCAGAAATAGCTAGGCCAAGAACACAGTAGAAAGGAGAAATCAAAGTGGAGTGGCAGGTCATACTGGCAATAGTAATAGTGATACCCATCATCCTTATCCCGGTGTTATTCGTCTGGTACATCAATATTGGCGGTCTATATGGCGCTTTCAAGGAAGCAAGGGTCAGAAAGGCCGCCAGGGCGAGGGAAGAAAAGGAACTGGCCGAGGCAAAACAACCTGTTATTACGGACAGATGAGAGAACACCAACGGAACAAGCGAAGGTGGCAATGGAAGATAGAAGTATTCAGTTAACCTCATTCACACCGTGGGAATCAATAGAAGGGGGCTATAAATGGAACTGAACCGCAGAGACTTTTTGAAGCTATCGGGGGCGGGAATTGGTGCGACCATTACTCTGGGCTTCTTGCCTGACGGAGTCGTCAGGGCTGCCCCTAGGGAATTTACGCTTAAGAGAAAGGTGAAGGAGACAAGTACCATTTGCTGTTACTGCGCCGTGGGCTGTGGTGCTACCGTAACAACATATGAAGACGGTACCATTAGGGTAGAAGGTGATCCAGAACACCCTATTAATGAAGGTGATCTGTGCCCCAAGGGGCTGGCTATGGCTCAGATTCACCAAGTAGATGGTAGGCTCAACCAGTACCGGCTCACCAAGCCTCTATATAGGGCACCATATGCAACTGACTGGGAAGAGAAGTCATGGGACTGGATGATAGAGACCATCGCTAAGAGGGTCAAGGCCACCCGCGATGGGTACTGGAACGCTGGAGCAAACAGAACCAGTGCAATTGCCAGTCTTGGTGGTGGTGAACTGGACAATGAAGAGTGTTACTTGCTCTCTAAGATAAACCGTGCTCTCGGCATCGTGTATCTGGAGCACTGTGCCCGTATATGACATTCCTCCACCGTCGCCAGTTTGGCGGAGACTCTCGGTAGAGGCGCTATGACCAATCACTGGATTGACGTCAGAAATGCTGATTGCATCATGATTATCGGCTCAAATGCTGCCGAGAATCACCCCATCTCCTTCAAGTGGGTTATCCGGGCAATGGAGAGAGGAGCTAAGCTCATCCATGTCGACCCGCGCTTTACGCGCACCTCTTCAAAAGCTCATATCTACGCCCCGATAAGGTCAGGGACAGATATCGCCTTTGTCGGCGGCATGATAAACTACGTGCTCAACGATATGGAGACAAATCTAGATAAGTACAATATGGAATATATCAGGCAGTACACCAATGCTGCCTTTATTATCAATCCCGCTTTCAAGTTCAATGACGGATTATTCGGCGAGTTGGAAGATGGCAGGTATGCCGCTGCGGCCAAGGATACCTGGAAATATGCGGACACGGCTGTTCCCGCCACAGATCCGACTTTGAAGGACCCCAATTGCGTATTCCAGTTATTGAAGAAACATTACTCCCGTTACGATATAGATACAGTCTGCGACATCACGGGCACACCGAAGGATGTTTATCTGGAGGTCTGCCGTACCTACTGTGCCACGGGAAAGAGAGGCAGAGCAGGGACCATAATGTATGCTATGGGAGCCACCCAGCATACCTATGGTACCCAGAATGTCAGGGCTTATGCCATACTCCAGCTCCTGCTCGGGAACATAGGTATTGCCGGAGGCGGCATCAACGCCCTGCGGGGCACATCCAATGTTCAAGGGTCTACTGACTTTGCCCTGCTGTCTCATCTTCTGCCTGGCTATCTGGCTGTGCCTAGGGAGAGTGATACTAACCTGGAGGCCTATCTTGAACGGGTCTACCCCTCGGCCATGATTCCTCAGGGCCTAGCAGGGGATAAGAGTGCCAACTGGTGGGGCAATTACAGAAAGTACATCATTAGTCTGCTTAAAGCTTGGTATGGTGATGCGGCTACTACCGATAATGACTTCTGCTTTAACTATCTACCTAAGTGTGACCCGGAGGTGAATTACACTCACATCGGCATGTTTGACGCGATGGGACAGGGTGAAATCAAAGGCCTCTGGGTCTGGGGGCAGAACCCAGCATCAGGTGGCCCTAATTCCAATGGGGAGCGTGAGGCCCTGGGGAATCTGGACTGGCTGGTCATCTCTGATATATGGCTCAACGAGACCGCCGAATTCTGGAAAAGGCCTGGGATAACCCCGTCTGATATCAGAACCGAAGTGTTTGTTCTACCGGCAGCCTGCTCATACGAAAAGGAAGGGAGTATAACCAACAGCGGCCGCTGGGTGCAGTGGCGCTATAAAGCTGTAGAGCCACCGGGAGAGGCTAAACCCGACCTTGAGATTATGCATCTCGTTATGCTGAAGCTGAAGGAACTCTACAGGGCAGATAGTGCTGCGCCTCAACGTGACGCCATCATTGCTCTGGGCTGGGAGTATGGGGGACGTGTTATCGCCGATGCCTTAGCACGGGAAATAAACGGCTATGACCTGACCACCGGCAAATTGCTTGGCAGCTTCACTTCTCTTGAGGATGACGGCACTACCAGTTCTGGCAACTGGCTCTACTGTGGTATGTATACTGAAGAAGAGGGCAATAAAGCTAAGAGACGTGACAACGTAGACTCGCATCCCAGGCAGATTGGTCTTTACTCCAACTGGGGCTGGTGCTGGCCGCTTAACCGACGGATTATCTATAACCGGGCAGCGGTAGACCTTGAAGGCGTGTCCTGGGACAGTGAGCACCCGGTTATCTGGTGGCAGCATAGTAAGTGGCTTGGTGATGTGCCGGATGGAGGCT
>Ga0209635_10003674_pt1 | contig 11987 bp, 10 predicted proteins | sample DeeMarSWOR230_32_FD_187463 | JGI IMG/M metagenome (GOLD analysis project Ga0209635, IMG submission 187463) | Marine sediment microbial communities from White Oak River estuary, North Carolina - WOR-2-30_32 (SPAdes) (version 2) | ecosystem: Environmental > Aquatic > Marine > Intertidal zone >...
AGAGATCCCGTCTGGCGGTTTCTGGAACTGAATCTGTAGGTGTGCCGATTAGTTCAAATTCTTCTTTGCCCAGTGTCACTGTCTTGTTTGGGTTTAACCAGAATTTGAGTTTCTTCTCTTCTTCCGTCACTTTTTCAAGCAGATCGGCCATGAGCGTTTTGAAATCGGATTCATCGCGAATATTATCCAAATCAGGATCACTGTTCATGTGATCATAACTATCCCAACCAGCTTCGACTGCCTGTTTCAGAATACTTATAGCCTTCTTAACCCGACCTGCGAGCGAATATGTGCACGCAGCATTATATAGATCACCAGCATCATCTTTCAAATATTTCAATATCAACTCATACTGTTCCACAGCTTGGTCATACTGCTTGGCACGATACAACTCTGTGGCTTTTATCAGTATGGACTTCACCTCATCTTTGCTCATCTCCTGGGCCACTACTACATTGACAGAAATAAGCACTATGATTACCAACATCAAACACAACTGCCTCATATAATCCTCCTCACCTCATTATCAAAGTTTCTTCCTGTAATATTCATCCGACATTAGTTCGCATAGATTTTTATATCGTCGAAATATGTTATTCCATCTTCGACACAATTTGTCCACATAACTAAAATCACAAGTAATATACATGAATAAATCTTTTTCATTTTTTACCTCGCCCTATACTATTCAATTATCATTAATTTTGTATCGAAGTCAATGCCATTTTTGCTGGCTATTGTTGTGTAATACCGAAATTCGCAATACGCACTACTCCCTACGCCCTAAGTCGTTTCTTGTATCTGGTTCTTAGTGCGGTGCGCTCTTCGCCCAACGCCAGGCGCTCCGCGCTTTTTCTAGAATATCTAGAATGTCAAGCCTGACCCCAACAGCGGCCTTCCTTTGTCCAATGTCGAGATTTGACCTCAAATCCCACAAATTCCATTTCCTTCCGTAAAGTGAAATGTGAGGACCTTACTTCGTTTACCTACAGTTGGATGATCGCCTATTTGCCGACCTGGAGGTCAAAGCGGTCCAAGTTCATGACCTTATCCCAGGCTTTTATGAAATCCTTTACGCATTTTTCTCTGCCATCAGAGGAAGCATACACTTCTGCCACCGCTCGCAATTCATTGTGATGTCCGAAGATCAGATCCACCCTGGTCGCGGTCCATTTCAATTCTTGTGTTTTTCTGTCATAGCCATTGAACAGGTAAGAATGCTCGTCAGCGGGTTTCCATTCTATCCCCATATCCAGCAGATTCACAAAGAATTCATTCGAAAGAGCGCCAGGGGTTTCGGTGAATACACCGTGTTTGGAGTATCGATATGTAGCTCCTAATACCCTGAGCCCTCCCAGTAATGCAGTCATCTCAGGAACGGTAAGGGAAAGCAGCTGCGCCTTATCCACCAGCAGGTATTCTGCAAGGACATTAGTTGGATCTTTGATATAATTTCTAAAGGCATCTGCAAAGGGCTCCATTTCTGAATGGAAGGATACATCAATCTGCTCCTGCGTGGCATCCACTCTTCCGGGAGTAAAAGGAACACTCACATCAAAACCGGCTTTATTAGCAGCTTGCTCAATGGCAACGCATCCTCCAAGCACAAGCAGATCCGCCATGGATACATGCTTGCCGTCCTTCTGCTTTGCATTGAATTCCTTCTGGATCTTTTCGTAGACACCGAGGATCTTTCCCAAATCATTAGGATGATTGACTTCCCAATCTTTTTCAGGAGCCAGGCGGATACGGGCTCCGTTTGCTCCTCCCCGTCGGTCAGAATTGCGATACGTAGATACCGCTGACCATGCAGTGTACACCAACTGGGGAACATTCAAACCTGAAGCAAGAATTTTTCCTTTAAGGTCCTTGATATCCTTCTTGTCGATCAAGTCGTAGTCTCGCTCAGGCAAAGGATCCTGCCAGATAAAGACCTCTTCCGGGACTTCAGAACCATGATAGCATGCGCGGGGACCCAGATCGCGATGGATAAGCTTAAACCACGCTCTGGCAAAGGTTTCTGCAAACTCTTTGGGATTTTTCAGGAAACGCTGCGCTATTTTCGCATACTCTGGATCGAACCTCAACGCTAGATCGGTTGTGAGCATCGTAGGCGGATGCTTTTTCTTGGGATCATGGGCATCAGGAACGATTTCCGGAGCATTCTTTGCTACCCATTGATGTTTGCCAGCAGGGCTTTTTGTCAATTCCCATTCATAGTCGAATATGAATTTAAGATAGCTTACACCAAACTTGGTGGGCGTAGCCGACCAGGCAAGTTCAAAACCAGAAGTGAAGGTATCAGGTCCCTTCCCGGTTTTGAAACTGCTCTTCCAGCCGAGCCCCTGTTGTTCAATGGGAGAGGAATCAGGGTCTTTGCCGATATGTGTATCTGGAGACGCGCCATGGCACTTGCCAAAGGCATGCCCGCCGGCAACTAGTGCTACGGTTTCTTCATCATCCATACCCATGCGGGTAAAGGCGGTCCTGATCTGCTTTCCGGCTGCTACAGGATCAGGATTTCCGCCTGGTCCTTCCGGGTTCACATAAATAAGGCCCATCTCGGTTGCGGCAAAGGGTTTTTCAAGTTCTCCCTCTTTAAAGCGTTCTTTTCCTGATAGCATCTCGATCTCAGGTCCCCAGTCTGGACTCTCATCAGGCTCCCAGATGTCCTCTCTCCCGCCGCCAAAACCGAGCGTCTTTAGCCCCATAGACTCCAGCGCCACGTTGCCGGCCAGGATGATAAGATCGGCCCAGGATAGCTTGCGGCCGTATTTTTGCTTGATCGGCCAGAGCAGACGAACGGCTTTATCAAGGCTGATATTATCTGGCCAGTCACTTCTTGGCGGAAAACGAATGTCACCGGTTTTTGCACCGCCCCGGCCATCATATATTCGATAACTACCAGCGCTGTGCCAGGCTAAACGGATGAATAAAGGACCATAATGACCGAAGTCCGCAGGCCACCAGTCCTGTGACTTTTTCATAAGCTCTTTCAGATCCCTTTTTACCGCAGAAAGATCAAGACTTTCAAACTCTTTAATATAGTCATGATCAGGTCCATAGGGATTAGCATGCGGACAATTCTGCCGTAAAACTTTTAAATTTAATCTCTTGGGCCACCAATCAGTAACCCATCTTTTCTTTGAATCTCCACTCTTTTTTTTCATCTTTCACCTCTTTGATCTGTCTTAATGCCTCACCAAAAATGGTCTAAGGTTGCTTTCCTTCTTCTTAGACTACATATTAGATAACTTCTGATGCTCAAAAGTTAAGCGTTTTTTCTCAGCTCTGCGCTGTGTTCTGATTTATCGAATTTCTCAATCTTAACCATTTTTTTTCTATATTTGGTGCTTTCAATGTCCAATGTCGAGATTTGACGCCATTTATCCTTGTCCAGTTTATTTATGTGCTTTTGTATAGTACTTCTTCGTGAAGTTTGCATAACCCTTCTTCGACCTTTCTATATGAAACTGTAACCATGCATCCAGGCCAAGCTCTCGATACCTTTTGCAGTCTTCCAATCTCTCAGGATATCTCTCGAGTATCCATGAAAAATGCTCACAAGGAAATTCCTCGCATTCATAGCATATCTCAACGCCGCGCTCTTGGGCACAGGGCTTTACTTTGCATGGCGCACCTCCGCCATCCTTGCAGGCAACCTTGCAATAGGCACCACTCGTCTCGTCTGCGAAATAATCTAACCCCTTTAGAAAATCCTCAAAATTAAAATTGATCTTTTCATATTGAGGTACCCACTCAGCATACGGGGCTATTATCTCTCTCAAGTCTTTGGCCACCATCGCTCCTATTCTACCCCTATAACCGGTGCATGATCCGCAAAATGCTCCACAATATGTTATTAATTTCCTCATTTCTTCAATATCTGTCATATTTTACTCCTTGGATTTTCTCACAATCTTCATAAATACCTCTAAATTACCCCAATGCGGATTCGAGGTTTTCAATGATCTTTATATCTCTGTAATCTTTATCAAATCTCAGCAATCAACACCTTCGGTGTATAGTTTCTAGTTTCCAGCCTGTCCTGAGCAATGTCGAAGGAGTCTGACCCCAACAGCGGATTCTCCAACTTAATTATCCTAAATTTTACACCAAAATCAATGCTTGCAGTATCCAGTATTTAACAACCTGCGCATTACGCTCGACGCCCTACGTTATGTTCAGTACCTAGTTCTTAGTACATAGTATTTAGTGAACGGAGGGCACCGACCCCACATGTTAGGCCTTTAGTTCTTCTCATCTATGTAATCTTTCCGTATATCAGCATCATCAATCTGCTTTCCAGGTATAGTTTCTAGTTTCCAGCCTGTCCTGAGCAATGTCGAAGGAGTCTAACCCCCCACATCTACACATCTATTCCGGAAGTTGCTGAAACAGAACAGGGCTTTAGTGCAAAAAGACCATTTTTTTCATATCGGAAAATTCGCCGGCTTCAAAATGATAAAAATAAATACCCGACGCGAGTTTCTCACCACCATTGCCATCGCCTTGCCAAATTACCTGATGGATTCCTTGATTTAATATTTCATCTTTTAACATCCGTACGCATTGTCCCAGGCTATTGTAAACACTTAGTCGTACATGCATTTGTTTAGGAATCGAGAAGACAATTGTCGTGCTATGCCCATTAGCGAACGGATTGGGTCGGTTCTGAGAGATTACCGATCTGGGACGCTCGACCGCACGATTTTCTTCAGTCCCAACCAAGAGTAAGTTTTCGTATATTTGTAGACCTACACCCATGCAAGCTACATGGATATACGTGCCGGCAACCGTGACTCCTTCAGCTCGGCCCGGTGCATTGTAATAAGCGGCTTGAACCGGATTCGCCGGATCAACGGCATTAACGATAACCAGAGCATCACCGCCCATACTGGACGCACCGGCAACATGAACAAATGAATCTATGACCGCAACGCCCCAGGCAGTTCCTGGGAAAGAACCAATCTCATATGGATTCGCGGGATCGGCAATGTTGATTATTCGCAAACCCGAGTTAGCATCGGCAACATAGGCAAATGTGTCGGCAACGGCAACTTCTTGAGCCTGGCCTGGTGTGTTGTAAAAGCCTGTCTCATGAGGATTCACCGGATCCGAAATATTGATAATGCGCAAACCTTCTTGATCATCGGCAACATAGGCAAAGGTGTCAGCAACGGCAAGTCCATAAGCCACACCCGGTGTATCGTAAAAACCAGTCTCAAAAGGACTCACCGGATTGGCCACGTTTATTATCCGCAGGCCAGAATCGCGATCAGCAACATAGGCAAACGAATCAACGACCGCCACGGCGTGACAAAAATACGGTGTATTATAACTACCAACCGGAAAAGGGTTTGATGGATCGGAAAAATTAATAATGCTAAGTCCACCCCAGCCAACACATACATAGGCAAAGGTGTCAGCAACGGCAAGTCCATTACTGTATCCAGCTGCATATTTGCCCAGTTCAATAGGCGCCGATAGATCGCTAATATCAATAATATACAAGCCTGAACCGTTCGCAAGAAAGGCTAACGAATCCGATAACGCGACTGCATAGGTTGACTGTGGGTTAGGATAAAAGCCAGCATAGATAGGATTGGATGGATCTACAATATCGATAATGCGCAATCCTTGAAAAACTTCGGCAATATAAGCAAAAGAATCACCTACTGCAATTCCAAGCGCCGCACCAGTGTTTGAATAAGTGCCTACTAAAAAGGGACTTGCCGGATCAACTACATTTATTATGCACATACCAGCGTAGTAAATTGTAATATAAGCAAGTGTATCGGCAAGCGCAACGCCATATACATCATAAGAAGAACTCGGGTTGGGGAAAAAACCAGTTGTAAAGGGATTTGAGGGATTGGCAACATTAATTATGTACAATCCAGAATCCCCGTCCGCAACATAGACAAATGAATCAGCGACCGCAACGCGGTTTGCCCTACTCCCAGTGGCACAACTGCCGATTTTCACGGGATTTGTGGGATCAGAAACATTGACTATGCACAATCCAGAATCTCTATCCGCAATATAGGCAAATGAATCGGCGACCGCAACTCCATTAGCAACATAAGGCGTATCATAGTAACCGACTTCGAAAGGATTTGATGGATTAGAAATGTTGATAATGCGCAAACCATCGTAATAACCCAAGTCAGCAACGTACAAAAACGTATCCCTTACCGCAAGATCATTAGCATGGTATGGTGTATTACAAGAACCCAGTTTCAACGGCTGATTCTCATTGGTGACGTCCCAGATCTCGATGCCGGCAGGGCCATCGGCAATATAAAGAGTATGGGTACTCGCATTGTACACAAGCGCCCTGACTTCACCGCGTGTATGAAGCAGCTCGGAGATTTTCCCCGGGCTTCCAGGATGTGACACATCGAGTATATAAACACCGCCACCCGAACCACAGAAAACAATATTCCGGGCTTCATCATAAACACTTGCATTTGTATAGCCATACGGCCAGTTACTAACAAAGCGCATATTAAGGGAATCGAATAGCAGACAATTGGTTTCGCTGCTGTATTTTTGAGGATTGTAATACGGAGTCGCATAAAGCATGCTGCTGGTAATCACTATACCCACTAGCAAACAAAGCAAATTTCGAATCATATGTACCTCCTTTGGTCCGTACTAAATCTACAACGAGTTTATTGCCTTAAACTAAATTGTCAGGGGCTGTCCCGTTCGCTGTTGAAATTCGGTAACGAGCCCTGTTCATAATACCAGTATACTAAGCAACAGCACTTCTGTCAAGTTTATCCCGCTTGTTCCGCACATATCTATCATTTGAAATGCTCTTTCCACCATTTCATCCTGTATTACCTTCACTTCTTACGAAGTATCGTCCCATGCAATGAGATATGATCCCAATCATTTGATACTGGCTTTCCTGCATAGTAAAACTCCACACCATCGATCCATGACCCAGTGTACTCTGGCTGCAGAAAAGTATTTATGAGTATATAAGTGGTAGCATGCCCTCCACTGGAGCCTTGAAAATATCCACCTTTCCAGGCCCAAGGATCTTTCTTAGTTTCAAGCAGTTCCACAATCGCGATTTTCTTACCAGCACGTTCTTCAATGCTTTTTAACACCATAATACCTCTTTTGAAATGATATTTCCTAAGAACGTCTACCACAAGTTTGACTTTTTCAGTTAATGAGTAATGTGCTGGTGCAGCCAAGCAAAAACCAATGCCCTCTACATCTGCAAAACTCTTATACTGGTAAACACGCAGTAAATCACCAGGTAAATGGTCTTTTGGTTGTAGAACCGCTTCCTCAAGCAGTGAGATACGGTTGCGTAGCCCTTCATTAATTCTATCTTTCGATTTTAGCAACACTACGAGTTCCTCATTTTTTTCGGTAAGATCCTTTTGTTTTTGTTTCGCTGTTTTTATGATCGATGAATGCAAAATATAACTGACGCAAGCAACTACTAAGGCAGTTATGACCACCGTGCCAATGATTATGTGATACTGCCTAATCTTTATCATGCTTTGTACTTCCTTTGATCCTCCTCACTTTACAGTCATTACTTGATAGATTTTAAACAAAATCTACAATATGTCAATCCGCCATTACGCCAATTACGGTATTTCGACAATTGTCGTAATACCGTAATGCCAGCTTTCTACTCCCTACGTTTTTTCTTCCGCAGTATAATAGACTGAAATGTACCACCATCTTTCCATGGTGTAACATGTTTGAAGTACTCAAGTTTATAGTGTTTCTGAACAATTGCCAATATGTCTTTTGTCTGATATAAGGAGAAAAAACGCTTGGGCCTACATCGATCTTTCTTATGAACACCTTCGAAAGCAACACCTCCATACATTCCCAAGTAAAATAACCCTCCGGGCTTTAATAATCTCTTAATTTTCTTAAGCATTCTCTCAAAATCAACTCTTGGTACATGTATTAAACAATTGAGTGCATAAATTGCATCGAATTTCTTGCGTAACTTCTGTACATCATATATATCAAGCACAAATGCACTGAGCCCTCGTCTCCTGCAATATTGCACATTGGCAGAAGAGATATCAGTGGTGGTTACTTTTAAACCATGTTTCTTGAAATAAAAACTATCCCGTCCGGTCCCTGCGCCTATTTCCAATAACTTTTTTTTCTTCTCGCTTTTTAGGTGCGACAAGAATACCTTCCTTTCATTTCTCTTCCACTGTTGTTTTCCTGCTTTTGCTCGTTGATTTGCACTGTTGTCATATGCGGCAATGATATTCGACCTAATCGTGGCCCACTTCACCTTCTTCATTCTTACATTTACATTATCTTAAATCTACACCAAAGTCAATGCTTGCAGCACTTATTTCCTAGTGTTTAGCATTTAACAAACTGCGCCTTACGCTCGACGCCCTACGTTATGTTCAGTACCTAGTTCTTAGTACATAGTATTTAGTGCATAAGGGCACCGACCCCACTAATCAAGGACCTATCAAAAAATCCGGTGAAGCGAATCGTTCAGGCAACACCCTGATAACAGCTAACCCAATAACAACAAGCAGAGAAATCACATTCCCCCAGAGCACAGGTTCGATAAACGATTTCTGTTCCTTTTTGTAGCCGAGGTAGAGGCTGGCTATAACTGATTCTTCATAGACCACCGATATCAATAAGCTGAATCCCACACCCAAAATTGAAAATAGAACCTTCACTATCCAATACGCAAATAACGACGAACTCTGTATTTCAATCGCAACCCCAAACAGAACTATAGTTAAGAAAAACAGACCAGTTAAGCTGCCTGCGACAAAGTTAGGTTTTTTCTCTTTAAAAAATCTATATTTTCTGAACATCTTCGCCGTCGCACGGAACAAAAAAAACGAGATCGGCAGCGCAATCACAACAACAAGAAAAAACGATACACTCCATGCTATCATAAAGCCAATTAACGTAGAAATTACATTCGCGGCAATTATGTAGGGTATTGATCGCGCGTTCCTAAAGTCGCTTTTCCAAAAGAAAACAGCACATTTTATAACCACCGCTATCAACAAACCATATGCGGACAATGTTGCATAAAATCCCCACATAGTAGGGCCTATAAAGACCAATGGCAACGCAACGATAGGCGTACATGCAAAACATGGTATCGGTAAAAGCAAAAAAAGAAGTATAGGAAATATTTTTTTCATTTTTCCCTCGCTATATACTATCCAATTATCATTAATTTTGTATCGAAGTCAATGACTCAACTAAGTAATCGCAAAATTTATATCCAATTTTCGGCGGTTGACCACCTTTCTGCCCTTTTATATATCGTAGTTCAGGAGGGAGTTCAAGCAGAATCCCCAACCAGCCATTATGTTGCATTGTTTTTGCAGTCCTTGCCTTAAAGAATATCGTTTCAAAATCACCGCATATTTTAAGCCATTTCAATTCATTATCGTTGCGACATTTCTCTTGGAGTTTCTCTGCTAATGTTAGAGAATACTCATTTCGTTCTAAGCTACCGCAGGTAATTTCAATATCATTCTTCGACCTTTTCCGCTTATGACCATGAATCTCGACATATACTTTCGGATCCCATTGCAATACTTGTTGCACGTACTCGTTATCCATACTTTTATTCACATCAATCGTGTAATTGCACGCGATTATACTGCAACATCTCAGTTTCTCAGCAAGGTATTGACCAAGATACCCGGTGTTCTCATCTGAATACCTACCACAGGGTAATTTATCAACACCAACCGGAGCATGGTGTGGCACACCAACTATGATATTTCGGTCGTAACGTGTCTGAATTAGAAACTTGGATTCGATCGAATCAAGATCGTTCACCTCTGTAACTCCTCCCATTATACCATCGGATAAATTGTCAAATTGTCAAGCACCGACCCCATAGAATTAATCATCAAACAGATATCGGAGCGTATCAACTATGTACAACTCGTCGCCGGGTTTATACCCCAAATGCGTAAATACTATGTTTCCATTTTGATCGATCACATAAGTCGTCGGAAGCGCCAGCACATCATACAACTTCCTAATAATGTTATCCGGGTCTAATACTACAATATATTTCCATTGATGTTCTTCGACAAATAGTTCCACATTCGGGATGCTGCGCTCACGATCCTGGCTTATAGCCAGTACACGTAATCTCATAGTACTAAACTCATCATGATATACATTAAGTTCATCCAGTTCTCTAATGGAAATTTTAGCCCACAAAGCCCACAGGCACATAACAACAGGGCCCGTGGATAGCAGCGAATCCAACACAACTGGGTTGCTGTCAATATCAAACAAGAAGAAATTAGCTGCTCGTGCATGGTTGTCTTCAATGCTGCAGGTAGATACTATGAGTACGCAAGTAACTGCGACGAAGACTATTTTCATATTCAGAATATGTACCAGCGGGTACTCATATTGAACATAATCGCATGTCCAATTACATAATCAAATGGATCGATATATTCCCCATCCAACTGGAAATCATAGCCCACCTCTGCACCAAGCCGGAGCCGATCTTCAATGTAATAAGCTAATCCAACCTCCGGAGTAATCACAAATCTACCCTGTGCGGTTGTGTCCCAGTACACCGTGTGATAGTAGTTGATATCAGCCATTGCGATAAACACAATACGATCGATAATTCCGTGCGCATATGTGACGTTTGTGCGTAAATCATGAGACGTGACACTGTCATACCAATCAACCTGATGGGACGCAGAAAACATAATATGGCTCTTCAAGGTTAATGGATTCCCATATTCAAATACTGTTCTGATACCTGGAACATAATATACCGAATCGAACAACGGGAAATTGCGCATTTCATGAATACCATAACCATGTGATTGATCGGTAATATCCGAGCCTAAAAGATCAAAGCTTAGCCTGGCACCAAATTGCCTGCTCCAATACACCACATCATCTGACATGCCCGGATAGATACGATCCACAATGTCGAATATCTTGAATAATGCATAGGCTGATATCGAATTGTCACAGGCCGGGTCATCTTCGATTATTCGCTGAAGCTCAGAAAACATAAACTTCTCGTAACGATCATATCTGATAATGTGACCTTGCTTCGTTGCGATCAGTTGTGCAATTTCCAACAGAGTCTTCCTATCAAGATCTCTGTAGATAATATCTTCCTTTTTGAGTATCTCATTGATATGTAATGCCGCACTTGCAAAATAACCCTCTCTCAGATGACCGATCCCACAGCCAACTTCCAGGTCTCCATATCGTGTTTTCCGCCAGAAACCGGGATCCACATGGGAATAATAAGAACTCCATGATCTTATATCACTCCTTCCATGCAGAAAAAAGGAGGAAAAATAGTGACGCATGTCGAGGGATGCTGCAAACAAAAGTGTGGACATTTCATAACTTCTCTCTGCTGATAGACATCCAAACACATCATACTGCATGGTGTCGCTCATCGATCTGTAATGTGGAACAAGCCACAAATTATACGATAAATAATCATCGTAGTAATACTTGCTCAGATCAGCAGACAGAGATGCCCTGAAAACCTTGTATCTTGAAAGTCTAAAATCACTAATCTTCAGTTCCTGCCCAAATCCTAACAATATATACATCAGACAGATCAAGGCAATTATACATATAATGCTTTTTCTCATTCAATCCTCAGTGAACTTCACTCAATTATCTAAAATTCTCAAAAGAAGTCAATGCCATTTTTGCTGGCTATTGTTGTGTAATACCGAAATTCGCAATACGCACTACGCCCTACGCCTGACACTTTTCGTTCTTCTCATCTCTGTAATTTTCCCGTATATCAGGATCATCGAGGTGCTTTCCAGGTATAGTTTCTAGTTTCCAGCCTGTCCTGAGCAATGTCGAAGGAGTCTGACCCCATTGTCAATATGAATTAGAAACTTGGATTCGATCGAATCAAGATCGTTCACCTCTGTAATTCCTCCCATTATACCATCGGATAAATTGTCAAATTGTCAAGC
>Ga0209635_10003676_pt1 | contig 11985 bp, 10 predicted proteins | sample DeeMarSWOR230_32_FD_187463 | JGI IMG/M metagenome (GOLD analysis project Ga0209635, IMG submission 187463) | Marine sediment microbial communities from White Oak River estuary, North Carolina - WOR-2-30_32 (SPAdes) (version 2) | ecosystem: Environmental > Aquatic > Marine > Intertidal zone >...
CTTCTCCGCCTGGACGACGCCGTCCTTAACCACGGCGTGCATCCTGCCTCTATCCTGGAGCACGGCTATGTCTCTCAGCGGGTCTCCGTCGACCAGGTCGAAGGTCTTCGATTCGACAAACAGCCGATGTAGGTCGGTTGAATCTATGGAACGAACACCATTGACGCAGGTCCTGCCCGGCAGAATGCCAATGTATTCGGTGTGCCCAAGGATGTCTACGCCGCCCGGTGCAAGCGACTCCTTCATAAACTCAGCTAAAGGCAAGGTCAATACGCAGTCGCCGATCGCGCCGGGCTGCAAGATGACACCTCGTTGCGTTTGCAGCGCCGCCTGGGCGCCCTTTTCCCGCAGAAGACTCAAAATGTCATCGTTCACCGGCATAACGAACAACCTAACTTTTCCAACCGTCGTACACCGTTTGGGCGAGCAAGCTCATCATGAAACGCCCTTGCGCGTCAATCGGTCACCCGGTCGATCCAGCCGCCGCCTACAAGTTGGCTCTCGTTTCCTTGGTCAGCATAGAAGGCCGCAAGCTGGCCCGGCGTGATCGCCCGATTGGGCTCATCAAATTCAACGATAGCGGCGTTTTCTTCCGGAATGACCGTCGCTGGACTGCCCGTGTTGTTATAGCGTATCTTTACCTTTGCTCGAAAGGGCTCCGTGGGCTCATCAATGAGCCAATTCACGCCGGTCGCCCAAAGCCGTCGGTGCATAAGCTCTTCTTTCGGGCCGAGCGTAACCGTATTGGCTTTGGCATCAATCTTCACAACGTAATAAGGCTTGCCCATCGCGACTCCCAATCCGCGCCGTTGACCCAAGGTGAATCTATGCGTGCCATCATGCTCACCCAGAAGCTTGCCGTTGCTGTCGAGAATTTTTCCTTTGCGGGCGACTCCTGGACAGCGCTGCTCAACCACCAGGGCATAGTTGTCATCTGGGATAAAGCAGATCTCCTGGGACTCCGATTTCTGGCTGGTGGCCAGGCCAAATTTCGCTGCCATCACCCGCGTCTGGTTTTTGGAATAGTCGCCCATGGGCAGGATGAGATTGGGCAGAATATTCGGGTCGATCATCGACAATGCGTAAGACTGGTCTTTAACTGCATCAGCAGCCTGGCACAGGCCCAGCGTACCATTTTGCCTGACGACCCTGGCGTAGTGGCCGGTGGCAAGGAACTCCGCTCCCCGGTTTCTGGCGAAATGCCACAACTTCCCAAATTTGATTTGACGGTTGCAGAGAACGCAGGGATTGGGGGTTCGCCCGCACTGGTACTCGCTACAGAAATAATCGAGAATCGGCTCAAAATCCGCACGCAGGTCCAGCACGTGAAGCCGAATGCCGAGTTTCGTGGCCACCCCTTGTGCATCTGCCTGCGCATAGCGGTTGGCGTCGCTGGTGATAATAAACGCCCCTTCGCAACGAAAGCCAGCTTCGAGCAATAATGCGGCGGCCGTTGAACTGTCCACCCCGCCGCTTAGCGCAACCAGAACGTTTTTCTGCTCACTCGCCATTTTTGATTCAAGGGACTATTCGACGCATATTACCTTACATCAGTATACACAAGCGCCGCGCCAATAGCAATACTTTTCGAATGCTCTTAGCGGGCACGCGGCCAAATGTCCGCTGTTTGGGATGAGGATTGCATCGCCTTGTTTGGGCCTGCCAGCCTCGAAACAACCGATGCAGGTCAACGCTCGGCCGCCTTAACCCGCCGGAGAATGCGAAGCGCTATATCATCCTTGTATCTGGGCGACTGCACCACTCGGTTGCCGCCTTCATGCTGAAATGTCTCTTTTTTGTCAACCTTGCCAGTTTTTGTGTTCACCCATTCTGCCCTATATTTCCCGCCCGGCAACCGTATCAGCAAGTTTGCCGCACTGCCCCCATTTACGTAGATAGCGTACGCACGCCCCGGCTCAACCAGAGCACGGGCGGTGGCCTTGTCGGGTACTCCGCCTTTAATTACCGAATCATCAGGCCTCATTTTCACGAAGTCCAAGCTGTCCATGAAATTCTTGAGTATCGCCAGTTGCTGCTGCAGAATACGGCCCCCGCCGCCCGGAGCATCGAATTGGGCTGTGCCATCTTCGTGACCCACGGTGAAGGAATAGTCCAGGTTATCAAACACGGCACCGCCTGCGATCAGAAAGTCCCAGGCCTCAAGTCGGTACGGCTTCGGTTCGCTTCCGGCGAAGCCGGTCTCATCATCCCCAATGGCTCTGTTCAGATGGTAGTTTTCCGCCACCGCAGTCGGCGGCTTGGCGTAATGGAAATTGAAAATCGAAACGTGGGGGTTCGGCTCGAGCACTTTCTTCGTCTTATTGGCGATGTTCTGCGCAATAAGATGCTTCGTTTTGAATTTCGATTCAGTGTCGACGATGACCTCAGCGATATGCTCCTGCCACGGCATCGTGACACCGCCGAAGTAGGGCTCGTTACAGATTTCATAATAGAGGTTGTCGAAGTCCTTGAGCTCTTCAAGAATCTTTCGAACCATCGCATCCTGCACCGCCTGCAAATCGGGGTCTGTGAGTGTGTAGACCTCGGCGCGTTTCATGTTGCCGATACCGTTGATGTTATTCGCGGCGTTCATGGGGCTGAGTTTCCACATGGCGTCTTCATAGAAGGGGCAGAAGAGCACCAGCTCAACCAGGATGCCGCGTTTACCCGCTTGAGCGAGAAAATCCCGTAGGCGGGTGAAGTAGCCAGGATCCCATGTTGCCAGGTCGAACCTGTTACCGCCGTTCGCGTATCCGGGCGTACCGCTGCGGGCCCACGGACAGATAAGTCGGCCTTTCGCCGGCGCCAGAGTATTGTTCTTGATGTTGAACGCCCCCGGCGGCTCGCAATATGCCCCGCTGAACGTCCGGGTCAGGTTGAATCCGTGCGACTGAAGTGTTCGGAGGTATTTCTTATAGTTGAAGTCTCTATTTAGGATCGCCCCGTAGTGTTCGCCAGAGGTTATCAGCACCGTTGGCTTTGAACGCCACAGGAAATAGTGCGGGTTCTCGGGATACAGTCGAATAGGCTCGATTTTGTTTTCAGCGTGTGCGCGGTCACCGCATACGACGGGGCCGAGCAGCACCAAGAACGCAGCCAAGACAAGCGTTGGCACTTTTCCAATAACGGCGTCTGCGCTTAAGCGATCCGGACTCGGGGACGCTACGGGCCCCTTGTGCACGCGGTCCTTCATATCGAGCCTCCCTCGGGAGCGAGGATTCTCCTAAAGCGGGAAGATCGCGACTATCGGCCGTACAGCGGCTTGAGTTGCTCTTCAGTCGGCAGTTTCTCGTAGGCTTCGCCTTTCGGGCCGACGTAGACATCTCGCTTCTTCTTGAGCAGTACCGGAGTAATTGAGCCATCTTCATTGGTGACTTCGACGATGACTTTTTCTTGCTTCGACGCCTTATCAAGTTGTTGAAGCAGGCATCCCGTAGCGCCAATCGCAGCACCAAGCACGGCGCCTTCGCCGTCCTCGTTAGACTGATGCCCTATGATGGCGCCCACCAAGGCGCCGCCCAGAGCGGCAGTGTAAACGGGATGCCACTGAAAGCCTTCGCACCCGCCACAAAGACCCAGTAGCAACGAGCCAATCAGGACAGTCACCACCAACTTTTTTGTACCTGTCGTCTTCATTTAGGCCCTCCAATAGGAATCACCTCATCGGTTTCTTTCACTTCAGGCTCGGCCTGTCTTTCAGACCAGCTTTTTCCTGACGAACACCCAAGACATCGGCGGTCGATGAACGCTACTACAATGATAGGGGTTCCGCTCCAGAATGTCAACGACTTAATGACAAATCTTGGAATTGAGACTCGGCGTCGGACGTTTCAGATTTTTAGCTGATCGTCGTGGCGCGCTGGGTTATTGGAGATTCTGTTTGATTGTGTCGAGTTCGTTTTCGGTGACATTTACACCCAGCTTTTTGGCAGTTTCCATGTGCTTCCACGCCAAATCGTACTTGTTGAGCTTATAATAGCTGAACGCCAGGCCGTAATGCGCATCGCCCATACCGGGCGCGATTTCCACTGCCTTGAGATATGCCGCCATGGATTGCTCGTAATCAGCTTTGTTCGTGTAGGCGGCGGCTAAGTTGCAGTGAATGCGGGCGTCACCGGGGGCGATTTGAATCGCGCTTCTGTACTGTTCAATCGCTGCGTCATAGTCTTTCTTGCCGAAATATGCGTTACCCAGATTGACCCGCGCGGCCAACATGGCAGGCTTGAGGGCCAGCGCTTTTTTGTACGCTGCAATCTCGTCGTCGACCAAATCCAATTTGTGGTAGCACATAGCCAGGCCATAGTGAGTCTCGGCCATCTGCTTGATCGTCAAGGCTTTCTGGTACCGGGCTATGGCTTGTTCGTAATCACCCATCTGGCAATAGACTTCACCTAACTGGGTGTGTAGGGCGGCATTTTCCGGCTCCAAAGAAAGTGCCTGCTTCAACTGGCCAGCCGCCAGTCCGAACATTTGCTGTTTGGAGTAGGCGATGGCTAGATTCTTGTGCGCATCGACGAAGTTCGGGTCCAGCGCGAGAGCTTCCATGTACTCGAAAACCGCCTCTCTGAATCGACCCTGCTCGACGTAGGCATTGCCTATGTTGCTATGGGTCTTCGGGTCACCTGGATTGATTTCTAAAGCCTGTCGGTACTCCAAGATAGCCTGTTCTATCCGGCCCATTTTCAGGTACACATTAGCCAGGTTCGCCCGTGACTCAGCCAGCATGGGGTTGATTTCCACCGCTGTTTGCAGAGTGGTCAGCGCCGCCTCGATCTGGCCCGTGTCACAGTACATATTTCCGAGATTATTGAACAGACACCCCAGCGTCTGAATCTTATCGAGGTTTTTCATATAGAGACTGTGGCCATCCCCTTCGGGCACCTTGAACTTTTCTACATAGTGTTTGTCCAGTGCGTTGGCGCCTTCGTTGGTCGTCTCAATGTTCCATCTCGTCCGGCCGTCATCGTATCGCACGAAAAAGTGTCCCGGGACCACCACGCCGTACATGGGCATACCCAGTCGCTCAGCCAGCGAAAGATAGAGAATGGAAAGACTCAGGCAGTAACCTCGCTTGCGGTCCAGCACTGAATGCAGGAACAAGTCGTTGGGGTTCTCTGCTTCCGAGACTGGCCGGAACTGCAACTCACGAAACAGATACCGATTGATGACCGGAATGGCTTTGTAGGTCGGCTTGAGCCATTGCTCGCTCAGTTTCTCTTGAATTTCTAAAGCCATCTCGTCCAGCATGGTCAGGTACCGGCGACCCTGCACCATGTCGCTCCATTGCTCTGAGATAATCAGGGCGGCGGTAGCCAGGTCCACTTCGTCCTCTCGGAGTCGGAGGACCTGGTCGATTGATCTTACGTACAGGCCTCTCTTACCCTCGTTGGCCAGGCCTTGGTCTCGGGCAAGAGATAGCTGCCCCCATAATGCTAAAGCACAGATTGTGGCCAGAACCGTCTTCTTCATAGCTGCCTCGACCGGCTCCTTACCGACGCACGCTACATCGTCTGCTGCAAGTGTTTGGCTCTATAGGTATTATCGTCCGGACAAGCACGCTCGTTCTGCATTTTAGCCGCACGTCTGTGGCCAAATGCAGCCAGCCGGTCATTTGCCCGGCGCCAAGAAATGGCGTGCTTACCGCAAATAACGTTTGCATAGTTTACCGGAGAGTGATATGTTATTCAACGCAAATGTGTGAACGTTAGTGGGGGACCACCATGAATTGGAGTCATGTGATGATCACAAAAGACCGAAGTCGTCACCCGCCGGTCGTGAAGTACGGCACGTCGTATAATGTGGGACTTCCGCTGGCCTTGTTGTTTGGCATATCTGTCCTGACGGGATGCCAAGGCCCAGGTGAAGTCGAATGCGAGGGTCCAAGCGAGGTCAGCTTGTTTGATGGTAAGACATTAGGGCAGTGGGCGGTCACCGATTTTGGCGGCCAGGGTGAGGTCTCGGCCAAAGACGGCCAAATCGTCCTCGGTGTGGGCAGCGATCTTACCGGCATTCACTGGACCGGTCCGGTCGTTCGAATGGACTATGAAATCAGCCTGGAGGCCATGCGGGTGGACGGCAGCGACTTCTTCTGCGCCCTGACTTTTCCCGTGGACGCGAATTGCTGCTCGCTGGTACTCGGCGGATGGGGCGGCTCGCTCTGCGGAATATCCAGCCTCGACTATTACGATGCGGCCAATAACGAGACTACGCGATTTATTGACTTCGAGAACGGCCAATGGTACCAGGTCCGGGTACGCGTCACGCCGGGTAAGATCGTAGCTTGGCTGGATGGGGAGCAGATAGTGGACGTAGAGACTGCCGGGCGAGTGATTGACACCCGGATCGAGGTCGAACTGTCCAAACCGCTCGGCATCGCCACTTGGCAGACGACCGGAGCAGTTCGTAACATTCGCTTGCGAAGGTTGTAAGACCAAAAGACGTGCTCGCGTACAGGCTTACGGGCCCCGCCCTGCGTGCATATTAGCCACGTGACCACCGATGCATGTTTGTCACTCGCCTGCTCTCTCAATCTCCACTGGCACGGGCACAGGGCGGCGCTTAAACAGGTCTATTTTCGTCCAGCGATTACTCGTAAACCTCCAGTAGTTCGCCAGACCGACCGTGACAATACTACCGGTGCCGGCGAGCCACGGCCCCAAGGACCCAAGTGACGGCAAAAACACCACCATGAGCGTACCACCCAGTCCGAGGACGACGACGGCTCCGGCCGCCGAGATGAGTGCCAGCCACACCGTATCACCCGCCCCGCGCAAAGAGCCGCCGTAGATAATACGGGCAGCCTGGAACACTTGGTATATCGCGGCGCAAATCAAAATATTGACACCGGCTTTGATTACCTCTTCATCAGAGGACAAAAAGCCCATCAGGGCATCTCTAAAGACAAAGAAGCAAATCCCCACCAATCCCATATAGACCAGCCCAATTCTCAAGCAAACACTCGTCTGTTTACGTGCAAGATCCTTCCTGCCGCTGCCAATTGTCTTGCCCACTGCCGCGGTCAAGGCGGTCGCAATGCCCACAGTCGGCATGACTGACAAACTGGTATAAGCAAGCACCGCATTTGACGCAGCCAGCACCTCCTCGCCAAATCTTCCAACCAGTCCGCACAGAATGACGCCCCAGAATGCAACATTCACCATCAAGCCAAATCCCGCCGGCAGTCCCACTTTCAGTAAATCAAGCATCTTAGCGAAATCGATATTTAACGTTCGTCTGGACTGAAAAGTTGTATGGATGTTGTCGCTCAGAAACACGGCTATATTTATGACCGCGGCGATACCTATCCCGATAAATGTTCCCCAGCCTGCGCCTCTGATGCCCATCGCTGGCAGTCCCAGTTTGCCAAAAATCAGTACATAATTTGCGGCCACATTGACCAACTGTCCACACAGTGATGCACACATCGTAATAATCGGTCGGTGCACGCCCATAAAGAATTGACTAGCGGCATAGTTGACAATCGCCAGCAGATGAGCGTACAGCATGATTCGAAAGTATACTACTTCCAGGTCGACAACTGAGACCGGCTGGCCCATCGTTCTGAATAGCCACGGGGCGGTCGGCCACATGAGCGCCAATACCACCACGAAATAGGCAGACCCGATGTATATGACCTGCCAGAAATAGTTCGAGCAGTCTGTTTTCTCGCCTCGGCCCAGACTCTGGCTCACAAACGTATTGAGGATCGCGATGGAACCGATGGCGAAGCTCGTGGGTAAGAAACTTACAAATTGAGCCGGCAGGATCGCAGCCAGAGCGGTTGTGCCCAGCCGCGAGACCATGTATCTATCCACAAACTGCATGACCGTAAAGGATATGGTCGTCACTACCATGGGGGTGGCCAGCTTAAGCATGTATCCGAGAGACGTCTCATCCACAACCTGGGGCGGCCCAGACCCAGATTCTCGCATTTCAGGTTCGCCCTGTGGCGTTGGGGACGGTCTATTTGTCATTCGCTAACACTTTGCTGACTCAAATTCAGCTTTTCTAAGAGCATTTCTGCTGAGATACCCGACACCAGTATCTGCTTGACGGTGCTGGTTTGCCCGGCGATGATGCGGATAGCGCTCTTTTTTAGACCGAGTCTTTGCGCCAAGAACCGTAGCAGGCACTGATTAGCCTTGCCTCGCTCCGGTGCTGCCGAGACCTTGATCTTCAGCATCTCACCGAACGGACCAACGACATCTGTTCTGCTACTGCCAGGGACCACCTTGACCGGAAAGATGACACCCTCATTGGCTTTTTGAATTGTCAAGTTGCCCATAGGTTAGATTGTGGCGGTTGAAGTGAGCGTAAACAAGACAATTCTGTACGCACATCACTCAATGCTCTCTCTGATGTTCTTGCCGATGGCAAATTGCACATATTTTTCGATCTGCTCGGCGAGTTCGCCCAGCGACGGAAGCTGAAAGTCCTCATAATGGCCCATGATGAACTCGCCATCCAGCGCTTTTTTGTAGATTCTAACGCGTATTACGGGAAGCGCGGTCTTCGACCGTGGTGGCTGACCAGCAGTTTCGTCCGCGCGGGGCCCCCACTTGCTGAAATCGCTTTCTTTGTGCTCGGTGAGCTCAACACGCCAGTCTTCACTGATGAACACCAAGCATTTGCCGGTAAAAACCGCGGTCGGAAAATAATCGCGTAATAACTTGAGAGTTTCCATCTGTCTCTTCTACAGCACCGTCAATCCGTTCACCTTCGCTCTACTATCAGTTCTTGAGAAAGCCTGCGCCATGCATTCATGGAGCGCTTGAGGTTCTCATGCGCATCCCCGCCGATGCCGTATCCCTGCAGTCCTATCGGCCCGGTGTAGCCGGATTCCTTCAGCGCTTTGAGAAAGCCCGCCATGTCAAACGAGCCGCGATCCAGCGTCTGTATGAGCTGCTTCCAGTCCTTGCCTCCGCTATCCGCCCCGTTGATGCTCACAACATACAGGTAAGGCATCGCCGACTCGATCAGCGGCAGCATATTCTTCTCATCGTCCACCCGGAGCCAATGGCACAAGTTGAAAGTCACGCCCACGTTTGGCCGGTTCACCCTTTCTGCAACTCGTACCGCATCTTCCACCCGCTCCAGCCAGAATGCATAGTGCGGATACAGCGCGATCCGTACGTTGGCGTCAGCCGCCATGTCGGCGAGCTCCCCGATGATTTTCACAGCGCGGCCGTCACCCTCGACCGCGGACGGCCGATGCTTCTTGCTCTGCACAAAGACCCAGAGTATCGTGTCGCGCCCCTTCAAAAGCCGGATGGCATCCTTCACCGTGGGATCGTATTTCTGCTCACCAGGGTCGAGGTTCACACCCAGATAGACGGCGAAAAGTCTCAAGCCGTTCTCATCGAGCTGTCCCAGCATTTCCGCCAGTTTCTCGCATCCCTCGTACCCGATCGCAATCCCATCATAACCCAGCTCCTTGAGCATGTCGACCTGCTGTTTGGCGGTCTGGTGCTTTGCATCTTTCGTTGCGGTATCCATGGCAAAAAATGGGTTTGGTGGTTCCATCCAGATGTTACGATAAGCGACCGGACCGTGGTCACCTTGCAGCATGAGCGGCCCGAGAGGTTTTTCATCGTTATACACGCCGGCCCGTGTCGGGCCGGTAAGTTCCACATCTTCGTGGACGACAACGCCATTGTGAGCTATTTTCTCAAATCTTGCATTTGAAACTTTCTTGCCGTTTTCATCAAAGCGCGGCGCGCGGAAGATAACGTCGAAACTCTGCCATTGTCCTGGCGGCCGAGAGGCGTTCACTCGCGGCGAATGGCCTTCGAATCCCTTCGGGTCTCTGTTCTCATCCCAACGCTGGTAGATGCCGCCGCACTCTATCCCCGGATACTGTGACGCCTTCCGCCAGCTATCAAATATCTGTATCTCGTATCGGCCCATGAAGTACACGCCGGAGTTTGAGCCTTTTGGCACCATGAACTCAATATGTGCCCTCACATCTCCGAATTCCTTCTTGCTGAGAAGATTCACCGTCCTGCCCGTAGGACCGTTGAGCAGCACACCGGTGCCGGATCTGCTACTGAGCAGGCTTTCGTTCTCCGGATTCATAAATACATCACCCACAATTTCCCATTGTCCGGTATTTCCCCGCCACGCAGAAAAATCACGGCCTGTCAAATAGACCCTTGCCGCCTGGCTGCCGGTGCTCATAGTCGAAACTAAACAAAACGCCCCAACCGATAATAAGATTGCGCGAACCCTTTTGCCACGAAGCTCCATATCCTTTTCCTCCTTGCCTTTGAAATAGTGAATTCTACAAGTGCCAAGGACTGCGCATCGACCGTGACAGCATTCTGTTGGCCTCTTCGTCATTGACGAACTGTTCTTTATCCGGGTCCCATTTGAGCTTTTTGCCCAGCAGCATCGAAATGTTGCCGATATGGGCGATGGTAAAGCACCGCTGGCCGATCTCCGGCGGAAAGTAGCAGGGCTTGCGCGATCTGACACAGTCAAGAAAGTTGCGCTGCTCGCCACCCCGGCACGTATATAAGTGGACCTCATCAGGGCCAATTGCCGAGCCCAGAACGGATCTTGGCTCGGCCTGCAACGGTGCGCGCCAGCCGCGATTGCCAATCCAACCTTCTGTTCCCTCAAATTTCAGGCTGGACGTGCCGGAAGTCACAATCAGGTTGACACCATCAGCATATTTGTACTCTATGCGGTACTCTTTTGCGGTGTCGTAAAGCCCGCCTTTACAAAACACGCCTTTGCCCTTGACTTCCACCGGGCCGGTATGCTCGGTGTCATTTCCCCACTGCGCACCATCGAGCAGATGAGCGCCCCAGTCGGTCAACTGCCCGCCCGAATAATCCAGAATCCAGCGAAAGTTCCAGTGACAGCGATCCTTCGTATACGGCACCCAGGGGGCCGGTCCCAGCCACATATCGTAGTCAAATCCTTTCGGCACGGGCATAGGTCTGGGGTTTCCAGGATTATGCGGACCGCTCGGCAGCTCCACACGGATGGTGTGGATGCTGCCAATCCTGCCATTGCGCACCAGTTCGCACATCCGGTGATAAATGTGCACCGCCCGGTCTTCTGTGGACCACTGAAAGACGCGGTTATATCGTTTCATCGTTTCACAGAGCACGCGACCCTCATGGACGGTGAGCGTCGGCTTCTCACACTCCACATCTTTACCTGCTTTGGCTGCGGCGATTGAAATCGGCACGTGCCAGTGGTCGGGCGTGGAAATCATCACGGCATCAATGTCTTCTCTGGCCAGTACATCCCGGAAATCCTGGTAGGTGGCACAGTCGTTGTTGCCGTATCTTTTGTTGACTGTGTCACGGGCCTTGTTCAGATGAGCGGGGTCTATATCACATACGGCAACCGCCTGCGCATCGGGCTGACCCAGAAACGTGTTCAAATTCATGCCGATGCCGTGGCTACCCACGCCGATAAAACCGAGTGTGACGCGCTCACTCGCAGCGACGCTACCGGCTTTGCCCAGCGCCGATGCCCGCACAAAATACGGCAGCACCATTGCGCCACTGGCAATACCTGTCGCCCTCTGCAGGAGTTGACGCCGGCTAAGGTCTCGTTGCCTCATACCAAGTGCCCTAATTACGAATTTGAACTCAAAATTCCAAATTCTACATTCTAAATTCATAGATGCCACGGACTTCTCATCGGCGTGGTCAGCATCCGGCTGGCCTGGTCGTCTCCGACAATCTTCTCTGCAGCCGGGTCCCACCGAATTGTGCGGCCAAGCTGCATCGCAATATTGCCGAGGTGGCACACGGTGACCGAGCGGTGCGCTTGTTCAACCGGAGCAGCCGTCGGCGTTCTGGTCCTTGTGCAATCAATGAAGTTCCGATAATGGTTTGATGACTCGTAAAGGTGGACCTCGTCGGGGCCTATCTCTTCCTTTAAGATAGATTTGGGGTCAGCATCGATTCGCCCGGTGTCCACAAATAGCCAGCCTTTATTGCCGATGAATTTTATCCCGTTTGGATA
>Ga0209635_10003677_pt1 | contig 11985 bp, 4 predicted proteins | sample DeeMarSWOR230_32_FD_187463 | JGI IMG/M metagenome (GOLD analysis project Ga0209635, IMG submission 187463) | Marine sediment microbial communities from White Oak River estuary, North Carolina - WOR-2-30_32 (SPAdes) (version 2) | ecosystem: Environmental > Aquatic > Marine > Intertidal zone >...
CAAGTTTTTAAGAATTATCAAATTTCCCCCTTGACAAAAAAAGGGAGTTATGATAAACTGGTTTTGAAAATTCCAAAGGTGTTATTTTAAAAAAGATACGAGAGGAGCTATTCAATTTCACATCTTTTCTTTCTAAACCTTTAACCTCACAGGAGGTCTGCCATGAGGGCGAGCGTTTTCGTGGTGGTGCTGTCGATGGTTGTTCTGTCGACCGCAGCGCTGGCCGCTGGGCCCGAATTAAATTTGGGCCAAGCTGATGAGTTCGCATCGACAGGCATGCGGACAGAAGTACCCGGACTGATGAGTTTTCAGGGTACTTTGACCGATGAGCATGGAGTGGTCATGGACACGACGGTTTCCATGGTCTTTTCAATTTACACCGATTCTACTGGGGGGACTCTGGTATGGGGTGAGACGCAAGCAGCGGTGGTGGTGAGTCGTGGGGTGTTCGACGTTCTTTTGGGAAGAGTGAATAGCATCTCAGACACGGTGTTCAAGGATTCTGAGCGCTGGTTGGGAATACAGGTGGGAGGTGATCCTGAGTTGCAGCCTCGGCAGCGGATAGCTGCGGTGGGGTATGCCTTTCAGTCTGGAAGTGATGGTGATTGGACGATAGCAGGGGTTGATATGTCTTCCGCGGTGTCGGGTAATGTGGGCATAGGCACGACAAGTCCACAGTCGAAGTTACACGTCAACGGGGCTATCCGGCTGGGGGGTGGATCTGCCAAGTATCAGATTCAGGAAGTAACCCCATATAGTGGGGGTGGTTGGAAAAGTTACATCGATTATGGTGGTATAGGGATCGGCAGCAATGACGGCACCAATCGGCAGATGTTCATGTTTACTGATGGTGCCGGCTCCAACAATATCTTTACCGCAGCGACCAGTGAGAACGGGGGCAGCTCTTGGGAGGCGGATTTTGTGATTCAGCAGGATGGCAAAGTTGGTGTGGGGACAGGGAGTCCGGCACAGAGGCTGGAGGTGGTGGGTACCGCCCAGATGACTGGATTTAAGTTGCCTCCGGGAGCCGCTGTTGGTCATGTTTTGACCTCAGATGCCAGCGGTGTGGGTACCTGGCAAGAGCCCGCGGCGGTATCCGATGGTGACTGGACGATAGTTGGGGATGACCTGTATTCCAATGTGGCCGATCAGGTGAATATCATATCCACGACGAAGAAAACTGAAGGCGCACAGAGACGTGAAGGCCCAAGGAGAGAAAAGAGAGATATCACCAAAGGGAAAGCGGGCAATGCGCTATATGTGGAAGGTGATAATAAGACAGTCATCCAAAGTTACTTAGCTGGGACCGATGCAGCCGCAGATGGAAGGGCGGCGCTCTGGGGTATCTATGATCCATGGTGGGCGGGGAATGCGGGTGCCGGGTACGCTGCTTTTGAGACGAATAGTGGTATTAGTGGCTTGAATCTTTATGGCGATCCGTATACCTTTGGTGTGGCCGGTTATAGTGAGAATTTGAGTGTTAGATCGGGAGGTGTTTTGGGCGCAGATATGACTGCAACCTATTGGGGTGCATTGGGATATTATGATGAGAACCTTAACAACTGGGGTGTTTATACCCCCAGCAATGCTTACTTTGGCGGGGCTGTGGGCATCGGGGTGGCCAGTCCGGCAGACATGCTTCATGTAAACGGCAACATTCGTTTTAATTCTGGGTTTGGCATTAATTTTGTCGATTACAACACTAGGATTTACGAGAATCTAGATGATTTGTGCCTTGAGGCCGACAACGACATCTATATCAAGCCGGACAATGACATCTTCATGGATATGATCACCCTCGTTGTGGACGGCTCGGCAAATAGAGTCGGTATCGGAACATACACTCCGGCGGAGATGCTGGATGTGATTGGCACTGCCCAGGTGACCGGTTTTAAAATGCCCACGGGGGCAGCCGCCGGCCGTCTGTTGATCTCAGACGCCTCGGGCCAGGCAAGCTGGCAGGATCAAGCAACAATCTCCGATAGCGATTGGACCGTTTCGGGCATCAACATCTATTCTGCTGTCACAGGGAATGTAGGCATCGGGACAACAACCCCGGATTATAAACTTGAGGTTGCCGGCAATGCCGGATTTAACGACTACCTGTATCATACCGGCGACACAGACACTTACCTCTACTTATCAGATGATCAGTTCGATGTGTATACAGGTAATGTCAGAATGCTGACAGCCGATGAGGCCACGCAGGACGTTGTTGTCATCAATGAGGGCGGTGTAGACGTTGATTTTAGGGTGAAATCGGACAACGATGCGAATGCCTTGTTTGTTGAAGGTAACACTGGAAGGGTGGGCATAGGGACGGCGAGTCCAGCACGAAGACTGGATGTGAGTGCGACGAGCGGTATTGGAATTTATGGAGAAAATAACGATGCGACTTATTCCGCTCTCTATGCTACTAATAATGGCACTGGACCAGCCGCGAGATTCCAAAGTGGCGAGGTTATCGTGATGGATAACCTTGGCATAGGGACAGAGATCCCAGCATATAAGCTTGATGTATCAAACACTGCAGGTACTGCTGCGCATTTCGTTACATCGGAAAACAGCAGCTCCGCGTATGGGTGCTATGCTGTGGCAGCTCCGGGAGACATCACCGATGCGAAAGGTGTATATGCAGTCTGTGACCCTGCTGATTACTACGGCTACGGAGTTTATGGCAGTGGCGGGTATCAGGGTGTGTATGGTGCATGTCTCCATGCGGCGACAGGCCATACAGCATATGGCGTCTATGGCTATGCCTCCGGGGGGACTACCAATTATGGCGTTTACTATTCGGGGGGTCTAGGAGGTTCTGGTTCTAAAAGTGCCATAGTTCGGACCGAGGAGGGACCAAAGGCTGTGTATTGCCAGGAGTCTCCGGAAAATTGGTTCGAGGACTTCGGCACAGGTGCCATTTACGATGGCCGAGCTCAGGTTCAATTGGCCTCTGATTTTCGCCAGACGGTGACCATCGACGAAAAGGACCCTATGAAGGTCTTCATCACACCGAACAATCGAATCGGCGGCGAATGGTGGGTGGAAAAGAGTACTACTGGATTCACTTTAGTAGCTCCAGAAGCACCCGCTGGCGCTCAGTTCGACTACCGCGTCGTGGCCAAGCGGAGAGGGTTTGAAGATCTGCGACTCGAGTCGACACCCGATGCCTACGCTGATCGTTACCTCTATCCCGATATGAACGATGTGCCCCTTGAGCACCGAGATTCATGGTTAAAATCTGCTCCAGAAGAGCAGCGGACCCAATAAGGTGCTGGCCTCAAAGTTGAGCATCTGATCTTTACCGTAGGGCTCAATATATTGAGCCCCTACAAGCGTGTGGATTCGTATAAAGCTTAATGGGGATTTGGATCATTTAATAGTTCGTTCCGTTTATTTAAACTTCCCGAAAGTTTCAAAATTTCGGGAAGTTCCCCTCTCCTCTATATCTAAAAGTATCCGCCGCACTCTTCCCAAATTAAGATCCTAATTCCCGCTAGAGGGGATAGATCGGGGCGCAGCATGTTGCGCCCTTTTTTTCATGAAGCTAGAGGCTGGTTTAAGGTTGGGGAAGCTGGTCAGGAGGCTGGAAGCGAGAAGGTGGATGCTGGACAGGAGGTGTCCGCTACCCGAACACCGATTCAAAGCTTTTTTCTAAGTTCTTAAGAATTACCAAAATTTTTCCCTTGACAAAGTAAATTAGGTATGATAAAATGGCATTGAGATTTCTAACTGACTTTTTTAAACAAGTTACTATTTCGTGCTTTTTCCCTTTTCATCTTTCTTCTCCACAGGAGGTGCGCCATGAGGGCGAGGGTTTTCGTGGTGGTGCTGTCGATGATTGTTTTGTCGACCGCAGCACTGGCCGATGGGCCTGGATCGGCGGTGGGCCAGGCCGACAGGTATGATTTGGCGCGGGCCAATGAGTCCGCATCAAAAAGCGTTCGGAAAGAAGTGCCTGGGGTGATGAGCTTTCAGGGCACTTTGACCGATGAGCACGGGGTGGCCATGGACACGACGGTTTCCATGGCCTTTTCAATTTACAGCGATTCTACCGGGGGGACTCTGGTCTGGACCGAGACCCAGCCGGTAGTGGTGGTGAGCAGTGGTCTTTTCAACGTCTTATTGGGCAGGATCAACAGTATCCCGGACACGGTGTTCAAAGAACCCTCGCGCTGGCTAGGGGTTAAAGTTGGCGGGGACCCCGAAATGACCTCTCGGCAGCGGCTTGCGGCTGTGGGGTATGCTTTTTGGGCTGCTGAGGCCGATACAGCGGGGTATGCTCGTACTGCTGTGGCTGCTGGTGATAGTGATTGGACGATTTCTGGGGATGATCTCTATTGTGCCCAACCAGGTAAGGTGGGCATCGGGACGACAAGTCCGCAGTCGAAATTGCATGTTGATGGAGCCATACGGCTGGGCAGTGGATCAGCCAAGTATCAGATTCAGGAGGTGACTCCCTATAGTGGTGGTGGTTGGAAGGATTACATCGCTTTTGGTGGTATTGGGATTGGCAGCAATGACGGCACCAATCGACAGATGTTCATGTTTGCTGATGGTGCCGGCTCCAACAATATCTTCACAGCAGCGACCAGTGAGAACGGGGGCAGTACCTGGGAGGCAGATTTTGTGATTCAGCAGGATGGCAAGGTGGGCATCGGGACGACTTCGCCGACTGCGCCGCTGACCATACAGACCATCAATGGAACGGATATCGCGTTTACCAGTACAGGAAATAACGCAGATATCATGGCGCCTGGTACATTAAAAATCGGTACCACAGGCGGTGGCTACTGGCTGCACTTTTTGACAGATGATGGGTACAAGATGAGCATCACCGGCGCAGGCGATGTGGGTATTGGCACCACCAGCCCTGCCGCGAAGCTGGATGTCAGCGGAGATATCAATGCCGATTCCCTCTACAAAATTGGAGGAAATACGGTGCTCTCTGTAACGGACCTGGATAATCTTTTCGTGGGTGACGGTGCTGGGACGTACAATACGGGGAATCATGGGACGTTTGTGGGAGATCAGGCTGGGCACAATAACCAGGGTTCTCAGAACACATTCTTAGGGAAAGCCGCAGGTCTTCTCAACGCCGATGGTTTCCAGAACACGTTCGTGGGATCTAATGCAGGCGTTTCCAACACCTCAGGCTATTACAACACATTCCTGGGAAGTTTTACAGGGGGCGACAATGTGACCGGCGACTTCAACACATACCTGGGCGCTTACGCGGGCGACGGCACTAAAGGTTCTGAGAACACATTTTTAGGGTATTTTGCCGGTGCCTTTGACACCGCGGGCAGCGGGAACGTCTTTCTGGGTCATAAGGCCGGTATGAATGAGAATGGTTCCGACAAACTCTACATCGCCAATGGTCCCGATACCAGCGATGTGCTCATTTATGGGGATTTTTCCACCGGCAATGTGGGCTTGGGGACGCTGGATGCTTCATCTAAGCTGGATGTCAGCGGAGATATCAACGCCGATTCGGCCTATAAGATAGGAGGACACACTGTTCTATCAACCTCGGGCACCACGACTCTCCTCGTGGGCGTCGACGCCGGAGGGAACAATACCGGCAGTTATGTGACCTTTGTGGGTGATAGCGCCGGCTATAACAACCAGGGCGTTTGGAACACCTTTTTGGGATATCAAGCTGGTTACGCCAACACCACAGGATCTTCCAACACGTTCTTGGGAATAGGGACTGGCGGTTTCAACACAGAAGGTGAGATGAATACTTATGTGGGCCATCTTGCTGGGACTCATAATGTCTTGGGCACTGGCAACGTCTTCATCGGCCATGAGGCCGGGTATCGTGAAGAAGGTTCCAATAAGCTCTACATAGCCAATAGCCGAGATACCAGCCGTGTATTGATCTATGGTGATTTTTCCAACGGAAATGTGGGTCTTGGAACGTTGAGCCCTGCGTACAAACTCGATGTCAACGGAGCTGTCAACGCCACCACCTACTACGGCGATGGCTCCAACCTCACCGGAATCGCCGGGATGCCGGACGGCGATTGGACCATCTCGGGAAGCGATATGTATTCCGCTGTGTCGGGCAATGTGGGTGTTGGAACGGCGACACCCGGTGCCAAAGTGCACATCCTAAGCACCGACGATACCACCAGGGCAGGATATTTTCTGATCGATAATGCCAGCAACGCTGTTTCCGCGCTCTATGCCGAGACCAATGGTTCTGGTTATGGCATGAGGGGTAAGCACAGCACCATTGGCAACTACGGTGCCCTTGGTGGCTTCGGTTATGGTGTATTGGGGTACGGTCTGGGCGATACCAGCAGTGGAGTGTATGGTTACAGCACGTATTCAAATGGTATGTACGGTCGAAGCATCAACAGCACAGGTGTCCGTGGTGACAGCGACAGCGGCACAGGTATATCTGGATCCAGCGCAAGTGGCTACGGCGTGTACGGCTGGAGCAGCAGCGGGTACGCAGGATATTTTGCCGGTGACGTTCGGATGACTGGGTTCGAGATGCCCACCGGAGCAAATGATGGGTATGTGTTAACCTCAGATGCATCGGGAGTGGGAAGCTGGCAACCAGCCGCTGCAGGGGCCGATAGTGACTGGACCCTCTCAGGCGACGATATGTATTCGGCCGTGTCGGGCAATGTGGGCGTTGGCACGTCCAGTCCAGAAGGCCCATTGCATGTGGATGTGAGTGGAAGCGCCACCGATCTCTATAATGCAGATCAAGCCCTTGCTATTGCAAATAATGATGTGACCCCTGGAAATATCGCCAGCTTGCTATTCTTACATTCTGATGATGAGGTATCGGGAAGAGGCGCCGCACTTATGGCTCAGTTTACAGATCGCTCAGAGGGCTCCGAATCTGTTGATTTGCATTTTATTACCAAGAATGCTGGGATTATCACTAAAAAAATGACAATAAAGTCCAATGGTGATCTGGGCATTGGAACGACGACGCCCTCGTCCAGACTGGATGTCAGCGGAGGTATCAACGCCGATTCGGTTTATCAGATAGAAGGCAACACAGTTTTATCCACCTCAGGCACCAAGGCTCTCCTGGTGGGCGTCGACGCTGGAGGGAACAATACCGGGAGTTATGTGACCTTTGTGGGTGATAGCGCCGGATATAACAACCAGGGCATTTGGAACACCTTTTTAGGATATCAAGCTGGCTATGCCAACACTACAGGTTCTTCCAATACGTTCTTGGGAACAGGTACGGGCGGTTTCAACACGGACGGTGACAGCAACACATATGTTGGTCACCTGGCTGGGACCCATAACGTTTTGGGATCTGGCAATATCTTTATCGGTCATGAAGCTGGATATCGTGAAGAAGGTTCTAACAAGCTCTACATCGCCAACAGTCGAGATACAAGCGATGTGTTGATCTATGGCGATTTTTCCACGGGAAATGTGGGCTTGGGGTCGCTGGATCCGACGGTGAAACTGGACGTGACTGGAACGGTCCAGATGGAAGGATTCAGGATGCCCACCGGTGCCATTTATGGCTATGTGATGACCGCAGATACCGGTGGAGTGGGGCGCTGGCAGCCAGCTGCCGGGGTGACTGATGGTGACTGGACGATCTCGGGTATCGACATGTATTCCGCTGTATCGGGGAAAGTAGGTATTGGAGTTACAAGTCCAAAAAAGAAGTTGCACATTAGAGAAGGGGGAGCACTCCTGGATGGAAACATCTCGGGAGTGTTGTATTTGGGAGATTATAGCGACGCCGTTGATGAAAAGTACTTCGGTATACACTCAGATGGAGAGACGTTAAACCTAGGCCGAGCTGATGATGCATTAGCCTCACTGACATCAGCGCTAAGCATTCTCCGAAATAGTAATGTGGGCATTGGGACAATGGAGCCAGATTATAAACTCGATGTCGATGGCAATGCCGGTTTTAACGACTATATCTTTCATAATGATGACGAAGACACTTACTTCTTATTCACGACTGATAAGATAAATTTGAATGCTGGGAATGTGCCCATGATCACAGCCGAGGAGGCCACTCAGGATGTAGTCATTATTAATGAGAGCAGCGCAGATGTCGACTTTAGAGTGAAATCTGACATCGATGCCAATACGCTATTTGTTCAAGGCAGTGATGGCCATGTGGGCATCGGAACGGGGATTCCCGCGAGAGCGTTGCATGTCAACGACGTCATGAGACTGGAGCCCAGATCATCCGCTCCATCAAGCCCATCGGAAGGTGACATGTACATGGACAGCACCACTCATAAGCTGATGGTCTATGACGGGAGCACCTGGCAGGCTTGTTGGTGATACAGCAGCCAGAATGTAAGCAGCTAAAATTGGCATTGCACTGTGCTAATTGCTGTTTTATAGGCAGGTGATGACCGTATGATTTTTGCTTTCTCGGCTCAGATAGCTGAGAGAGTATTCCTATAACTTCAGGAACCACAGCTTAAACCTTTTTAAAAACCATAACTCAAAAGGGGGTGCGCCATGAGAGTGACCGCTTTCGTGCTCTTGCTGTCGTTGGTTTTTTTGTCGTTTGCAGCCCTGGCTGGGGGCTCAATCACACCGGCGGCCCGGACAGAAGCATCTAGCGTGATTCTGGCCGATAATCATGCATCCAGAGGAGCGAAGACAGAAGTGCCAGGCCTGATGAGCTTTCAGGGTACGTTGACAGATGAACATGGGGTGGCTATGGACACGACGGTTTCCATGGCCTTTTCAATTTATACCGATTCTACAGGGGGATCCTTAATATGGACGGAGACACAAACAGCGGTGGTGGTGAGCAGTGGGATGTTCAACGTTCTTTTGGGAAGAGTGAACAGCATCTCGGACACGGTCTTCAAAGATCCTGAGCGCTGGATTGGAGTGCAGGTGGGAGCTGATCCTGAGCTGCAGCCCCGACAGCGGATTGCGGCGGTGGGGTATGCCTTCCAAAGCTCCACGGGAGGCAGCGATGTTGACTGGACCATCTCAGGCGACGATATGTATTCTGGCGTATCGGGCAATGTGGGCATTGGAATGGCCAGCCCTCAGGCGAAGTTACACGTCGACGGGACTATGAGATTGGGGGCTGGAGCTGCTCGGTATGAGATTCGGGAAGTCACTCCCTGGAGTGGTGGAGGTTGGCAGAATTACATCGATTATGGTGGCATCGGCATTGGCAGCAATGATGGCAACCAGCGCCAGATGATTATGTTCACCGACGGCGCCGGTTCGAACAATATCTTCACCGCGGCCACCAGCGAGAATGGAGGCAGCACCTGGGAGGCGGATTTCGTGATTCAGCAGGATGGCAACGTGGGCATCGGGACGGAGAGTCCCGCTGCTAAGCTGGATGTCAGTGGGGACGTCAACATCAATTCGGTTTATAAGATCGGTACAGAAACAGTGCTTTCCGCTCGAGGGACAGACAATATCTTCGTGGGTGCCGGGGCCGGAGAAAATAATGCCGGAGACAATGGAACCTTTGTGGGCTTCGCAGCCGGCGCAAGCAACGAAGGCAACGATAACACTTTCGTAGGCCGGGAGGTGGGTAAGAACCACACAACAGGTTCGATAAATACGTATATAGGAACCATTGCTGGCTATTTTGACACCGAAGGACAGAACAACACCTTCATCGGAGGTGGGGCAGGCTTCTTGAACACCACCGGCAGTGAGAACACGTATGTGGGAACGTTCGCAGGCAACTCCAACCAGGTTGGTGTCGGCAATGTCTTCATCGGCTATCAAGCCGGATACAATGAGACCGATTCCAGCAAGCTCTACATCGCCAACGGACCGGATACCAGCGATGTGTTGATCTATGGTGATTTCTCCACCGGAAACGTTGGACTCGGGACGCTGGATCCAGCGGAGAAGCTTGATATAAATGGTACTACCCAGATGACCGGGTTCAAGATGCCCACGGGCGCTTCTGATGGGTATGTGTTGACTTCCGATGGATCTGGGGTAGGGAGTTGGCAAACCCCTTCAGCAACGGATAATGATTGGGTTCGGAGCACTCCGGACAGTGTCCTGTTTACCGCTCACCTTCTCGGCATTGCCCGGGGTGGTGCGGGTAACAGGCTGTATGGTGATGAAGTCCATACGCATATCAATTTCGGGATTACCTGTACCACCGGGACATCAGGTGAAAATGATAGCTACTGTACTATTGGTGGGGGAATTTGCAACAGCGCCGGCGCGGGTGCGACCGTAGCCGGCGGATATCACAATGCCGCCAGAGACTACTGGGCGACCGTGGGCGGCGGAGTTGACAACACCGCCAGCGGAGGAGTTGCGACCGTGGGTGGAGGAAATAGCAACACCGCCAGTGGAGACTATGCGATCGTGAGCGGTGGATATAACAACACCGCCGGCGGCGCCGATGCGACCGTGGGCGGCGGATATTTCAACGCCGCCAACGGAGACTGGTCTACCGTTGGCGGAGGAGCTCAGAATACCGCCAGCGGTGCCGATGCGACCGTGGGGGAGGAGAAAGCAATACTGCTAGCGACCAATATGCGACCGTGGGTGGCGGAGCTAGTAACACCGCCAGCTACTTAGCTGCTACCGTGGGTGGTGGAGAATTCAACTTAGCCAGCGGCTACGCTGCGACCGTGGGCGGTGGATATCGCGACACTTCTGCTGCGGGCTATAGCTTTACGGTGGGTAGTTATTCTATGGTTGCCGCCGACTATAGCAACTCGGTGGCATTTAATGGCCAGACAGCAACCGCTTCAGGGCAGACCCGGGTGGGCACCATCTCCAAGGCCTCGGGAACGTTCACCATAGACCACCCCCTTGATCCCACGGACAAGATCCTGAACCACTACTTTGTGGAATCCCCTGAGATGGTCCTCATCTACCGGGGTGCTGCCACTATTGGGGCTGACAGCCGTGCTGAGGTTCACCTGCCCGATTACTTCGATGCCCTCAATCAGAACCCCATGGTGCAGTTAACCGGGGTGGGAACCGCCGAAGTTGTCTATGTCGCCGAGAAGGTTAAAGGCAACCGCTTTGTCATAGGAGGTAAGCCAGGCACAGAGGTCTATTGGACCGTCACGGCAGAGCGTAAGGACCAGTCTGCGGAAATCACCAAGATTCTCATGCCTGTGGAGCAGCCCAAAGATGGAAGTCTAGCCGGTCGTTCCCTGGACGACGATTTCCTGGCCACCACCATGATGCAGCTTGAACGGATGGGCCAGGCAGACATGTTCGACTTCCGCACCCAGAGAGGCCGGGCGAGATATGAGGATTCCCGACGGGCCATTGAAAACAGGTAGCCCGTCGAGCCATACTTGAGAGAAGAAGTCAAATAATGAAATTGCTCCTGCGATCATGGCCATACAGTTCTCGATTTTCTGCTCTCAATCGGTGAGAGGTCCCATCCAGATGTCGCATGGAACCGAACTGTGAGGCTGATAGCGTCAAGATTTGGTCGTCTTCTGAATCTTCGGGCGGGTGCCGAACATCTCAGCAGACTTTCTCATGATCGAAAGCTGAGAAAGTCATCTCATCGCCTCTGGAACCGGGACTTTCGGTGCCCACCACTGCATCGCCTGTCATACTCGATAAAATGCACAAGGAGCCAAGGACCTCATTCTATTCAACACGCCATCTTCTCAAGACCTTTGCTTCAAAGGAGCTGATTTATGGATTCGTATGCTTCCGAGCTTGTTCATCAGTAACCTTTCACCACAAAAGGAGGAGACTCCATGAAAGCGACCGCTTTTATGCTAGTGCTGTCGATGTTTCTTTTATCGACAGCAGCGATGGCCGGGGAGGCCGCCACAGAGGTGACCCGGACGGATGTGTCCCATGTGATTCTGACCGACCGCCCTGTATCGAGAGGGGCCAAGGCCGATGTACCCGGCCTGATGAGCTACCAGGGCACATTAACGGATCCGAGCGGTGTGGCTCTGGATACCACCGTTGACATGGCCTTTTCAATTTATACCGATTCTACAGGGGGATCCTTAATATGGACGGAGACACAAACAGCGGTGGTGGTGA
>Ga0209635_10003678_pt1 | contig 11981 bp, 11 predicted proteins | sample DeeMarSWOR230_32_FD_187463 | JGI IMG/M metagenome (GOLD analysis project Ga0209635, IMG submission 187463) | Marine sediment microbial communities from White Oak River estuary, North Carolina - WOR-2-30_32 (SPAdes) (version 2) | ecosystem: Environmental > Aquatic > Marine > Intertidal zone >...
CTCCCGAGTGAGGAGCAGGGGACTGGCAAGGGCTGCCCTCCGCGACCACCCGCGCTTCCAGGCGGTGCTGGAGAGGCACTAGTGGTCGGACTGTAACTAGACTGTAACCAGACTATCGTGGTTCGACGGGACTGAGGAAGACTACCGACAGGTGGGAAGGCCAGTGCCTGCCGCATTTCGTGGTCGTTAGACCCCATTGGTCCGCGTGTCCAAGTATTATCATAATCCGTGGGTTGCGAGTTCGAGTCTCGCCCCTGCCACTTACCTCACAACGACTTACGACTCCGCCGTCTGCTCATCAGACCTGACTGTAGCTGAAACTGCGGCCAAGGCCTTCCGCACGTCCTCGTCCTGTCCAACAGCGTACTGCCTGAAGACGTGCTCGGTTCGGTGGCCGGTGATCCTCATGGCCGTCGAACGAGGTATGCCGCTCTGCTCCAGTCGCCGGGCAACGGAGCGTCGCTAGTCGTGCAGGCGGTACGGCCCGACTCCGGCGGTCTTCTGGGCGGCTTTGAAGGCATCGAGGGCGAACTTGTACCCGAGCCGTAGACCATTCAGCCGTGCGAATACCCACTCGTCGTTCTGGCCTTTAAGCTCCCGTAGTAGAGACTCGACTTCAGGGACGGCGTCGAAACAGAACCGTCCGGGCTTCTTGGTCTTCTAGCCTGAGCCGACAAGCAGCGAGCCCGTCGCCCAATCCACCTGGCGCCACCTCAGATTGAGTGCGCCTTCGTAGCCCCGTGCGCCCACTCGCCAACCCGTCCAGTAAAGGAAACAACAGAGCTGCCTAACCGGGTCGTCCAGTTGCGCGACGATCGCTCTGTGATCCCCGTCTGGCACGTACACGTCTCGCGTTGAGCCGGCCTCGATCGACGGGAAGACCGGGATCCGGTCGAGCACCTCGTCCTGTTGCTGGAGGACGAAAGCCCGCCGGAGCATGGCAAGCTCGTATCGCACGGTCTGAGCGCTTACATCTCGGGCGCCTCGGCCGCCACCTCGTGGTAGACGCGGGAGCGCGACTTCAACAGATCGGCCACGCGCGCCCGCTTCTCGTCATCCCTCAGGCTGGGCGGAATGTCGTCGATGCCGAGCTCCGCCAGCGTCTTCGTCGTGTCGATGATTCCCCTTCCCACGTAGATCCCGTAGAGCGAGCTGAGGAAGGGCTTGCGGATCGAGTGGCACCAGTACTTGCGATCCACCTCGCCCCACGACAGAAAGACCCTATCAGCGTAGAGCGCCACGACCGCGGCGGAGCCATTTCGCTTCGAACCCTGCCACCGCCTCCTGCAACGCCGCGGATGAGAAGCCCACCTCCTCGGGGGTCACGGTGTCGAGCGAGTTGGGGTCGGTCTCGCTGGATACGGGGTCGTCGGAGCAGGCGGGGACCGTGAGAACGAGTGCCGTCGCCAGACAAATCAGCGTCACCTTGTGCACCATCAGTCTTCCTTCTTCAGGGTAGCGGCTCGTTACCGAGCACGAACGACTCGACGAACAGTCGTGCCACATCGGAGCGCATGACGTCCGCATCGAAACCGAGCCCGTAACGGCGGCTCAGCATGTTCGTGTTGGCGAGAACGACAAAGGTCAGCTTCTTCGCCGGTGCCCGGACGATGAGCGACGAGTTGCTGTTCCACAAGCCGTAGTGCCACTGGAGTCGGGCGCCTTCGTGTTCACAGATGAACCACCCGAAGCCGTAGGGCAGCGTCACGCCGTCGTTGGATACAGCGGGGGTGAAGACCGAGTCCCAGGTCTCGGGCTCGAGGAACCGGCCTTCGTCGATGGCGATAGAGAATCGGGCCATGTCGTCCGCCGATGCGACCAGCCCGGCAGCCGTTCCGAAATAAGTCGGGTGCGCTGCCGGCACGACCCGGCCGTCTCTCAGGTCGTAGCCAGCCGCCATCTGAGCCATGAACTCGCCGCGGTCGAGACCCGTCAGATCGAAGTCAGCGTGCCTCGGGTTCGGCGCGGTCCGGTTCAACCGAAGCGGCCGAAGGATCCTGTCGACCAGCAATTCCCCGAACGAGCGACCAGCTGCGCCCTGGATGACGTGGTCGAGCTGGCCGAAGCGGCCGCCGGAGTAATCGTAATGGGAGCCGGGCACGCCTTCGGATGTGTGGGTGAGCAGATGACGCACCCGGATGACGCCGTCGGCCTGCAAGGTCACGCCATACTGGCTGACGGGGTCATCGAGGTCAACGAGCCCCTCCTCGACCAGCTGCAGGACGATCGTCGCCGCGAACGGCTTGGTCAGAGAAGCGAGGTGAAAAGGCGTGTTCGGCGTGGCGGGTCGCTGGTCCTCAGCATCGGCGTAGCCGAAGCCCTTGGACCAGACGATCTGTCCGTCTTCTGCGATGGACGCCGACATACCGGGAATACGTAGCTCGACCCGCAGGCTGTCTAGGGCAGCCTCAAAGCCCTGCAGACCTTGCATCCGGCTGATCTCGATGGGGGCCGGTTCAGTGGGGTCGAATTCACAGCCGAGGTCGCAGGCCAGCAGGACGGCCGGTACACATACGCGGATCACGACGCCCACGAATGGACCACAGTTCTTCATATTGAAGGTCCTCGGTCGGCTTCGTATCGGTAGGGCTCGCCAAGCGATACGAGCGGATGGATTGTCTGCTTTCATAGCGAGCCTATGCGAATACGTCCGGTCGTCGCGCCTACTCAAAGATCATGAGTGCGGCGACGATGATCGTTCGTACGATGAATCCCGTCATGAGCAGCGCTCGAATCAGTCTGCCGTACACAGTTGCAACCTCCCGGGGGAGGCGCCGTCACGGTGGCCGGCGCCGCCCCGTCACAACGAGCCTACCAGCCGCCGACCACTATGGAATAGCCGGCCGAAACCATGAAGGTATTGTTCTTTACAGTCAGGTTCGGGTCGTCCGAGGAATCGTTCAAATTCCTGAGACCGAGGTCGTACATGGCGTCCAGCAGGATCGCTCCCGGGCCGGCGGCGATCGCCAACCCGCCACCGAAAAGCAACCCGATGTCGGTCGTCTTTCTCTGGACGTCGACATCGGGATCGTCGCAATCGGCGTCAATCGGACTGCCAAACCACGAGCCGTTGAGGTGGCAGTCCAGCTCGAAGGCGACGGTCGGACCGGCGAACAGGTGGGGCGTGAGCCTCGCACCCGAACCGGTGGGGACCTTGAGAACGGCCAGCACCGGGATCTCCAGGTAGGTCAGTGTGACCTTGCCTTCGGCCGGATCCATCCGCCAGACAGACCCGCTCCCTTTTCGGGTGTACAGAGCCTCGAGCTGAACCGCGAAGAGGTCGTGCAGATCCAGCCTGGCCAAACCGCCCACGTGGAAGTTCGATTCCCAGTTCGTGTTCAACTCCTCGATACCGCCCTCATAGGTGACCTTCGTACCGTTGAACCCGCCCCGCACTCCCAGCGATACTTGTTGGGTCAGAGCCGAGTCGGTGACCGCGATGGTCAACAACAACGCCGTGACGGCTGTCCCGATCTTGTTCACGAAAACCTCCTTCTTGCTGTCCTCGTAGTGTTCCCGGCGGCTGTGGAGTCGCTCGTTTGCTGGCGACTCGGCAAGCCGGTAGTTTTGCAGCGAGGGTAAACGATTCGCGTTTTTCCAGCGTTTCCCAGGCGTTATCTGGCGTTATCGGAATTGAAGGATCCGGTGTCAGGCGGTGGGATGATCGAGTTCCGGGCTCTGGGGACGGTAGAGCTCAATGCCCCGGAGGGCGGTCAGCTGCTGTCGATCCTCGCACGGCCGAAGCTGCTGGCGATTCTCTCCTACCTGGCGACCAGCACGAGCCGCGGCTACGTCCGGCGCGATACGCTGATCGGCCTCTTCTGGCCCGACGTCGATCCGGACCGGGCCCGCAACTCGCTACGCCAGTCGCTCCATCATCTCAGGCGCTCACTGGGAGAGGATACGCTGCTGGGTCGCGGCGACGAGGAGGTGGGGTTGGCGGCCGACCGCTTCTGGTGCGACGTGGCCGCCTTCGAGGATGCGCTAGAAGCCGGCCGGGCCGAGGAGGCGCTGAGCCACTACCGGGGCGAACTACTGGAAGGCTTCTACGTCAGCGATGCCCCCGACTTCGAGCGCTGGTTGGAGGGGCGCCGAGCGGAGTTGCGTTCGTGGGCAGCGGCGGCCGCCTGGGCCCTGGCGGAAGCGGCGGAGTCGGTCCGCGACTCGAGTTCGGCCGGCGGTTGGGCGCGTCGCGCGCTCGAACTGGCACCACTGGACGAGGATCTGGTACGTCGCGTCATCGCGCTGCTCGACCGACAGGGCGATCGGTCCGGCGCCGTCCAGGAGTACGAGGCGTTCGCTCGTCGGCTGCACGAAGAGCTCGAGCTGGAACCCGCACCGGAGACCGAGAGCTTGGTGGAGGCGGTCCGGACCAGGACCATGCCCAACGGCCAGCCGAGCGCGATCGGAGCCACAGGGGCCGCCCTGGCGACGCCGGCCGAACCCTCGACGACAACTGCGCCCTCGGGTCGCCGGAGCGGTCGACGGTGGGGTTTCCGCCTGGGCCTGGTCACCGGTTCAGCCGTCGTCATCGCCCTCATCGTGATCGGATCGTTCCGGTTGTTGGGCGGCGCGCCCGAGCTCGATGCGCGACGCGTCCTGGTCACGGCCTTCGAGAACCAAACCGGCGACCCTTCACTCGATCCGCTGGGCCGCATGGCAGCGGACTGGATCACCCGCGGCATTCAGCAGACCGCGCTGCTCGAGGCCGTGGCGCCGGAAGCCACGCTGCAGCTGGTAACAGGCACGAGGCCGGCCGCGGAAGAGGCGCGCACGCTGGCCGAGTTTACCGGAGCCGGCACGATCATCTCCGGAGCCGTCTATCTGCTCGAAGACTCTCTTCAGTTTCAGGCACACGTCACCGACGTCGAGAACCAGAGGATTCTGATCAGCGTAGAATCGGACCGCTCGGCCCGCAGCAACCCGGGCCGGGCAGTGGAATCACTTCGGCAGCGAGTCGTCGGCGCTCTGGCCATCACCCACGACGGGCGTATCGCCAGGTTCGCGAACCTCGCGCTGCGCCCGCCGACCTTTGAGGGTTATCGAGCCTTCGCCGAGGGTGAAGAGCTGTACAACCGGTCCTTCACCCCGGGGAACTCCCACCTCCGCGTCGAAGCGCTGGAGCTGTTCCTCCGAGCCCTCGAACTCGACTCGACGCTACATGCCGCGCGACTCCGGGCCGCCACAGCGATGGCCCTGCTCGGCAGGCCGGCCGAAGCTGACTCGCTGCTTCAGATCGTAGCAGCACACCGAGACGAGCTCTCAGGGTTCGCCCGCGCCGAGCTCGACCTCATTGTCGCCGACCTGGCGGGAGATCGGCTTAGAGCCCTGGAGGCGGTGCGCCGCCGGCCACAGGGCTCGGTTGATACGGCACCGATCGATAGGGCGGCTCGCGCGCTCTGGGCGAACCGCCCGCGCGAGACGATCGAGACCCTGGAAGACGCCGAGTGGTATGCCGCCTTCGTGCACTCGCTGGGCTTCTCCGGGGTCGGGCAGCTCTACTGGCACTTTCTTGCCGCCGCCCACCACATGCTGGGCGAGCACAGGCGCGAACTGCGAATAGCGCGCCGGGGCCGCGAGCGCTATCCCGACGCGCTCACCATGCTCCAGCTCGAGGTCGAAGCTCTGGCTGCACTCGGCCGAGTCGAGGAGCTCCACGAGCGTCTCGACGAGAGCCTCGTCTTGCCTTCGCGCCCGGTCACTTTCCTGCCGCCGCAGCAGGTCGGCTCCGCCGGGCAGCTGATGACGAGAGCGGCCCTGGAGTTGCGTGCCCACGGCCATCTGGAGGAGTCCCGTGCGGTGGCGGAACGCGCCATTGGCTGGTACCGATCGTTGCCTGCGGAAGCGCGGGCAACGGACGGCTTCAGCCGCGAGCTGGCGCTGGCGTACTACGTGGCGGAACGCTGGGATCAAGCACGAGCCATCTTCAAGCAACTGGCGGCGGCGGCGCCCGGCAACCCGAACTGGCTGGGCTACCTGGGCGTGCTAGCGGCACGGCGCGGTGACCGGGACGCGGCGATGCGGATCAGCGAGGCACTCGTCGGCACAGCCAGCCCCTACGACCACGGACGCGAGCCTTACTGGCAGGCCTGTATCGCCGCGCAGCTCGGTGAGCGCGAGCGAGCCATGGCGCTGCTCAGGCAGGCGTATGCCGATGGTCGACCGTACGATCTGAGCCTGCACCGCGACCTCGACCTCGAGCCACTTCGTGGCTATCCGCCGTTCGACGAGTTCCTCGAGCCGAGAGGCTGAACATCCGCTATCCGCTATCCGCTAGCCGGTAGAGAGAACCTCGAGGCCTTGCTGACGGGAGGCGGCCTGGCCGCCGGTGCCCTGGGCGTTGGGCGGGCGATCGCCAGGCGCGCGCTCGGCGCCCTCGCTATGCCGCTCGCCGTCGGCAGTGGCCTGGTATGGCTGGGCCGCAACCTGGGCGAATCGTTCGTCGAGATCGGCGACGACACTCTGCGGGTGAGGATGGGCGCGCTATTCGATGAGGAGATCCCGCTGTCCGATGTGGCACGCGTCAAGGAGACCGAGTGGAGTCTCCTGGGAGGCCTGGGCGTCCGGACGAACTTTCAGAGCTGGATCGCCGTGGTCTCCAGGACGGGCCCGGTAGCGGACATCTCTTTCTGGCGGCCCATCAGGTTGCCGGTCCTCAGACACATCTACTCCATTCGGGCCCAGCGGTTGATCGTAAGCCCGGAAGATCTCGACACGTTCATGGCCGACCTGCAGGGTGCCCTGCACGCGTGACCCGGCCCCTCTCCACGACTCGATCGCGGTTGCCGGCTCGCCCGACTCTAGGTTCCCGATTCCGACAAGCTGCTGTTCCACTCGACGGAGCGCCGTGTCGGCATCCGTAGGATTCGCCAGTGAGTGCCGGGCCTGCTTGCAGGCCTTGTCCAGCTCCGAGCGCAAGCTCTCGACATCGGTGCCCAGCTGGCTCAGCGTGGCCACGACCTCGCGCGCACTCTCTTGCAGTTGGAACCCCCTGAGGCCCATCCGCACCACCGCCAGATAGGCATGCAGCGTGTTGGGTGATACCGGGATGACGCGGCGCCGCAGCGCGGTGGTGGGGAAGTACGCCGATCCCGAGGGGGCTTCGCGAGTGGCCAGGGACCACGACGAGCATCTCCCCGAGGCCTACAGCCGGTGAGCGTGTTCGTCGACACCTCGGCGCTCTACGCGCTTCTTGTCCGCACCGACGAGGATCATGCCGAGGCCGCTCGGGCCTTTCGCCGCCTGTTGGACAGGGGCCGCAGCCTGGTCAGCACCAGCTACGTCTTGCTCGAGACCACAGCACTGCTTCAACACCGCATTGGCCTTGCCGCGGTGCGGGACCTGGACGCGCGGATCGTCCCCCTGCTGCGGATCTACTGGATCGGCGAAGATCTGCACCGGCGGGCGCCCGAGCGGCTTCTCCAGTCCGACCGTCGCCAGCTGAGCCTGGTGGACTGGGTCAGCTTCACGGTGATGGACGGGGAGGGGATCCGCGAGGCGTTCGCCCTGGACCCGGACTTCGAGGCGCAGGGGTATCGGGTCGTTCCCGGCGGCTGATACACGTGCGAGGCCGCAGCTTCGGACGCGCCAGTCGAGATTGACGACCCCGACCGGGCTGGCTAGCCTAGGTTCCCTTGCAGGATCTGGCAGGGTAGCTCAATCGGCAGAGCAGCGGAATCATGATCTGTGGGTTGTGAGTGGAGTTTCGCAGCCCGAAAGGCTGCTCAGTGTAAAGGCGCCCTGCCTGGGCACCTTCAACGCGAGTCTCGCCCCTGCCGCTGAGTATGCCTGAGGCGCTACAGGTTGGCGCCTTTCGTGTTTCGGCTGAGCACGCCCGGCCCGATTCGCGTTCTCGGCGAGCCTGGTCAGCCGGTGAGTAGTGACATCCTCCCGATCCGGCTGTAACATCCTTCCGTTCCATCGAGCTCCCAGTCACTTAGCCCGAGGTTCGCGATGCGTACAAGGCTCCTGATTCTCATGCTGCTGGTGGTCCCCGGGTTCGCCGCCTGTGGTCGCGACGCCGAGCGCGTTGCTGAAAGCTACCCCGACGCGATCTCGGAGTTCGGCCGCTATGAAGGCTACTCCGAGCCCCGCTTCGATCAGTGGGTGACAAGTTCGCAATACGTGGAGATGCGCGACGGGGTGAAGCTGGCCGTCGACGTCACCCGGCCAGCGATCGATGGGGTGCCCGTGGAGGAGCCCCTCCCCGTCGTGTGGACCCACTCGCGCTACCACCGCAACCCCGGAGAATTGGTCAAGCATTTTGCGCAAGGCGAAGAGGTGCCCGACATCCGCTCGATGGTCGATGCTCAGTCCGACCTGCAATGCCTTGTCCGCCACGGCTATGTCGTAGCATCGGTTGGCGTGCGGGGGAGCGGCGCGTCGTTCGGCCGATTCGAGGGGCTGTTCTCGGAGGCGGAGACACGCGATGCATACGAGATTATTGAGTGGCTGGCGTCGCAACCCTGGAGCGACGGCAACGTCGGGATGTACGGCGGGTCGTACCTCGGGATAACCCAGTACATGGCCGCTTCCCAAGCGCCACCCGCGCTCAAAGCGATCTTCCCCAGGGTCGCCGCGTTCGACATGTACGACTTCATCTATCCTGGCGGGATCTTTCGCGCTGATATGTTGGCGCATTGGGCCGAGCTGACACAGAACCTGGACCTCGAATGGGCCGCGCCCCCAGTCGATGCGGACACCGCGGGCGACCTGCTGCGTGAGGCGATGGCTCAGCATAGAGGCAACTGGGATGTCATGGCCGAATACAGTGCGGGCCGCTTTCGCGACTACGCCGCGCCCACGCTGTCGTGGGCGCAACACGGCCCCACGGCGTTCCTCGAGTTGATCAATGAGGCGAAGGTCCCGGCCTATCACTTCAACGGTTGGTTCGATGTCTTCGTCACTGACGCCACACTATGGTACGCCAACTACGAAGGGCCGCAGAAGCTCGCGATTGGCGCATGGTCACACTCGAGCATGCCCGACAGCGCTCTGATGGCGGAGCGCCGGCGCCTGGTTGAGATAGAGCAGCATCGCTGGTTCGATTACTGGCTCAAGGGGATCGATAACGGAATCATGGACGAACCGCCGGTGCAGTATGCAGTGATGGACGACCCCGGCGTGTGGAGCTGGCGGTCGAGTGAGACGTGGCCGCCGGCGGAAGCCCGGGCGACCCTCTATTATCTCGCGGCCGGACCCTCGGGCAGCGTCGAGTCCGTGAACGACGGCCTCCTGACCAGATCCCGGCCGTCGGAGAGGAACGCCCACGACGCGTACACGGTGGATCCTACGACGACGACCGGTACGACGTCGCGCTGGGACAACGCCGTCGGCGTTCCCATGATGTCCTATGCGGGATTGGCGGCCAACGACCGGAAGGCGCTGACCTACACCAGTCCGCCGCTGGAGGGCGACCTCACAGTGGTCGGCCACCCAGTGGTGACGCTGTATGTCACGTCCACGGCCGGCGACGCCGACTTCTACGTGCTGCTCGAGGAAGTTGACGAGCAGGGGGCCGTGCGCTACGTGAGCGAGGGCGTGCTGCGCGGGTCCAATCGGAAGCTCGAGGATGCGCCCTGGGACAACCTCGGGCTGCCGTATCAGCGCAGCTTCGAGGCGGATTGGATCCCGCTGCCAAGCGACGAGCCAACCGAGCTCGTCATGGATCTCCACCCCAGCGCTACAGTGTTTAACGCGGGCCACCAGATCCGCGTCACGATTATGGGTGCCGATGCGGACAACACGGAAGCGCTAACGATCTCGCCACCACCGACGGTACGCATCTACCGTGGCGCGACGCACGCTTCCCAGATCTCCCTGCCGCTCGTGGCAACGCGCCGTTGACAGACCCTCGGTCGGCGACTCGATTGCGGCGTGTCGACGGCCCCAGCGAGAACCCGGCAGAGGAAAGTGCCGCATATGCAACGTAGCGTCCTTTTCGTGCTCTTCGCGTGCCACGTCGCGGCGCTACCCGCCCGCGCACAACGAAGCGCTCCAGCCGACTGGCGTGCCTTCACCCGCGCCCTCGACGCCTACGCCGCGGAGGACGGGATCGTCGGCGCGAGCGCGCTCGTCCTGCGGGACGGCCGCGTGATCGCCCGTCACGACTACGGCTGGGCCGATCGCGACCTCAGGCAACGGGCCGACACGAACAGCATCTACCACTGGGCCTCCATCACGAAGACGCTTACCGCGGTGGCGATCATGCAGCTGTGCGAGCGGGGCCGGCTCGCGCTCGATGACCGGGTCACGCGATACATCCCCGAGCTCCGCCGGCTCCACAATCCCTTTGGCTCGATGGACGACATCACGATCGAGATGCTCCTATCCCACTCGGCGGGGTTCCAGGCCCCGACCTGGCCGTACGGCCGCGGCCAGCCGTGGGAACCGTTCGAACCGACGCGCTGGGAGCAGCTGGTCGCCATGTTGCCCTACCAGGAGCTCCGTTTCGCACCGGGCTCCCGCTACGGGTACAGCAACCCGGCGTTCATCTACCTCGCCCGCACCATCGAGCAGATCACCGGCGACGCCTGGCAGAGCTACGTCCAGAAGAACCTGCTCACGCCGCTGGGGATGTCCCGGAGCTACTTCGGAACAACGCCCTATCATCTCGCCCCGTTCCGGTCGAACAACTACACGGTGACGCGCGATAGCGCGGGCCGCGAGACGGCAGAGCCCAACGGCCGCGACTTCGACCCGGGGATCACCATCCCGAACAGCGGCTGGAACGCGCCGCTGGGCGATCTGGTGCGCTGGCTCTCGTTACTCACGGGCGCGACGGGCGGTGACACGGCGACCGCGCGGCTGTTCGACACGGTGCTCGGGCGCTCGTCCCTGGAAGAGATGTGGCGAGCGCGCTACCTGGCCGTCGAGCCCGTGTACCCGGCCCCCACCGCGGCGCCCGCGGACTCCATCGGCCTGTCCTTCTTCGTCCTCTGGCGTAACGGCACTCGCTTCGTCGGTCACACGGGAAGCCAGGCGGGCTTTCGCTCGTTCTTCTACATCGACTCTGCGACCGGGGCCGGCGTCGTCGCGGTGTTCAATACACGGAACGACGCCCGCCCCGAAGACTCGGCGGCGGGCTTCCGCGCCATCCGTGATCGGGCGCTGGCGCTGATCGCCCAGTGAGGAGTGTGAGGCTCTGCCGCAGGCGCGGATTGGTAACCTGCGCGAAATACTGCGATGCGACGGTGCGCGGTTGGTTGAGTCTCCCTAAGGATCCCAGAGCGTTTGAGGAACTCATACTGGAACGGAACGCCTCCGGTTATTGGCGTTTCATGGAGTCCATGAGTGATAGCGAGGATTAGGTACGGTTGTTCCGCGTCCGCTACTCTGACCTTATGGCAGGGGCGAGGATCTGTCAGGTTGTATGACGCAGCACGAGTCGTGCTTGGTGATGGAAATCGCCTAGACCCTCTATTGGCTGCTGGCGGGCGGCTGGTCGCTGTTGGCGATCAAACGGGCGATCTTCCAAGATCCGTCAGGCTGGCGCCTCACGATGAACACGGACTTCCCGTTGTCCTCGATCGGCTCGCCGCCGGCCTTTGGTGTGGCCGTCAACGTGTAGGTACTCCAGAAGTACCCCCAGTCGCCGGCCACTTCGACCTCCAATAGTTCACCGCCGCCCTCGACGGTGAACTCCTCAAAGACGGATTGATACAGTGAGCGAATAGCTTCCCTTCCAATCACCGCTGGTTGGTTCTGGGGCATCAAGACAGGGTCATCCGCGTAAAGCGCAAGAAGAGCCCCAGCGTCGCTGGCAAGCCACCCGGCATGCCAATCTTCGGCAAGCTGCTTGATCGCAGCTACGTCTTGAGTCTGCCTGGCCATTCCCCCCACCGATTCCGTCGACTGTTGAGCGGGCCGACAAGAGACGCCGAAAAACAGCAGGCAAGCCAGCCCCGCAACCCACAAGTAGGATTTCATCGGACCGTTGCTCCTAAGCTAATTACCGCGCCACGCCCGGTGACTGCAAGTGC
>Ga0209635_10003683_pt1 | contig 11974 bp, 8 predicted proteins | sample DeeMarSWOR230_32_FD_187463 | JGI IMG/M metagenome (GOLD analysis project Ga0209635, IMG submission 187463) | Marine sediment microbial communities from White Oak River estuary, North Carolina - WOR-2-30_32 (SPAdes) (version 2) | ecosystem: Environmental > Aquatic > Marine > Intertidal zone >...
CGGCGATGGCCCATGAGAGGGCAAAAACCCTCCTTACGTGAACCCCTAAGGCCATGGCAGCGGGCTGGTTATCGGCAACAGATCTCATATATATTCCCTGAGAGGAATACTTGAAGAAAAATCCAAAGAGCCCCAGGAAAATAACGCCTACCATAAAGGAAGCCACGTATACCCCGGGGATTTCAACAGCCTCCCAGTGAAAGGTTAGTGCTTCTGGCAGAAAGTCCGGGTAGCTGTGGATATCTCCCCCGAAGATAAACAGCAGCAGCCCCTTGATCATGATGAAAAGCCCCAAAGTCAGCATGATGACCTCAATGAGGGCCTCACCGATCAGGGGCCGCAAGAAAAAGCGCTCAATGATAAATCCGAGGGAAAAGGAGCCTATCAGGGTCAACAAAAAGGCTACCCAAATAGGGAGCTTTGCCCAGGCTGAGAGCACAAGGAAGAGAAAGGCACCAATGGCCATTAATCCACCATGGGCAAAATTGAGCACACTGCTGGACTTAAAAATCATGACAAACCCGAGAGCTGCCAGGGCATAGAGAAAACCGAGCGATAGGCCATTTATCACTATTTGAAAGAAAAATTCCATGAAAGATACTCCCTATTCGATAGATAGTATTTTAACCGTGGTTTCAATAGTACCAACGTGTCCATCTCGATACTTTACCTGACCAGTCACCGCCAATTCCCTTTTATCTGAATACATGGCATCAATCAGGTTTTTGTACTGTTGAAAGACAAATTTTCGACGCACCTTGCCAGTTCTTGTGAGTTCTTCGTCATCGGCGTCAAGCAACTTGTACAGGAGAATAATCTTTCTCATCTTCATTGGCTCGGGCAATTGAGTATTGACCTGTTGCACCTCACCAGAAATAAGGTTTTCTACCTGCGGTTGCTGGGAAAGGTCTGTATAGGTAGTATATGGTATCTTTCTTTCTTCTGCCCAGCTGCCGACATTTCCGAAATCAATATTTATGAAGGCAGTGATATACGGTTGTCCCTCGCCGAAGATTACGGTCTCCTTGATGTAAGGGCTGAATTTTAGCCGTGTCTCAATGAAGTCAGGAGAAAAGGCCTCACCATCCCTCGTCCTCATTATCTCTTCCTTCCTCCCTATGATGAGGAGGTGCCCGTCCTCATCTATATATCCAGCATCCCCTGTATGGAGCCAGCTGTCGCGGAGGACCTTCGCTGTTTCCTCTTCGTCCTGATAATAACCGGGAAAGTTTGATTTGCTGAAAACAAGGACCTCCTGATCCTCGCCAATCTTTACCTCTGTCCTCGGCAACGGTACACCTACGGTCTCTAACTTAACCTCGTCATCTGGCTGAACCTGAAATATGCCACCTGCTTCAGTAAGTCCATAACATTGCTTTAGATTCAAACCATTGGCCCTGAAGAATCGTATGACATCAGGACTTATGGGATGTCCTCCCGTATAGGCGCCCCTGAACTGGAGACATCCCACCCTGTCCATGAGAGGCCTGAACATGATACGAGATGCTATCCAGTAAAGGCATTTAAGATGGAGAGGAACTTGCTTTTTCTCGGATTCCCTTTCAACAACCGCTCCTCCAATCCTCATACAGATTTTAAAGAGAAAGCGCTTGATAAAGCCGGAATCACTGATCTTCACCCTGATCTTTGAGGCAAGCTCTTCCCAGAACCTTGAGGCAGTCACAATAACGGTTGGCCCTATCTCCCGAAAGTCCTCCACAGCTGTCTCTAGTGTCTCCGGAAAGTTCATGACCATCCCGCCTGACAGGGTTATTCCCATACCCCACATCTGGTCCACGATCCATGCTGGCGGTGTAATCGAGATCCAGTTATCACCAATCCCGATTGGGGCAGTCTCAAGCCATTTTCTGGCCATCTCGGTGAAGTTTTCGTGGCTGATCATAGAAAGCTTCGGAAGGCCAGTGGTGCCTGATGTCATGATCATCAGGGCTACATCATCGGGCTTTCCCTTGCGTAACTCATCAGCAAAAAGATTCGGATTCTCTCTATCTAGATTTTCACCAAGCTTGAGCAGTTGTTGAAAGCTCATGAGCCATGGATCGTCGGTGTAAGTCCTCATTCCCGTGGGATCCACGTAGACTATTTTCTCGACAAAAGAGAGTTCTTCCTTGACTTCGAGGAGCTTATCAACCTGTTCCTGATCCTCGACTATCACAAATCTGGCCTGTACCCTTCCTAGACCAAAAGCAAGCTCTTTGGCGACTGCGGAGGTAAAGAGGTTAAGGGTTACTGCTCCCAGGGCTTGGGCTCCCAGTTCAGTGAAGAGCCACTCTGGGTGGTTATTAGTGATAATACCGACATTTTCGCCTCGCTTAACCCCCAGCGCTGCTAAACCCAAGGCCACTTTCTGGGTGTATTCGAGATAGTCGCTCCATGTATAGGCTTGCCATATGCCAAAGTTCTTCTCTCGGATGGCAATCTTTTTGGACCCCAATTCCCGAGCCTGTTTTTCAAGCATCTGTGGCAGGGTGTATTCCGTGAGGGTGGATAGGGTATGTTGGTCCAGACGTTGTATCCTGCTCAAGCTAAACCCCTGTTAATTTTCCATTGACAATTGACAATTTTCTCCAGCGCATGCAAATCAATTGTCAATCTTCAATTGCCAATAGATGATTGTCCCTTTCTCGCTGTTTTTCTTGAAGATACGAAGATGGCTGTTAATTCCTCTGCTTCTTTAAGCAATGGAAGAACTCGCTCCTTTTTCAGCAAGTGCTCCGCGATAATGAATTCCAACCAGAAATGCGACTCATCTACTTCTTCTAGTGCAATACTCAGTTTTGAAATAAAACTTGCTTTGGATTGAGCGATGCAAGTAGCACGATAATTCGAAGCGACCGAAGTGGAGCACCGGATCAATTGCGCCTTAATGTGATTACCCAAATAGGTTCTCGGCAGATTAACACTCAACTTTACACAACGATGGGCAAACTCCTTTGTTCGCTCCTTTAGGGCTTTTTGATCCATAAATTGTCAATTTTCAATTGACAATTGTCAATTGCCATCAGATCTTTACCGCATCTCCTAGATAGGCCTTGATGACCTGGGGATGGTTTTGAACAGCCTCTGGCGGACCCTCGGTTATCTTCTTTCCGAAATCCAGCACCACAACCCGTTGTGCTATGCTCATAACGACAGACATGTCGTGCTCCACCAGGATCATGGTCTGACCCCATGCGTGATTCAACTCCATGAGGAACCGGACCATATCCTCCTTTTCTTCCAAAGTCATACCAGCAAATGGCTCATCCAAGATCAGAAGCTTGGGCTCCAGGGCGAGAGCCCTCCCCAGTTCAACCCTCTTTCGCAAGCCGTAGGGCAGGGATCCAACAAGCTGTTTTCTTATGGCCTGCATTTCAAGGAAGTCAATCAGCTCCTCTAAAACCTGGCGGTGGCGCACCTCCTCCTTTTTCACCGACCGGGAGAATACAGAGGCGAGAGCCACACCGTAGTTAGTATGGACATGCCGGGCCAGAAGCATGTTCGAAAGCACGCTTATGCCTGGGAAGAGTTCGATATTCTGAAAGGTTCTCCCGATCCCGAGCCCGGTGAGGTGGTGGGTTGACATGTGAACGATATCCTGCCCGTTAAAGGTCATTGTGCCCTTTTGCGGCCGATAGTACCCAGTAATGGAGTTCAGGAGACTGGTCTTGCCGGCGCCGTTCGGGCCGATTATTGCCAGAAGTTCCCCCGTGGTTACCGAAACATCGACGTTATCAAGGGCGACAACACCTCCGAAGTACAGCGATAGATCCTTCACCTCCAGATCGGCCTTGTTGTCCTCAGGCTGTCTGGAGGCGAAGATGCTAGGCTGGCCCCTAAATGCCTTCATTGACTACCTTTTCAACAGCTTGAGTCTTTCCTTTCCAGGCATAAAGAAGGTCGTAAGCGGCGTATAGGTGGAGTCTTCGTGGATTTTGACAATGCGTCCCTTGAAGGAGGCACTATGGTCATCCTTGGTGTAGGTTACATTGGGCATAAGACCTCCGAAGTCCTCATCTCTGAAGGTCTCAAGGGCATCGTTGACCGTTTCGCTGTCAACAGCGCCAAACTTCTCATGGGCTCGCTCAAATGCCCTCACCATAAGGGAGCCAACAACGACGCCTTCCCAGTATGATGCGTCGAATTTCTCTACTGTCTTGTAACGTTTCCACATTGCCTGCAGGAGCTTTATTCCCTCAGTACCATCACCGGGCAGGCAGCCTGGGAATTCCATGTGCATACGATCCCTGATTACACCCTTGCCCCTGGGGAAGAAATCGGGGTCCGTGGAAGTCCAGGTCCCGAAGAAAAGCCCATCAAAGTTCACTCGGTCCGCGGATTTGAGGGCCATGATGATTGCAGAGGGCAGGCACTGCATAAAGATGTACTCAGCGCCCGCTTCCTTGAGCCGAAGCAGCTCGGTGTTGAGATCGAGTGTCTTTGGAGGAAACTGTTCGATGCCAACGATATTGATACCATGTTCGGCAGCGTATTCCTTGCTGGGGTCATGAATGGATTTGCCGTACGCGTTATTGTACGTGAGCAGTCCCACCTTTGGTGCCTCTCTTCCCTCGTGGATAGTTCGGATGTATTCCAATACCGCTTGGGAATCCATTACGTAGCTTCCGAAAGGTAGGTAGGCGTAATCCACCGGAGCCTTGAGAATACCTTGATACGTCGAGTAGTTTATGTTCGGTACCTTATACCTTTGGATAACTGGTTTACACATGATGCCAGATCCCGCATCCCACGTGGCGATCATTTCCATCTTATCGGAGGTGCAGAACTTTTTGACATATTTAATCGCCTCAGGAACCTTATAGGCATGATCAACCACCGTAAGATCTATCTTATTGCCTCCAACGCCACCTTTTACCTCATTGACATACCTAACATAGTCCTTGTGGCCTTTGGCGTGGAACTGACCCCAACTGGAGGCCGGGCCGGTGAGGTTAATGATAGCTGCTGCCTTTATGGGCTTGGCCCAGGCAGAGCTGCCTAAACCGAGACACAAAAACCCTGCAATTAGTGCTAAGATAAGTACCTTACGCATAATAACTCCCCCTTTTTTAAGTTGTTGTTTTATAGTATCCGTTGCCTGAAAGGGCATTTATTGGGGGTGCTTCTTAATCCCCTTGCCCTTGTGAGCCACGTTTGATTAACCAAGGGGCTTGTGATACAGTTATCCTGACCTGGTGCACAAGTTCGGCAAAAAGAGGTGCGTGTGTTGAAGAAGTGAGGTGAAAGGTGATTCTCAGGCCCGATATGTCGGGTAATCATAAAGATTGCCTTGACTTGGTTGTGGATAATTATGATATAGCTATATAACAGCTATTTTGTAGTTACTGTGAGCTTGTCTATTATCGGTACCACATCCCTTTGTCAAGAAAAAAATGGCTGCCGTCTAGCCATAAGCCGGAACTCAGCAGTGACTCTCAACTCCTTTCCGTAAAGTATTTCTAATTATTAAATATATCGCCACGTTGTCAAGAAAAAACGAAGGCTCCGAGGAGGAAAAAGATGCTTATAGGGGATATCTTAGCGCGCAATGCCAGGATGTATGGGAACGAAGTCGCCCTCATCGAACGGGAGCCCGAGAAGAACAAGAGGGTGGAGATAACATGGAGGGAATTTGATGAGCAGGCTAATCGGTTCGCCAATGCGTTGATGGCGAGGGGCATCAAAAAGGGTGATAAGGTAATCCACCTCATGATGAACTGCATCGAGTGGCTCCCGGCGTATTTCGGGATTCTTAGGACTGGGGCATGGGCGGTGCCGCTGAATTTTCGATTTTCCGCTCAGGACATAAAGCTCTGTGCTGGAATCGCGGAGGGAAAGGCGATGATCTTCGGGGAGGAGTTTATTGACAGGATCAACGCGATACGTAATGAGCTTCCCACGATACGGAATTACGTCTTTGTGGGCCCTGAAGAGACCAGACCTGACTATGCCGAACCCTATGACGCTGTTTTGGAGAGGAGTTCTCCGACAAACCCCGATGTCGATATCCGAATTGAAGATGAGGCAGGGTTGTACTTTACCTCCGGAACCACTGGTACGCCAAAACCAATCCTCCTAACCCACCGAAACCTTGAGGCCGCCTGCATCGTTGAAAACCGGCACCACAATCAGACCCACCAGGACAATTTTCTCTGCATCCCACCGCTGTATCACACAGGTGCCAAGATGCATTGGTTTGGGAGCTTTATCGTCGGCTCAAGGGCGGTTATCCTTAAGGGGGTAAAGCCTGAGTGGATTCTGCAGGCCATATCAGAGGAAGGTGTTACGATTGTGTGGCTGCTGGTACCGTGGGCACAGGATATTCTGGTGGCAATAGAAAATGGCGATATTAGGCTCTCCGATTACACATTGGATCAGTGGAGATTGATGCACATCGGCGCCCAACCCGTGCCACCGAGCCTGATCAAGAACTGGAAGAAGGTCTTTCCTCACCATGATTACGATACCAATTATGGCTTAAGCGAGAGCACTGGGCCGGGGTGCGTGCATCTGGGTATTGAGAATTTGCACAAGGTCGGGGCCATAGGGATCCCCGGTTTTGATTGGGAATGCCAGGTGGTTGATGAAAACAGAGAACCCGTAGCACAGGGACAACCTGGTGAGCTCATGATCAAGGGCCCCGGGGTGATGAAGGAGTATTACAAAAACCCCGAGGCAACGGCAAAGACCCTGCTGAACGGATGGCTTCTCACGGGTGATATGGCCAGGGTTGATGATGATGGATTTATATGGCTTGTGGACCGCAAAAAAGACGTTATTATCACCGGCGGCGAGAATATCTTCCCCGTTGAAATTGAGGATTTCCTTTTGACGAACGACAAAATCCAGGATGCGGCCGTTATTGGCATACCCGATGAGAGGCTCGGTGAGTTAGTCGCTGCGATCATCAAGCTCAAGCCCGGAAAGGAGATGAGTGAGGAGGAGATCGGTGAGTTTTGCCAGCAGCTTCCCCGATATAAGAGGCCTAGGAGGATATACTTCGGTGATGTTCCCCGCAATCCCACCGGCAAGATAGAAAAACCCAAGTTGCGCAAGATGTATGGCGGCAAATCCACTTTCCCTTGACAAGGTAGCTTTTTCGAAGTTATAAAATAGCTAAATTGTAGCTACAAACTATTAATCTTAAGCACGGGTAAAGGAATGCACAAGCTACTTACGGACTCACCAGGCACAGAGATGTTTCTTCTGGGTAACGAGGCGATTGCCAGAGGCGCCATTGAGGCGGGAATTAGTGTTGCTACATGTTATCCGGGAACTCCTTCTTCGGAAATACCCGATACCTTTTTTAGGCTTTATCAAGAGGCTGGGTTCTACTTTGAGTATTCCACAAACGAAAAAGTGGCGCTCGAAGTAGCGGGCGGTGCGGCCATCTCCGGGGTACGAAGTATCTGCACCATGAAGCACGTGGGATTAAACGTGGCCTCTGACGCCCTCATGACCCTTGCCTATTTAGGGGTCAACGCCGGCATGGTGGTTATCAATGCGGACGACCCATCCCTGTTTTCAAGCCAGAATGAGCAGGACAACCGCTATTACGCGCGATTGTCCGGACTGCCCATGATGGAGCCAACCACTGCCCAGGAGATGAAGGATATGACCGTGGCAGCATTCAATATTTCCGAGCAGTTAAAGCTACCGGTTATCTTTAGGACCACAACCAGATTGAACCACATACGAGGAAAGATAGCCTTTGGATCAATTCAGAAAATGAGACCAAAGGGATTCTTTAAGAAGGATCCCTTCCATTACGTGGCAGCGCCCGCTGTCTCTCGGAATCTGCATAAGCTTTTGGCAGAAAAATATGAGCAGGCCTTGGAGCTCTCGGAGAATTCCGAATACAATCAGATCATCGGCGCGGGTAAATGGGGCGTGGTAACGAACGGCGTTAGCATGAATTACGTGAGCGATGCTCTCGATGATCTCAAAATCAAAGATAAGGTATCGATTCTAAGACTTGGGTTTTCCCATCCCATGCCGGAGAAGCTCATTGTGAAATTCCTCAAGGGCGTCGACAAGGTGCTGGTCGTTGAGGAGCTTGAGCCCGTAATGGAAACGGAAATCAGATCTATTGCCCAGTCCAATGGTATTGGTATTCCCATTAAGGGTAAGGGAGAGGGTCTTTTTCCGCGGATCTATGAGTTTGATCCAGCCCTGGTGCGGAAGAGCATAGCCGGCTATTTTGCGGTTCCTGATACCTCGCCGCAGGCAATAGAGATAGGGGAGATTCCAGAACTTCCCGGCAGACCGCCGAATCTCTGCCCCGGTTGTCCTCACAGGGCAATGATCTACGCAATCAAGCAGGTTTACGGGCCGGACGCCATTTATCCATCCGATATTGGTTGCTATACGTTAGGGTTTTTACCGCCTCTTTCTACGGGCGATATCGTCATCTGCATGGGTGCCTCAGTGGGTTCTTCCTGTGGCATCGCGGCAGCAACCGATCAGAAGGTGGTCGCGTTCATTGGGGATTCGACCTTCTTCCATGCTGGCATTCCCGCGCTTATCAATGCGGTCCACAATAAGCATAAATTTACCCTCGTAATCCTCGATAATGGGACAACCGCCATGACCGGCCACCAACCGCATCCCGGCGTTGACACGGAGCCCATGGGGGTGGAGAGCAAACCGCTCTCTATCGAGTCAGTGGTGCGGGGCCTCGGTGTGGAGCATGTGGAGGTAGTGAATCCCCTTCAGGTGAAGAAGGCCGTTGCTGCAGCGCAGGCATCGAAGGATTTTGACGGCATCTCCGTCATCATATCCAAGGAACTGTGTCCGCTGTTTGCTCAGATGTTTAAGAAGGCCAGAAAGGTGAGGCCGTTCTACGTAAACCAGGATAAATGCACGCATCGTATGGACTGCATTAACTACCTGGCGTGCCCGGCAATGTATCTCGATGAGGGGAATACCATGATAGACGAAAACCTCTGTATTGGATGTGCCGTTTGTGCGCAGGTGTGTCCTGAGAATGCTATTCTGCCATTAAAAAAATAGGTGGTTTCAATTGATAATGGTTTCATGGAATATCAGCAAGAGAAAAAAACTGCTCACCGCAAAGACGCAGAGGACACGGAGGTGAATGGTTTTCCCTTTGCCGTTGAGAGGATGGCAAAGGGAAACCGCTCAGTTCGGTAAGCGGACAATTACACCTGTAAGTGCATGTTGCTCTGATGGATTGACATTATGAGAGCTTGGTGTTGAAAGATTTTTTCCGTAGACCTGAGCTTTTTGCTTTCCGCCCTCGTCCGCCCTGTGGAATGCTGAGCCTATTCCTCCGGGGGTAGCGGAAAGCAAAAAATAACTCTTTGCGTTCTTACAGCCTCTGCGGTAATAGCTTATAAAGTTAGGAGCGAACTATGGAGACAAAACGGATCGTCTTTGTCGGCGTCGGAGGGCAGGGCAATCTGCTCGCGACACGCCTGCTCGGTGAGGCCTGCGTAGCAGCGGGTATTCCTGCCGTTGCGAGCGAGATTCACGGAATGGCCCAGAGGGGAGGCATTGTTGAATCGGCTCTGGTTATGGGAGATGCAAGGAGCCCCATAGTATCCAATGGAGAGGCTGATATTCTGATAGGCTTTGAGCCCTTGGAGACGCTGAGGGCAATAGATAAGTGCAATCGGGATACGATGGTTATCATGAATGTGCACCGCCTTCCCCCCTTTACCGTGGCAATTGGCCAGGGAACATACCCCGATGTTGACAAGGCGGTTAAGACTATCAAAGGTGCCGTTAGCATGCTCATAACGTTGGATGGCGATGAGCTGGCGGCGCAAGCTGGAAACCCCCTTTCATTGAATATGGTTATGCTTGGGGCACTTATCGGCAGTAAGGCAATTCCTCTCGATGAAGGCGTATTAAAGGATACCATAAGTAAGTCAACAAAACAGGCATTCCTGGACTCCAACCTCAAGGCGTTTGATCTGGGAGTAGCTGCCGCCAGTAACGGATAGAAGCCAGTTGCCACCGCTCCAGTATCCCCAGAGCCTGATGCCCCGAACGGGGCTTGATGATTGGCCTGATTTTTGAGGCTTATCCCGGCAGAAAAGACCTCATGCCCCTTCCCAACAGAGCAAGCTGTTTGATGTTGTCAGTAGTAACTTCCGCGATTGAACTTCCTTATTTCGTAAAAGCCGCGGTGACGATTGACAGAGGTCTCGTGAATGGTATATAAATTTCGTGTCCATCCACAGCAAGCCACCTAATAGAGGCGCGGTGGCTCTATTCCCTGGAGCAGAGAGGTTTTCCATGCCATGGTAGAGGGTTTCCCACCAAGCGGACTCGTTACCGATGTAACCTATCCTGTCATAATAGGTAAGAGCGCTGCGATAAACGCTGTTAGGGAAAGCATCGAGAGGGTTTGTGATAAGAACGTAACGGTGCTCATTCTGGGAGAGAGTGGCACGGGAAAGGAGCTGGTTGCTCGGGCTATTCACCTGGGATCGAAACGAAAAGAAGAGAGCTTCATTCAGGTTAATTGTGCTGCTTTGCCGAGTGAACTGCTTGAGAGCGAACTTTTTGGGTATACCAAGGGGGCCTTTACCGGCGCTACATACAACAAGCCGGGAAGGTTTGAGAGGGCTCACAGGGGCACGATTTTCTTGGATGAAATCGGGTCACTGAGTGTCCCGCTCCAGGCGAAGATTCTACAGGTATTGGAAGACCAGAGGATTTCGCGCCTTGGCAGCGTCAGGGAAACACCAGTAGATGTCCGGATACTGGCTGCAACGAATTCAAATTTGGAGGAGAAGATCGGTCAGGGTGCATTTCGGACCGACCTGTTCTATCGTCTGAACGTGCTTTCCATTCATGTTCCACCTTTGCGCGAGAGAAGGGAAGATATTGATATACTCACAGAACACTTCATGGACAAATACTGCAGCGAGCTCGGAAAAAAGCGTATTGCCATCGATAAGGGCGTCAGAGAGCATTTTCAACGGTATCATTGGCCCGGCAATGTGAGGGAGCTGGAGAACGTGGTCAAGGGTATGGTAGCGCTCCAAAAGAAAGATCTTGTGTACCGTGAGCTGAAGCTCGAAGAGGAACTCTCTCAGGAGGAAAAAGACATAGGCTCCCAGATCTCCCATCTGTTTCAAGTCTGGGACGATCACAAAATCAAGCAGCTGCTCAAGGGCAAGAAGGAAATTCCCTTAAAGGATATAACGGGGCAGTACATAGCTGAAGTTGAAAAGAGGGCTATTCTCAGGGCCTTGGAGATGACCAGGTGGAACAGAAAGAAAGCGGCAGAGTTGCTGCAGGTTAGCTATAAGACGCTTCTCAACAGAATTGATGAGTTTGATCTTGATTAATGAGGGTTAGGCGGGGCAGCATTCATAGGGTGGTCTTTGCCCGCCTACGCAGGAAACCACGGGCTTGTCCGCCCTCTGGCGGATTTGGCCGCCACAAAAAACGGCGGGCTTGCCCGTGGGTTTAACGGTATTGGGTGAAGGGACAACCCGGAGTGGATAAGGGGAGGAGCTTTGAAAAAGATTTATGCCATTGATGGTCCGATCACAGGGTCTTTCTTCAAGCTGAGCGGGGACGTTGCGACGATTGGAAGAGCCACGGACAACGATGTCTGCATCTCGGACATTGGGGTATCACGGCATCACGCCAAATTGCTGAAAAAGGATCGTAAGATCTTTATCGTCGATCTGGCCAGCCGTCACGGTGTTTTCATCGACGGAAAGAAGATAGCGCAGGGGCGGGAGGTTGAGATTCACCAGGATAGCGAGATCCGCGTTGGCAACACCATACTTTCATTCGAGAATGGGCCTGCTAAGAGACCCACGGCCTGGCAGAGCCTGGCATCTGAGGCCCAAGAGCACTATGGAGAGACGAGCGAGCTGTCAAGCGCAATGAGGAGCGAAAGGGATTACACGCGCAGCCTGGAGCTCTTGCTCAAGGTGTCAAATATCTTCTCTCAATCGCTCAGGATTGATGATCTGTTGGGCGAGGT
>Ga0209635_10003684_pt1 | contig 11974 bp, 10 predicted proteins | sample DeeMarSWOR230_32_FD_187463 | JGI IMG/M metagenome (GOLD analysis project Ga0209635, IMG submission 187463) | Marine sediment microbial communities from White Oak River estuary, North Carolina - WOR-2-30_32 (SPAdes) (version 2) | ecosystem: Environmental > Aquatic > Marine > Intertidal zone >...
AGAAGGAGAAGCCGTTGAGTATGCTGTGAAGATGAAGAGGATGCCTCAGGAAAGGATGATGAACAAGCTCCTCGAGGAGAATAAGGTGGATGACAAACTAGTTGACAGAATAGCAAAGATCATCGCTGATTTCCATTCAAAGGCTGAAACTAATAGGAGAATTAGCGAATTCGGCTCCTTGGCGATAATAAAAACCAATTGGAAAGAGAATTTCGAGCAGACTCGGGAGTTTGCCGGCAAAACGATATCTATGAAGAATTTCAGGCTTATCCGTGAAAGAATCGACGATTCTATGGAGGGAAACGTGTCCCTTTTCGAGAAGAGGGTAGCGGAGGGCCGAGTCAGAGATTGTCACGGAGACATTCATTCAGGTAACATCTTTGTTACAGATCATGTCTACATCTTTGACGCGATTGAATTTAACGAAAGGTTCAGGTATTCTGACGTTGCCTCCGACATCGCCTTCTTAGCCATGGACTTAGACTTCAAGGGACGAACCGATCTGTCCAACTTCTTAGTCAAGAAATATATCAAATATTCTGAAGACCAAGAGTTGACGAAGCTTCTACCTTTCTACAAATGCTACCGAGCCTACGTGCGAGGAAAAGTCATCAGTTTCAAACTTAAAGACCCTAGTGTATCTAGTGAGGAAAAGAATGCTGCAATGAAAGAAACAAAGGCATACTTCAAACTAGCCTCCACCTATGCGAAGATTCTTTAATCAGGAAAAGTTCACTCAAAACTGAATTGCTCAGCTACATACTCGGGGACTTTCAACGTTCCCATGAGGATCGGCTTTTGATGGCAATCGCTTCCCCCAGTCATGATTAGTGCGTGTTTTCTTGCAAACTCTATGTAATGATTTGTTGTTAGGGCGTCATTTCTTGAGTGCCAACACTCTATGCCATCAATGTATCTCAAGATCGACTCTTTGATTATGTCCGTCTGTTTATGTAGCGATTTAGTTAGCTTGACAAGTGAGGTTCCATGAGGATCGTTGGGATGAGCTAAGACTACTATTCCTCCAGCATCTCTCACCAACCTCGATGCCTCTTCAATGTATAGAGGATACTTGGGAACGTCGCATTTCACAAGATACTTATCAAAAGCTTCTTGCTTGGTTCTGACAATTCCCTTTCTCACCAAATAGTTAGCTATGTGAGGCCTCCCAAGCACCCCGTCAACTGAATCTCTAATCTTCTTCAAATCGTTCTTCGATAGTCTTTCCATTCCTTCTTTTTGAAATTCTGCGTTGATCTTATCCAAGATCCTTGCAGCTCTTTCCTCCCGATATCTTCCGATTAGTTGAAGTTTGTTCTTCAACTCCTTGTTCTTAATGTCAAATTGGTAACCCAAGAAATCCAACGATATTGATTTGCCCTTGTGATATTTGGGGTGCGAGAAGGTTACATTCAATTCAACTCCGAGAATATAACAGATTCCATTTTTCCTTGCTAAAGCCATGGCTTTCTCTTGACAGTCAATCGAGTCGTGATCTGTGATCGACATTAACCCAATGTTTCTGATCTTAGCTTCCTTAACAATTTCTTCCACAGTCAAGTTTCCGTCAGAACAACTTTTTGAGTGAATATGCAGATCTATTATCATGATGAAACGGGATCCGGTTACCTTTTTTCCATCCCGATAAAATGCCAATCTTCAGGAGGATCATATTCAGTGTCGACTTGTAAGTGCACTATTTCGAGTTGCGGATGTCTCCGTTTCAAGTCGTCCAAATCAACAGGTTCAAATCTCTTCTTATTACTAAGATAAGCTTGCCGAGTCAAAGCGTTTGACTCATAATTCTCTTTGGTTCTCCTTAAGATCCTCGCAATAGACACCTCTTCAGAGCAGTGCGTTTGAAGTATGACGAGAGTCATGTTGTGCTTTGCAGCAATTGCAGCGGCGCGCCTTCGCAGTTTCTGGGTGACAAAAGTAGCATCTAATATTACGCCTTTACTCTTCTGTGCAAGATCTTCTGCTTGACGAAACATCTCATTGTACACAAGCTCCCGTTTGCTCATATTTGAAGCAACCTTTTCGTCGAAGATGTCTTCATTCTTGAGAAATTTCAGTCGAATTAAATCGGTTCGAAGAATGGGGTATCCCTTGATTTTTGAGATTTCTTGTGCTGTTTCGGTTTTCCAGGTTCCTGGAAGCCCACAGGTAATTAGCAGAGTGCTTGGTCTTAACTCAGCTTTGACAAAGTTGGCAAAAGGTTCCTTCAATTGGACACTCTCTTTTTTCATTGAATTTAAGTTGAGATAAAGCAAAAATTAAACTTTTGCATCATCTTGCATACTCTGGTTGGAATACATTCTAGACCAGGTTCCCAAGTTTTACAAAAAAGTAGGAAGGGGAGGGTTAGTTTTGGTTTTGTTTGTTGTTTCCTTCACGCCATATCTTAACGGGTTTTGACGCGCGCCTTTCTGCTTATGAAGATGGCGTACAGAACTATTGCTGAGGCCAAGAAACTAAACATAGTTCCAAGGAGAATTCCGTAGGCGAAGCCTTTTAGGCCCAGATAAGCTGCTAGGTGTTGACCTAGATTCCATCCCAAAATGATGGTGAAAAATACTGTTAGGGTAATGCCTCCCTTTCTGGGGTTGGCATGGAGCTTTGCGTATAACATGATGGCTAATGAGCATGTAATTTTGGCTATCATGAATATTGTAGGTCCTGCTGCCAAGACGATAGGGTTAATCTCTAAGGCCCAGAACGCAACTGTTGATGCAGTGTCGAACATGTTCAGAACGGCAGCTGCTGCACACCAAAACCCCCGTGCACCACTCAGAATCCAGCCTCCCCAAAACATGGTCACTCCAATAATGATGAAGATGAAACCGTCTAGGCGACCTGTAACGAAGACGCCGAAACCAGAGGCTTGAAAGATTAGGCCGATTACCAGAAGAAAAATTGCCCATGAGAACACAGTGTAATCGAATAAACCCACTGGCTTATGGCTCCTCAAATGGTCAATAATAATCATGTATTACCAGAATTTAACTTGATATTTCTCGCGCGCACGTCTTCCAGCATTCATTAGATGTTGAGGAGCGTCTTTAGTAATACGGATTCTTGCAGCTTCTTTGGAGAATCGGTACTAACTTCTTTTTAGCTCATAGAAACTGTTTGTTTTTGAAAAACCAAATCTGATGAAGCCTCTGGTCGATACGTTAACCTTAAATAATGTTGGGTTACAAATACGAAGAAGGAGGAAATCTTACATGTCGAAAAAAGCAATCGCAATGAATATGGCAATCTTGATACTGATAATAGTGATCTTAGCAGCGAGTCTTGTAGGTGTATGGTGGTATTATTCAACCCTGGAAGAAGAAGAGGTAATCCCACCGCCAGGAGAATTTGAATTCAGTGATCTTACGATATCTGAAGATGTGGTTCCTTCGGGTGACTCTGTTACAATTACAGTGAATGTCACAAATACCGCTGGAGCCGAAGTCACTGGTACTATAACTCTGCTTTTGAACGATAAGAAAGAGGCCGAAAAAACTGTGACAATAGACGCTGGTGCTTCTACGATTGTGTCGTTTACCGTTACAAAGGATCCTGATACTTATGTCGTTTCTATAGCTGGATGGACCGAAACAGGCACATTTGTCGTTACTCCTGAAGCTCCAGACTTTGTGAAAGATAACAAACTAGTATTCGAATCTGGAGCCACTTACCAATGGCTTGATCCTCACGTTTCCTACTATCAATACGACTACATGACGCTGTGGCACACTGTCGAAACGTTGCTTTGGTACGAGATGGACAACAACACCAAGCTTATTCCTTGGCTGGCAGAAAGCTACACAGAAGACCCAGGCCTTCTGAAACACACCTTTACTCTACGCCAAGGCATAGAATTCCAAGATGGAACACCGTTTAACGCAGAGGCTGTTTGGTTCAGCCTTAACAGGATCCTAATCATCGACGGAACCAGCGGCACTGGAACTCCAGGAAGCCAGGCAGCATGGATGACTCAGCAACTACTCAATCACAGCCTGAGCACTGCCATGAGCGGTGAAGAGCAGGCGTGGAATGCAACCTGGGTACAAGCGGTTCTGGACCAAAACTTCGTACATATAGTAAATGAAACAGCAGTTGAATTGAACATTTTGAATCCGACGACGCAGTTTCAGTCAATCTTTGCTGGTCCATGGTCGGCTATAATCTCGCCAACTTCCACGATCGAGATGGACTATGAACACGGAGGTTGGGATTTCGAGGCGGAACAAACGCCTGATTTAAACTTCACGAAGTACTTTGAGCACATGGCGGGTGTAGGAGACACCGGGTTAATCCTTCCAGAAGACGGCTGGATGATAGGCACAGGAGCCTACTACATAGACAGCGTTGAAGCCACTGCTCCCTACATGATTACCTTGAAGGCTTATGACGACTATTGGGGAGGACCAGAAGACGCAGAGGGCAACCACATGAACCTTCCGCCACCTGGAAAGAACAGAATAAAAACAATAGAGTACAAGTACATTCCAGCCTTCACCACGCGACTGCTCAACCTGAAGGCTCAAACAGCCACAGCAATAGCTGTTCCCACAGATAGCATATACCAAGTGGTCGACCGAGACAAATGGATTAACGAAGGAATTCTTGAATCAATAATTCCAGGTGTAATTGAGTACGGAACGTACCCACAGTTCACTACCTGGTGGCTTGACTATAACACCAACGTAACAAATATTGACGGAACACTGAGGGACTGGCAGCCTTTCGCCGATTGGAGAATAAGAATGGCTGTTGCAAGCTCCGTCAACATGACCGACATGAACATAAATGTAAACAACAGGTTAGGCTTCTTGGCAAGTAACATTGTTCCACCTGACACGGCGCCACCTCATACATATACTGATGTTGGAGTGACGTTTTCCTTCGACCTAGATTATGCCGAAGAGCTTCTTGTAGATGCGATGAACGACCCATTGACGAGCTTCAATTACTACAATGGAACGCCAGTAACAACGGAGCCTATCGACAACTCGTTTGGACCTGACTTTTCGCATCCGAAGACTGTTGAGTTCTATGTGCAAGCAGGAGCTGACACGTTCCAGGCGGTCCTGACGCAAATGGCAGATGCTCTAAATGCAATAGCTTCGGACTATGGTGATGACGGTATGGGTATTAGGTTCAACGTTGTTATCGTTCCAGGCGGACAGCAGTACACGTTGGCCTCTAACCACCAAATTGACTCTTACATGGGCGGCTGGATAGCCGACTACAACCACGTGCTCAACTGGCTCGGTCCGATGTACTTGTCTTCAGGAACCTATTTCTCTTGGAACCTTTGGAACTTAACGGCTCTTGATGACCTCTACTGGCAAGCTGTTGATGCAGACGCGATAGGCGACGTAGACGAGTTGCTGAGGTTGACCGATGAGATGAACACAATAGCGAACGAACATTTGACATACATGATGTGGTGGCATCCGACGTTACAGTTCGCACGTTCAGAATGGCTAAAAGGACCACTCGTAACCGCGGAAAACCCGACAGGCTGGTGGGTCAACACAGCCTACGGTGTCGACCTCTGGTCCACGATGTACTACGAAGAAGTTTAAATTTCAACTCCTCTTTTTTTTTATTATATATTTCTTTGAAAGCTTGAGAAAGTCTTCTCTAAAGACGATTGGATTGTAGCTAAAAATTAGGAAAAATTATAAGCGAGGCTGCCGATGTATGACTTATGTCATACAAGTTCATCTTCACCTTGAAAGAAAAACCATTGATGAATGAGAATTCACTATACTTTTATAGCTCTGCTAGGAAGAACATCTTGGAGGTTAACAACCGTGAGACTATACGAGTATGTAATTAGGCGTCTCATACTGATGATTTTTGTCATATTCGGCGTCAGCCTCATTGTTTTCTATCTTGCCAGAGGCTTCCCATCAGGCATGGATCCAGTGGCCCCTTATATTACTCCGAAGATGACCGCTCAACAGATCGCTGAGGTAAGACGAATCTATGGATTCGATCAACCCCTTCACATACAATACTTCTATTGGTTGCAAAATGTCTTAAACGGCGATTGGGGACTTGCTGGCATATACGCTCAGGGGAAACCTGTATACAGAGTTTTCTTCGATAGCTTTCCCTACACGGTTGAGTTAGCTGCCACCGCATTAATCCTAACTGTGGCTATAGGACTACCACTAGGAATAATCTCTGCTGTCAAGAACAACAAAATTCCCGACCACATTTCAAGAATCATTGCCCTGACAGGCTATGCTACTCCGTCATATTGGTTTGGCTTCATGCTCCAGCTCGTGTTCTTCTACTACTTCTCACTATGGGGACTTCCAACTCTTCCAAGTAGCGGCGCAAGCGGAATGACAGGAGCTGTTTCCAGAATAACTGGCATGCCAGTTTTAGACGGACTAATAGCGGGAAATCTAGAATACACACTGGACGCGCTCAGTCACCTAATTTTGCCAGCTTTTAGCTTGGCTTTCATCAGTTTAGGCTTCTTAGCCAGGATTGTCAGAGCCAGCATGCTAGAAGTTCTGCGTCAAGACTACATAGTCCTAGCTCGATCTAAAGGACTCAAGGAAAGAGTCGTGATCTACAGACATGCACTTAAAAATGCTTTGATTCCTGCAGTGACGCTCGCTGGCATATTCTTTGCTGCGCTCCTCGGCGGCGCTATGATAACTGAATTTGTTTTCGCATGGCCTGGCGTAGGGCAACTCTCATTGCAAGCAGTGATGCAAGGCGATAGCAACTTTTTGCTCTTATACACTCTCGTTCTAGCTGCAATCATCGTCGTAGCCAATCTCGTAGTTGACGTTGCCTATGTCTTCCTTGATCCAAGAATAAAATACTAGAGGGAGAAAAGGGATGAAAAAGGTTGGCACTGAAGTTAGAACAGGCGAATGGGCTGCCAGATGGGCGGATTTTAAATATACTGTATTCCTCATGAGGAAGAATCCTCTGGTCATGGCAGGCTCGATAATGGCGATTTTCTTCATAGTCTTAGCTTTATCAGCCACTTTCATTGTTGATCCCAACCTTGCCACACCAAGAGGATATGGAGGTAGATATCCCTTCGAAAGGAGATATGTGTGGAGCGCAAATAATATTCTCAACTGGGGTCCAGGCATAAGTCTTTACGATGGCCCAGAATTCTTCTATTTGGGCACAGACGGCTGGGGTCGAGATTTGCTCAAAATGATAATACTAGCGATACCAATTGATATGGAAAACGCCGTCATCATAACCATAGGAGCAGCATTGTTCGGTTCGTTACTTGGCGCTTTGGCAGGTTACATCGGCGGAATATTCGATGAAGCAGTGCTCAGAATCACTGACATCTTCCTAGCATTCCCGGGGCTGGTGCTTGCACTGGTGTTTGCAGCGATGTTTGGAAGGTCAATATCTACACTGAGACTTGCACTTCTTCTGGTTTGGTGGCCACCTTACGTTAGACTAATGAGAGGTCAAATACTGAGCGAGAAAGGAAAAGCCTATGTTGAAGCTCTAAGAGCGCTTGGCTCCGGGCACCTTAGAATTCTATTTAGGCACATTATACCGAATTCTATATACCCTATTCTCGTTCAAGCAACGCTAGACTTTGGAGGCGTTGTCCTGACATTTTCAGCCCTCATGTTTCTGGGATTCTCACCCACTCCATCTCTCCCGGAATTAGGTAATCTTGCGGCTAATGGGTATGGACATATTTTTGATGCTCCATGGTTGATTATCTTTCCAGGACTGACGATGCTCCTGATAGCTTTGGCTTTCAACCTTGTTGGAGACGGCTTGAGAGATGTACTCGACCCAAGACTTAGAAGGTGACAAATTCTTCGAGGCAGACAAATGAAAGAAAAGGATGTAATCCTTGAAGTCAAGGACTTGAGATTAGATTTTCGCACATACAGAGGTAGGGTCAAGGCGCTGAACGGAGTGTATCTCAAGTTATACAAAGGCGAAGTTTTAGGTCTCGTCGGAGAATCTGGTTGTGGCAAATCAGTCACAGCGCTCACTGTAATTAATCTACTCCCCGAAAACGCAGAGATTCTCGGCGGACAAATCTTGTTTAATGGAGAAAACCTCTTGGAAAAGTCAAAAAATCAAATAGGTATTATAAGAGCCAAAGAAATCGCATCTGTTTTTCAAGATCCAATGACTTTTCTCAACCCTGTCTTAACCATAGGAACCCAGCTTAGAGAGACATTCATGCTTAATACTGACTCGTTAAAGCAAGCCGTGAATTTTCAAAGACCTAAAGGCAAACCAATAACTTACCTTGATTTTCTTTCGCTGAAAGAGCATTCTTCAAACAATCCCGATAAAAGTAAAAAAGTGTCAAGAGGTGAAGTTAAGAAAATAGCTGAGACTCTCTGCTTAGATGTTCTCCGAATAGTGAAGTTGCCAGATCCAGAGAGAATTCTGCGGCAATATCCATTTGAGTTATCTGGCGGCATGAGACAGCGATGCATGATCGCAATGGCATTAGCCAGAAAACCATCAGTTTTCATCGCCGACGAAATTACCACTGCGGTAGACGTAACAATTCAAGCTCAAATTCTACACCTGATGAGAGAACTTAGAGATGTTATAGACGCATCAACTCTTATGATTACCCATGACCTCTCTGTAGCAGCTGAGATTGCAGATAGAGTTGCAGTTATGTATGGTGGAAATACAGTTGAAGTAGCCCCAACAAGAGAGATCTTTAGAAACCCTCTACATCCATACACGCAGATGCTAATGAAAGCCATTCCAAACATAGCAAAGCCTGTGAAAAAGCTTGCTTCAATACCCGGAATAGTACCTGATCTAATTGACCCACCTGCCGGCTGTCGGTTTCACCTACGTTGCCCACATGTCATGCCTGTGTGTTCAGAAGAGTTTCCAAGCATTAAAGAGGTTAAAGAAAACCATGAAGTAGCCTGCTATCTGTACTGAGGTATGACAAGATGAAAGACCTATTAGTTGTTAAAGATCTAAAAACATGGTTTCCAATCAAAAGTGGAATTGTTCAGAGAACCGTAGATTATGTTAAGGCTGTGGATGGAATCAGTTTCAAGGTTTACAAAGGAGAAACTTTCGGACTCGTCGGCGAATCTGGTTCTGGAAAAACAACAGCGGCTAGAAGCATCTTGAGGCTTATCGAACCATTTGCCGGAGAAGTGCATTTTGAAGGCACCAGCGTTACTAAGGCCAACAGAAGAGAATTGAGAAAACTGCGTCGAAGAATGCAAATGATTTTTCAGGATCCTTATGCCTCGTTGGACCCCAGACAAACAGTGAATTCCATGTTGATGGAAACCATGAAGATTCATGGGATGGCGTCCAGTCGATCTGAACATCATGGAAGGGCTGTAGAGCTTCTGCAAATTGTTGGACTAAGTGAAGAGCATCTTTACAGATTTCCCCATGAATTCAGTGGTGGTCAAAGACAAAGAGTAGCTGTAGCCCGAGCTTTAGCTGTCAACCCAGAGTTTGTTATGCTTGATGAACCTACATCCTTTCTTGACGTGTCAGTTCAAGCAAAGGTTTTGAATCTCTTAAAAGAACTCCAAAACAAGCTTGATTTAACCTACATGTTTATCTCTCACAATTTGGCCGTTGTTCACCACATGAGTGATAGAGTCGGAGTTATGTACTTAGGAAAGATTGTCGAGTTAGCAGACAAGAACGCGGTCTATCATTACCAAAAGCATCCGTATACCTTCCATCTGATGGCTGCTATACCATTGCCAGATCCAGAGGCTCAGAAAAAAGAAGTGCTTCTAATGGGTGACGTCCCAAGCCCAGTTAACATTCCTCCTGGATGCCGTTTCCATCCACGGTGTCCTTACGCAACTGACCGATGCAAAAAAGAAGAGCCCCCGCTTTATGAAGAAAAAGGACATTTGGTAGCGTGTCATTATGATATAGATTTTGAGAGTGGAGAGGTGAGGTCAGAGCGGTGAATAAGCTTTGGCAAAAGATGAAGAGAAGAGCTTAGGTTGGAAAGACTATGTCGCCATCATTATTGCAATGTTAACAACAACCCTTCTTCCCATCATAATAATTATACTGATCTTGTTTGTTGCCCTGCTCGTTCTTATTCTAAGAGGATGAAAAGATGATAGGAGCCAATCTCAGAATAGCTACTATTTATGCTCTGACTCACTTTTCAATTTAGAAATTTACACGTTAAGATCAAGTCTTCTGTTTCAAGAACGTTCCGCAGCGGCATTTCTACCCATGCTCATTGTTCTCATGATCTATTACTACTTTGTAGTCTTCATGCTTGAAGTCGCACCAGCTGCAACACCATTTTCCGTGGCGAGATTTCTTGTAAACCATAGGCTATTCCTTCTCCCTTTTACTATTTTCATTTCAAGTTGCATCAAAAAAATTTAAGGAGCAATGCTCTATATAATCAAAACGGAAATGCATGGCACATCCGAATGAAGAAGTAAAGACCGTACCTGTAACCGATGACAATTCAGAATCTCTCTCAGCTTTTTGGAAGCTTGGAAGAGATTACCTTTCAGATTTGCCTACTAATGAGCGAGAAAGATTCCTTCAGAGCATTTTGGCTCGACGAGGAGAGCCTGACCGTTGGTTGCTTCTTCTAAGGCATGGAATCGAATACATAGGGTTGGTTCACCTGAAAATAGACAGGGATGAACGTCCTGGATGGGGCTTTATTCTAGAATTCTACATCGTATCAAATATGCGTAGATTAGGTTGGGGTCGCAGACTGTTCGATATCATTGTTAAGATTTTGCAGAATCGAGGTGTGAAAAATATCTGGTTGCTTACTGATCCGGCAGCCAAAGTGTTTTGGCTTTCACTCGGATTTAGAGGAACAAGCGAAATAGACAAGGAAACAGGTCAAGAGATCATGGTAAAACCGATATGACATTGCTGTCTGTGGCGTGTGTGCTTAATAACTTAAAGAGATAAAACAGAGACATATTGCGTGCACACAAAAAGTTTTTAATAATCACCAATTTGTAACCAAACTCTGAGACTATTAAGGAGGCTCATCACTATTGAACTTAAAAATCGAAAATGCAACAGTTGTGACAATGAGCCCAAAGGGAACAATCCATGATGCAACGGTCATCATTGAAAATGGACATATCATAGACTTAGACAAACAAGCCAAACTGAAACACAAATACCCCAGATACGAAAAGATCGATGCATCTGGCAAAGTGGTAATTCCCGGACTCGTAAACACCCATCAGCACATGGCAATGAGCCTTCTCAGAGGTTACGCCGATGACGTTCCACTTCAGGAATGGCTGGAAAACTGGATATGGCCACTAGAGAAACACATGACTGGCCAAGATATCTACGTGGGGGCTCTCTTAACCGCTGTTGAAGCCGTAATGGGTGGCACAACAACCATCAACACCATGTATCATTTCAGAGAAGAAGGCACCGAAGCCCAAGCATTAGCTGAAACTGGCCTCAGAGGAGTAGTTGGTCACGTCTGCTTTTCATGGAGAAAAAAAGAAGACAGAAAGGCATTACGAAGCCTAGCAAAGAATTGGCATGGCGAAGCAAACGGTACCATAAGAGTTAGCGTAGACCCCCATGCGCCTTACACGGTTGACCCAGAATACATGAGAGAACTGAGAGAAATAACCAGCGAACTAGACGAGAAATACGGTTCATCTCACGCACCTATAATGCAGCATATGCACATTGCAGAAACCAGCGATGAACCCAACAAAATTAGAAAAGCGTTCAAGGTTTCAGTTAAAGGCGGAGTCGTAGAATATTTGGATACTTTACGCGTACTCGAAAGCGACCTAGTAGCCGCTCACTGCGTTTCGCTCACTCCAAAAGACATACAAGTTCTTAAGCAGAGAGAAGTTAAAGTTTCCCACAACCCAATTTCTAATCTAAAGTTAGGTTCTGGCATTAGCCCCATTTCAAGCCTACTAAAAGCTGGAGTCACAGTATCATTAGGCACAGACAGCTCCTGCTCAAACAACAGCGC
>Ga0209635_10003685_pt1 | contig 11973 bp, 8 predicted proteins | sample DeeMarSWOR230_32_FD_187463 | JGI IMG/M metagenome (GOLD analysis project Ga0209635, IMG submission 187463) | Marine sediment microbial communities from White Oak River estuary, North Carolina - WOR-2-30_32 (SPAdes) (version 2) | ecosystem: Environmental > Aquatic > Marine > Intertidal zone >...
TATATTGGGCAAGGCGCCATGGCCGGAACTCAATATGTTACTTCTGACAGTTTTTCTGCAGCCGGGTTGGCTTACTTGCAGTCAGTAGCGGATGCTTCCGGTGTGGCCATGTTCTGTTTGCGGGATTACTATTATGATGTTTTGGGCAATGCACCGACAATAGGATATGATGCCTATTTTACTCATTATTTTGCTGATGAATCAACCGTGGCCTGGCGTCCGCGCCTTATGATCGAATATACAACATAATGGGACCGTAAATGCGCTTAACGATCAAAGACTTTAAAGGGATCTTTCCCAAGATAGGTCCGGAACTCTTGCCTTTCAATCAATCCCAGACGGCTGAAAACTGTAACCTGGAAAGTGGCCATATCATTCCCTGGTTCGAAGTAGCCGTAGAATATCATTCCCTGATCACGATAGACGACACAATCACGATTTATCTTTATGAAGGTTCTTATTGGTTCCTCTTTTCTGCCGAGGTAAACCTGGTCAAAGGGCCGGTCGCAGCCGATACGGCAAACAAGGTTTACTATACCGGAGACGGCATCCCCAAAAAGACGAATGAATCCGAAGCAACGACCGGCGGCCTCAATTTCGGGCCTTACCCGAGAAACTTTTATCCGCTCGCCCTGCCTAGCCCGAAAGACGCCATGACTGCAGCGAAAGGCGCCGGCGGTGCCGGCGATACTACTGATGTGGCCTACGTCTGGACGGTTTTATCATCCTGGAACGAAGAATCCCTTCCATCGCCAGCATCAAATATCGTTGACCCTATGGAAGGCCAAACGGTCAACCTGACCAATATTACCATGATTTGGGAAGCGTCTACGGCTTACTCGGTGGGGGATTTCGTTTATCCGACCGCTGATGAGGGTGGCGATTATATCTATAAATGTGTAGTTGCAGGCACTTCGGCTGTCAGCGAGCCGACATGGAGAGAGTTGATTGACGCGGATCAGACTGATGGCGGCGTGACATGGCGGTGTTACGAGAACAATATTACCCATAAGAATATCTACCGGGCCGCCACTGGCGGTGCGACTGTAACCTATCAATATCTGGCGCAGATAGCATCCACGGCGACTACCTACAATGACACTTTCGATCTTGCCGACACGGGCGCAGATATCGTGACCGAAGAGTACGACCCGCCACCTGACGGGTTGTCGGGACTTGCATACATGGGCAACGGCATTCTGCTCGGATTCGTCGGGAAGGATCTTTATGTCTGCGAGCCTTACAAACCGTGGGCATGGCCGACCGGATATGTCGAAACCCTGGCCGACACGATCGTATCGATTGCCGGAGTAGGCGCGTACCTGTCTTCAGACAGCCCGGAAATCGCCGTTGTGACAACTACCGAAAGGCCTTACCTGGTTATAGGAAATACGCCAGGATCCCTTTCTGTCGTGCCCCTTCCGGCAGATTATGCCTGCGTAAGCTCAAAAGGAACCGTGCGCTGGAAGGACGGCCTTGTTTATCCGTCCAAAGTCGGCCTGGCGATCGTTAATTCGTCAGGTGCCGTGGCTAATCTCACCAAGAATCACCTGTCGGCTTATCAGTGGCTTGACGGTTACGCTCCGTCCTCTATGGTGAGCGAAATCCATGGAAGCCGATATTTCGGGTTCTGGTACGAAAGCGGATCGGTCAACGGTTGCATCATTATGGATCTCGAAACGGGAGATTTCACGACGCTCGATCTCTATTCCCAGGCGGTCTACAATTACCCTCCTACTGACATACTGTATTATGCCATTACGAATGAATGGGACACAGACGCTTATTCCCTCGAGGAATGGGATACGCCGGAAGCATATAGCACAAGCGGCAAGGCTGATCAGTACGACCTTACGGGCGGCACTGGATCCATGGCGAATGTGGACGATCCCGATGTTCCACGCAATATAGTGCTCACGATCACCGACGCAAACGCCTCTTTGACGGTCCTTCAAGTCACGGTGACCGGTACCCTGGCAGACGGAACGGCGTCCCAGACGGAAGTTTTTACCGCAACGGCAGCCGGATCGCATGACGGGGAAAAATGTTTCAGTTCCATTGATTCGATAACCGTAGATTCGATTACGGGCGCCGATGCCGGTGACACGGTGGATATCGGATGGGGAAATTACCTTGGATTCAGTATCGGGTCGGCTTGGGTTGACGATCCTACGGCTACAATCAACGGCGTGTACGTCGATCCGTCAACCGGGTCGTACAATGCCGATGATACGGGCTTAGAGTTTCCTTTCGTACCGGACGGAGAACTGTCTTACAAACTGTTGTTAGAGAAGAGTTAAAATGTCAACTGCTTACGAGACATATATCTATGAATGGGAGGGAGACGATACGCAGCCTTTCGGGTCGAATTTTACCTGGAAAAGCGGAAAAATCTTGCTCCCGAGGCGCATGACATTTTCTTGCGCTCGGCTCATTGCGGACGTTGGCGATCGATCGGGTTATTATGACAATTTACAGGATTATTACGACACGATCAGGCAGAACGGCCTGCTAATCGATGCCTTTTCCATGGGGGGCGCAGTTGGCGAAGATCCAATCGGGGAGAGCATTCCGATCAATGGGGATGAACTTTTGGACGTCACGGCGCCGGCGGCTTATTCGGGCGCTTTCAATATGACTGTAAAGATTTATGCCGATGGCACCTTGAAATTTACAAAAGACGTTTATGCGAACGGAATACCGTTCAGGATCGACCAGGGCTATCGCGGCCGGTCCTGGGAAGTGGAAATCATAGGTAATGTACGAGTTCGCCGTTTCGATATGGCAACATCCATGAGAGAGCTCATGGAAGAAGATAAGGCACGGGAGGGTTAAACAATGGCTTTAATGCCGCGTTCAGCAATGGGATATATGCAGTTGAAGCAAAAAATGGCAAGATCCGGTCAAAGCGTGTGGGAAAGGGGTCGAAACCGTAGCCCGGCATTAACGGCCGAAGACCTTGCCTTGAGTTTCGGGCAAACGCAGCTCAAAACGGCCCAATTTCAGCTTCAGCAACAACAACAAGCCTGGGAGATCGAAAAGCAAAGGGCGTCCAGGTCTACCGAGTTGGGCAATAATTTCCTGAAAGCCTGGACAAGCAGCATGAGTGACGTAAAGAACATCTTCAACCGTGCCTTGAATGCGCTTGATCAGCCGACGACAACGTATGGCCAACCTTCCGGAACCACTGATATGCTCAATAATTTGTTGTCTCAAATCCAGACGCAGTACGCCGAATGGCAGAAGTCATACGGCGGGCTCGACACGGAAATCGCTTCCGCATTGTCAGGGACTATTCAGGAAAGGCAGCAAATGGCAGACCTCATTAAGCAGTTGACTACCCCGGATTACGAAGGTGTCGCGGCAGAGGCGGGTATTCAGGCCAGGCAGGAGGCCGCTAAAACGAGAGAAGACATTGCCAGGGAAGCCCTATCCTACGGAATCGATCCGTCTTCTGGAAAATTCGGGGCACTCACTAGGAGGACGGCTCTCGAAGAATCTAAAAATGTCATTGGGGCCATGAATCAAGCGCGTCAGCTCGAAAAAGAGAGAGTCCAAGGAACGGCTCTCGGTGCCATGGAGGCTTTTGATCCGACCGTATTCGCCAATATCATGAAAGCCATATCCGATCGTTCATCGGGATTTCTCGGGGCGCAGACGGATATAGCGAAAACAATAGCGGATATCGGAATAGCGGAACAGGTCAGCAAAACAGGCAGGGCTCAAGCGATCGGCAACATAGCAGGCAGTTATGCACAGTCGATCCTAAATCCACTCGGTGACTTTGCCGGGTATTACTTGGCAGGAGGACAATAAGATGGCGATATCGCAAGCACTCGCGGCAGGACGGGCAAACGCAATCCGGTATGATCCGGGCGCGCTCGGCAACCCTTACCAGGTCGTTCCTATGCTTCGTGAAATGGCGGCCAGGGGGCGGGTCGCCCCTCAGTTGCCAGGATTATTCGGTGCAAGCCGGGTAATTCGTGGAGGCCGGTCTTCAGCGGGTAGGGCCGTAGGAAGACCGTCTGCGGCAGACATTGCAGAAGGAGCGGCTGAATTATCCTTGAAACAGCGTGAAATGGATATCAGAGAACGCGAAATGGCCGTTAAAGAAAGAGAGGCGATTGAATCCGAACGCGAAGGCATTAACACGCGCTATCAGGAACGTATGAATCAGGCGCAGGCCCGGTACATGAAAGACGTGGCCTTTCCACAGGAAATGGCAATCAAAGGCCGCGCTCAAGATGTAGCAGAGCGGGCCCAGACGGAAGCGGAAGCGGCCGGCGCTTACACCAGGGAGAAAGGCCGCAAAGAAACAACCATGAAGGAAAACGAGCAGGAACTTCGCAAGGATTATTCTATCGCTCAGTGGGGTCTTGCCAACAAGAACAAAGACGCCATCCTGCAGTTTTTCGATAAGCACGGCGACGAGAATAGCTACATCGATGATATCCAGTTTTCCCCACCTATAAGTTACGATGAAATGGGGAATCCTATCCCTAATCCAGACGACCCGGACGGTATGCTGGTCTACTATACCGGCCAGAAAGACCCTCAATATTTTGCGAATCGCGGTGAGTTCATGCAAGGGCTCATGGGTTGGGTAGCGCCCGACGTTCTCAAGGAAATGGTCAAATACAACGCGAAAACAGCCAAAGGCGGCATTACAGAGAAAGACTTGCTGAAACTTAGGCAAGACGCCTTGAAGCAATATAAATCCGATCCTGATGTCTATAATGTTGCAGGCGAGAAAAGAGAAGGAGCGCCCGATTTCGAAACTTATGCCAAGGATTATATCGCCAATGTGACCGGAACGCAGCCAGCGCCCGAGCAAGAAGAAGCCAAGGCCGGAGCCGAAGAAGGAGCGGAAAAGACCAAAACATCCAGGCGAAACTACAAAACCATGCGCGACCCGAACACCGGATACACCGTTCGAAAGTATGCCGATGGCAGTTACGAATTATTCGATAACCAGGGCCGTCTCATGAAAAGACGTTACCCTGATGGAAGGGAAGAAACTTACGTCGCTCGAGGTGCAATTCAGGGAAACAGGTAATTATGCCGAACTATTACGAAGATATCCCCTGGGAAGGTAATTGGGAGTCCTACGAGGAAGAGGAAGAAGAAGAGTTCTACCCTTCTGACGAAATTCCATGGGAAGGGCAATGGGAACCGACCGGTCCTATGCGGATTAGCGATATTCCGAAATCTATTGCTACAGGGGTAGGGACCGCGCTTAAAACCTTGCGCCCGATTATGGCCTTACAGGATATGCCTTATCTTGCCGGTAAAGGCCTGCAGGCAATCGGGGCCATTACGGGCCGAGAGGAAGACCTCGGGGCGCTCGGGGAATTCCTTACTGAGGCATCCAGAACAGAACAAACCCGCAAGATAGCCGAGGAAACCGAGAAATATTGGGAAGAATCCCTTTCTCCAAGAGCCAAGGAACTAAAGAAAAAACCGTTTCTCGGGCCTGAAGGCGTAACGGCAGCCGAAGCGGTACCCAAAATAGCCATGATGGCTGCCGAATCGATCCCCATGACATTTTTGGGCATGGGCGGCGGTATGGTTATTGCCCGTAGTTTGATTTCGGCCGGAATGAGCCCCGGAGTAGCCGGTATGATCGGCGGTGCAATCGGCGAAGGTGTCACGGCGGGAATTTCCAATGCGGACCAGATTTACGAAGACTTGATCGCCCGCAACCCGGAAGACCTGGCCGAAATGCCGATTTACCAGGAAATATACGATGCCTTGCCCGATAACCTCGATGAAGCTGGAAAGAAAAAGCTGGCCCGCAAAATCATGGCATTGGCCGGTAGCGCCTTTGTCGGGCTCACCACGACCGTATCGACCGGAATATTGGGAGCACCGTCCGGATACGTCATGGGTAAAATCATTGGTGGCGAATCCAAGAATTTCCTGCGTAATATCATCCAGGAAGCCTTATCTGAAGGCCTGATCGAAGAGGCGCCCCAGAGCGCTGTCGAGACGATCATGAGTAACGTGGCCACAAAGTACCTGGCCGATCCGGAACAAGGCATTACTGAAGGGGCATTAGAGGCCGCTATTGGAGGTGGGTTTACCGGTGCCCTCATGGGTGGCGGCATGGCCATACCAGGCACTATTGCAGGTCGCGCCCCGGATCAGATTACCCGCCAGATCCTTGATGATTACCATGAAGGCAGGCTCACGTTTGGCGAGCTGAAAGAAATCCATGACGCCATCCCGCCGGATCATCCTACAGCCATCGCAATCAATAAGATCATTACGGGATTAACCGCCAGTACGGAAACGCAGGATCTTTTGCCAGGCACGACCAAGGAAAGGCCTGAAGTCGATTTGGTGGATTTGACCGCCCTTGCCGAAGCGCCGCCTCCGGTTCCTGCAGCTCCGGAAGTTCCCGCGCCGCCCACATACCCCACGGGGTATCCATCCGTTCGAATAGGAGAAGAAGAGCCGCTCCTTGATATGTGGGAGCGTTTATCCGCGCAGCAGGCCGAAGCACGTAGAGTGCCCACCCCGGCAGAAGAATCGGCCAGAGTATTCGAGCAATACTATGAAGGGGAAGACTTACTCGATACCTGGCAAAGGTTGTCCGAGCAAACTGCGGCAGAACGGGCCGCAACGGAAGAAGAATTAGCCTACAGGGCCGCCGAAACACCGGCTGCCGCTGAAGGCCTAAGAGAACAATTAGCAGCAGAAGAAAGGGGGGAAGAATATGCCGGCAGGATACGAGAAGATGAGGGACAAATTCTTCCAGGAGAAGGTATCGGCTTGGGAGAAGCGGCACCCGAGGGACAATATGTCGAAGAAGAAGAGGGCGGACTTGTACGACCGGGCGCAGGGGAAGGCCGCCCGGATTTGGAACTCGAAGAACCCGGGCAACCCGGTAGGCCGGGGGAGGCCATAACCATTGAAGACATCGAAGGCGCGGCCGAAGCGGGTCCGAGCGAAATCACTGCCGAACTGGAAGGCCAAGAGATTGAGACGGAGCCGACCGAGGCCCAGGCAGAAGCGGGGAATTACAAAAAAGGACACGTAACCTGGCAAGGCCTGGATATCACGATCGAGAACCCGAAAGGATCCACCAGGACAGGAAAAGACGAAGACGGTAAGGCCTGGGATCGGGAACTCAAAAGCCATTATGGCTATATCCGGCGCACGGAAGCGAAAGACGGCGATCAGGTCGATGTATTCGTCGGGGAGCAAACGGATAGCGATAAAGTTTTCATTGTGAACCAGGCTAAAGCCGACGGCAGTTTCGATGAGCACAAAGTCATGGTCGGCTTCATGACCGAACCGATGGCGCGGGCTGGCTATCTGGCCAATTATGAACCTGGGTGGGACCGGATTTTATCCATTCAGGAGATGACCATCGATCAGTTCAAAGGCTGGTTAGAGGCGGCTGATTTTACCAAGCCGGCCGGACCTCCAGCGGCAGTTGCGCCAAAAGCCGCGCCTACTCCGGAAGGCCTGGAAGGCGTTACCATAAGCAGGAAAATAATGACCGATACGGGTGAGGAAATGACGGTAAAAATGGATGCAAAAGAGGCTTATGACGAAATTACCGCCGATATTGACAAATGGAATACTCTCTTAGAATGCCTGGGGATGTAGCATGAAAAAGATGTCCATTAACGAAATAGAAAGGCGCTACAAGGAAAAAGGCCTGGAAGTCCTGGATAAATCAGGAAATCCTGTAAAATTCGGACAGATAAAGATGAAAATGGCCTGCAAAAAGAGCAGCATGGAACCATTACCCCCTGATCACGCAGAAAAAATCCTGTCCATCATGGACGTTATAGAAAAAAACGCACAACTTGAAAGTAAGGCCCTTCTTGTTCTTGCGGAAGCAATATTTCAGAAATTACAGGAGATGAATGTTCAACCGGCAAAAATCATCGCTATGCCTGAAAATCCAAAACCCAGGCAATGGCGGTTCGAAATAGAAAGAAACCCCATAAACGGTCGCATTCAAGAGATCCTTGCGAAGGAAATAACAGGAGAATAAGGTCTTATGTATAGGAACGTGGCAGGCCAGATAGTGGCTGTATATGCTTGGAATACAGCCGCCGGAGCACCTCAAACGGGAGATTCTGCCAATATCACTGCCCAGATTTCCTTGGACGCCGGTGCTTGCGCGGCCACCGCTGATACTAATCCATCGCAACTTGATGCCGTAGATGCTCCCGGAGTTTACCTGTTCGGCTTAAGCCAGGCAGAAACCGATGCCGCTTTTATCGTAATTCAGGCAGTCAGTTCAACGGCAAACGTCCATATTGATCCTTTGTTTATTTATACAGATTTGGTAACGCCCGCCACACTTGCAACGCTCGCGGCATCGATCGTGAATGAATGGGAAACGCAGTCTCAGGCCGATCCGACCGGTTTTCATGTAAACGTCATGGAGGTCAACGGAACGCCCCAGACGGCCAACGATAATGGCGCAGACATCAATGCGATCCTAACAGATACGAACGAATTGCAGACAGATTTGACGAATGGCGGGCGTCTCGATTTGCTGATTGACGATATTCTTGCTGACACGAATGAGCTGCAGGCAGACGATACTCCGGCCGCCCTGGCGGCTATCGATGGTAAAATCGACACGATTGACGGAATTGTAGATACTATCTTGGTTGACACAAACGAACTTCAAACAGACGATATTCCTGGATCCCTGGCAACGATCGAAGGGAAAATCGATACGATAGACGGCATCGTTGACAATATTCTGGTGGACACGAATGAACTCCAAACGGACGATATTCCGGGATCATTAACGGCGATCGACGGAAAGATCGATACGATTGATGGAATTGTAGATTCGATACTTGTGGATACGGACGAGTTACAGGCAGACGATATTCCAGGTTCCTTGGCAACCATAGAGGGAAAGATCGATACGATTGACGGGATCGTTGACGATATCCTGCTTGATACGGATGAATTGCAAACGGACGATGTTCCTGGCCTAATCGCTGCACTGAACAACATATCCGTATCAGACATAACCGGGGTGGAAGTTGACAATGACGGAACGGCAATTTCCCTTGCCGGGGCATTGAAGCTCTGCCTTTCTGTGCTTACGGGAAAATCATCAGGAGGTGGAACGGCCACGATTGTTTTCAGGGATATCGCAGATTCAAAAAACAGAATTTCAGCGACCGTCGATATCAATGGAAACAGAACCGCCATTGGTACAAGAGACGCCAGCTAAAGGGGATTAGAAATGGCCCTCTTGACGGCAGGCTACTGGCCGACTGCATATTGGGCAGAAAGTTATTATGCAGACAACTTTTGGCCTGATTATGGGACAGCAGCAGCAGAGGAAGAAGAGTTTGGTGGCGCTCAATTCATTAAAAAACCATTTTCATACATCATGGAAGAAGAGGAACTTCTCATCTTCATGCGGGCATTCTTGGAGGTCATAAGTTGAGCAGCTTAAGTCATTGCCTGGAATTACATACGAACCTTTTTTCTGATGAAGAAAAGAATCAAGTCAGGAATGCCGCCGCCGAATATCGCAAGGAAGGATTTGACGCTCAGATTGCCAATGTGTCAGCCGTGGAAGACATTATCCGGGATCTCGAACAAGAACGAGCGGATATCGTAAAACAGGCAACCGGCAAAAAACCTCCCATAAAACCCGAAGTCCCGCCAAAGCCGGAAGTGTCCGCGATCGAAGCGGAAATCGCCGAGACGCCTATCGAGGAAATTGAACGGATGATTGAGGAAGCCGCACCGGAAGAAATAGCTCCGGTTGAAGAGGCTGCGGCGCCGGCCGTTGCGGAAGAAGGGGCCGCACCGGTACCACCGACAGCGCCCAAGCCTCCGACAGAAAAACCCGCCGTGCCGAAAGCGTCCGATATTGCCAAGAAAGCTGCCAAGGCGGGCGTGCAAGGCGTCGATGAGGCCATTACGGGACTTTACGAACTCTTTGGAGGAAAAGGTGTTGTTCGGACGTTCCCTGGCGCCATAGACGAAAAAACCTACGCTGCGGCCAAGCCTCACTTTGAGGCGGCCCTGGCAAAGTGGAAAGAAGCCGGAAAGAACCTGAAAGACCTGGTTCAATTCCTGGTCAACAATTTCGGGAATGGCATCAAGCCTTATATCTCACGCTGGATGCGTGAATTGAAGGGCATAACGGAAATAGAAGAAGCCGAAGGAGCCAAGGCGCCCACACTCGAAGAAGCCGTCGGGGAAGAGGAAAAAGGCAAGAAAGAGAAAAAGAAAGTCAAGAAACTCAAAGATGTCGGGGAGCGCCGCTGGAAACGGGCGGGAATGTCTACCGAAGACAGGATCGAAAAGATCACGCTCGAACTGGACAAGGAAATCACCGAAACAGATACCAAAAAAGTCCTGGCCGCCCTCCAACGCATGACGGTCAAGGCTACCCTGATCCCTACCAATGAATTATCCAAGGATGCTACACCTGGCCTGATCCGATGGTTTAACGCCATGCGCCGTGACATTGTCGGATTCACCGAGTGGGCCGGCAAGAAATTCGGGGGCCGAAAAGGGTGGGGAAAAAGCTACGAGGACGCCATCCAGGAAGCTCTCAGCGGCCCTACCGGAAAAGAAGAAGTCCGGAAGATGGCGGCGAAATACATTGCGACCCTGGAACAGCTCGCCGAAGCGATTACCAGCGGCACGACGATTTCTCAGGCGCGGGACGCTCTAATCAGGCTGATGGTTGACGAATCGAATTACGAAATCCGCAAACTCGATAATATCGTCAACTTTTACGATCTGTCCAGCGGCACCTTGGATGGCATCCTTACCGAATGGGGTCAATCGTATACAGATATTGTGAAATACAGCCTCTTCATCATGCAGAAAAATATCCTCACCAAGTGGACGGACAGGCTGATTGAGAAAGAAAACGATGAGGAAAAGAATCTCAAGATAGTCCGGGAACGACGAAAAATCTTCGATATCGAGACGGATGGTGCCGAGAGAAAAGGTAAAAACGTAACAGGACAAGACCTGATCGATACGTTCGGCCTTGGTACCGTGGCGTTCGGGAACTGGACGGAAGGCCCGCACAGACAGAAGAGCGTGAACCTTACGTTCGATTCGCTCTATGACCTGGTGAAAATCCTCGGCGCTCCTGCCAAGGCGGCATCGTACAACATGGAAAGGCGCCTCGGGATCATGTACGGTGCCCGAGGGCGCGGAGGGAGAGCGGCAGCGACTTTTCATCCGGAAGACAACACGATCAATCTCACCAAGACACACGGGGATGGCAGCCTGGCCCATGAATGGGGTCACGGGTTTGATTTTTATTCTAAAGTCAGCATGAAGAACAACGAGAATGAGGAATACCGTTCTTACAACCCGTTCGACGACCTCAAGCACGCCTTTAAATTCAAGTACGACCTCAGCAGTATGATGCAGACCGTCGAAGACCTCTTGCGCGGTATTCATTATACCTCGAGGAAAGGTCGGAACCGGCTCAAGGAAGCCGAGAACTGGATCAAGGATAAATGGGAAAGCGAGTTCGTCTCGAAAACCAGGTTCTGGACGGACGCAATCGGCCTGGATGGCGGGAAACAAGGCAAATATTGGTCACAGCCGGTCGAGATGTTCGCCCGCGCTTTTGAGGCCTACGTTGCGGATAACCTGGAAAAGGAAAACTACTACCTGGTCGATCCGGCTTTTGTGGCATCCGGCGCAGTGGAAGAACTTTTCAGGCGGGAGCACGGCGCCTACCCGACTGAAGAAGAACGGGACCGATTCAATGAGTTGTTCAAAGCCTTCTTCGACGGCATGACCTGGGACGAGAACGGCGTGCCGACCATGAAACCGGATTATGTTCCGGTTACCTTGCAGGAATACCTCTCGGCGAAAGAGAATGTCCAAAAAGTCCTGGATACCCTGGAAGATATTTACAAGGCGCTCTATGCCGGAAAACAATCGGAAGACGGCCTTTACTGGTATGCCTATCGGGATACCACCCGGGCGCCAGAG
>Ga0209635_10003686_pt1 | contig 11972 bp, 14 predicted proteins | sample DeeMarSWOR230_32_FD_187463 | JGI IMG/M metagenome (GOLD analysis project Ga0209635, IMG submission 187463) | Marine sediment microbial communities from White Oak River estuary, North Carolina - WOR-2-30_32 (SPAdes) (version 2) | ecosystem: Environmental > Aquatic > Marine > Intertidal zone >...
CAAAAAAATAATTGATCTATCAAAAAAACTAGGTGTCATCAATATATACTTAATTGCTAATAAAATAACAGATGAATCACAAAAAGAGATTATTAACCAAAAGATTAAAAATTGGGAGGTTCCTCTTTATCATTCAATCCCTTTTGATCCAGATATTGGGAAAGCTGATTTAGAAGGTAAATCTCCTGTTGATTATAACTCAAATTCAAAAGGAGTTCAATCAATAAATACTCTATATGACAAACTAAAGAAATTGAAACAGGAATTATTTGATCTATAACTACTTAAAATTTTTATATACTTCTTTTAATTTTTTATTCTTAATCATCGAAAGTATAAAATAGGTTCATTTATAGGGTGTTTCAGAGCAAAATATTTTCCATTAATTTTAATATCTATAAGAATCTATCAAAAAAAATGAATACTTTTAGAAAATAAATGAAAAACTTTTTTTTCATTTTCTATTTTAGTAAATAACAGAAAGATATTCTTATTATGGACATTTTCACTCACTCTGTTTTTGGAGCTCTATTGTACATACTTTTTTTAAAGGAGGTAACCTTTGAATTTATCCATATAGCAATTTTTTTCTCTGTATTACCGGATTTAGATATTTTTTTAACACCACTGAAAAGAATTTTTAAATCAAATTACCTTGAACATCGTGGAGGTTCTCATTCATATATTATTGGCATTATGGTATCAGCTATTTTAAGTATTGTATTCTCTAATCTTAGGAATCAACCATTCTTAATTACTTGGATAATAGGATCGGTGTTTTATGGATTACATGTTTCAATGGATCTTCTTACTACGACGAAAATTCCTTATTTATTTCCAATTTCTAAAAAAGAGTATAGTCTGTATGTAGAGAAGGCTGGTAGTTTATTCACAATGCTGAATTCTATCATATTCTTGATTTTTTTAGGTTTGTTATATGTTATTTCGGCAGATATACTTCTCTACAGTTTAATCATTAATATTTATACTTACTTTTTTATTATCTATTATTTCTATCGAATTTTCTCGAAAGTTTGGATATCCTCAAATCTTGAAAATAATCAGAAATACCTACCTGGAATCTTACCCTTCTTTTATGTTGTTTATAATCATGAAATTTTTAAAAATGAAATATCATTAAATATAGAAAGAAGATCTCACTTCTCAAAAACCAAAAAAATAAAGAATACTAAAATTTTCTTAAATACTGAAGAAATGATTCTTTTCAAAAAGGGATTAGAGATGTGTAACGAAAATTATTATTATGCAAAATGGACCATATTTCCATTCTTTATTAGGAATAAAGGGATTTTTTCAATCAGATTTTTCTTTTTAGAAACCCTGATGAATAATAGAACGTTCTATATTCAATTTAATTTTAGTATACTTACTCAACAATTACTTAGTTTTAACCAAGGTCGTGGAAGTATTCAAAAATAGGTTTTTTAAGAGTATATTTTTCTAATAAATATTAGAAGACTTAATTTATAGCAAATCGGATAAATCTAGATTTTGTTCTTCAGCGAGTTCGTTCCATTGTTCTATTGCTTCTAATGCATCTTTTTCATTTATCATTTCTATAGCATAACCGGCATGAACTATAACAAACTTTCCTACTTCAGGATTTTGAATTAAAGCAATAATAACATTTTGCTTAATCCCATCGAAATCTACTAATGCAGAATTTCCGTTAATTTCTAATATTTTTCCTGGAATTGCCAAACACATAAAAACTCTCAAATTAAATTATCAATAGGTAATTCTTATAATATAATCAAATAAATAAAATTATTCATTTTATGGAATAAATTTATGAAATTTATTTTATCTCGTGCTCTGGATGAATTTATTCTCAGCTTCTTTTATTCTCTGCCATTTTGAAATAACTAATTTAAACCTTACCAGAGTAAAAAGTTATTAGGTCGTCTAACCAATTAAAAATTTCTTCCTTTGATAGACTATCAATATTAAATTTTAGTCTTTCTAACTCTCTCAAGATGTTTTTTACATCTAAAGGTACAGAAGTATGACATAATTCAAATAAAAACTCATTACTTTTTGATACTAAATTTTTTATCTCTGAATCCATTGCCTCAAACATAGGTGAATTATCTATTTCATCAACAGTTTTGTCAAAATCTACAAGAAGATTTATTAAATCAAAAAGTCTTCCTGTTTCATTTCCTTTAAAAGAACTGTTAAATTGAAAGTAATATCCTTTGTAATCATCAAGTGGGATTAATTCGGAATACTGGTTTGCAATCTTTATTACTGACTTAAAATGTTTATAAAGATTAGACGGAGCCCAAGTGTATATATCAAAACTTGATTCAACCTCATTACATCGGATATCTAAATTAAAATTATGCTCATCTTTAAAGTATCCAAAAGGGATTATAACAAAATCCAAAGAATTTATATTATCATGTAATAAAGTAAAATTTAAATCATCAATTGTATAAGCTTGATCAATTGAATGTTTATATAAGTTAAATTTTACTTTTTTAATATCTGGTTTATACATATAGAATAATAATCCTTCAAATCCTTGAAGACTAAATTCTACTGAAAATTTAATAGTCCTTTTGATATTCTCTCCATTATTAAATCTTATATTAAGAAATAAATGATAATAATTTTCAAGATATTGGAAAAACCAAGGAACATCACGCTTTAAATTAATCATGATTACATTATCTCTCTATTTTTTTTATTTAATAATCCCTTAGATAAACACAATAGAATTATTTAATTTTACAAAATTAAAAAATTCCAATTTATTAAATAATTTTTTTCTTATTTAAATCTTGCAATCATAATGAGAATGTTAAAGAAAAAAAATTAAACTTATTATTGTATTGAGTAGTTGATTATTTGCTTCTGCTTGTACTAACTTTATCAATTACAAATGCTAGAATAGATAATATGCCAGAAATGAAAATTCCAATAGTTGTAAAACCAATAGTCTCCCAGGCAGGATCAAATTCAAAGATCCAGTATAATATCGTGAAAACAGGTAATATGATTCCTAAAAGTAAATATATTAAAGAATCCCGTTTAATTTCATTACCCCTCCAAGTATTAATAGAAATTATTAAAAGCAATGTTACCGAAATTAAAACTGCTGCAAATAGAAGCATGCCAAATAAATCTTCATGCCATATTCCTGAATCAATGTCATACATTACAGAACCCCCCAACCATTGTATACGATCCCCAGACGTCCCAGTATGAATGATTCGTGCAGGAGTAAAGAGTGATATTATAATAAGTATGGATGCGACTAAAGCATATAACCACGTATCTTTTTTTAAATCTACCATATTTTTTCAACTTATTTTATTTTATATCTATATAAAATATTTTTGGTAAATTCAGTTTGAGTTCATTTCATTATTTCAATATTTAAAAATTATTGAATTGCTTAGTATTATTCGTAATATTTAAGTTAATCAATTAAATTTAAATCTGTTAAAGATCAAAAGTGTTAAAAATAAAAAAAAATAAAATATAAAATCTATTTGATTAGGCCTCTCATTTCAATTCCTATATTCTCTAAGGCAAATTTTAACCGTATTCTGTGAAACATGAGTCCAATTTCACTTGCATCAAGATCCATCGCTAGTGCTAATAATTCCGTTAAATACATTACAGGGATGTTATAATCTTCTTCAAATTTTTTTGAGAGATTTCTCTGTTGTGTATCATATTGTTGAAAACATGAAGGGCAATTTACGCAAATTATGTCAGCACCAGATTTTTTAATACTATCCATTTTCTTTTTTAAATTTGCTAAACCATGTTCTTCATATGCATTAGTAACTGCAGAACCACAACATAATGCTTCTTCATCATAATCAACTACAGTTGCTCCTAAAGCAGAAACTATTTCTTTCAAGTTCGTTGGACGCAATGGGTCGTCAGATTCCATCCATTCAGCAGGTCGCATATAATGGCAGCCAGGATGACATGCAACTTTTAGATTTTTTAAATCTTTTACTACTGAAGATTTTATTTTATCAAGATTGTCTCTCAATACATCAACAAAATGTCTAACATCAATAGAACCTTTGTACTCTTTTCCGATTTTAGCTAACTCTGCATTAATTTTTTCTTTTTTCAGAGAATCATGCTTTAATTGATGTTTTACTCCTCTTAATGTATTAGCACATCCATTACATAACGAAATGATGTCTTTACCTTCTGCTTCGGCTATACAAAGGTTTCTGGCACCCATTGCTAACCAAGTATCGTTATCAAAGCATTTTACACCTGTCGGATCTGGACAACAAGAAAAGGGTGCTTGAGACGTTTCAATTCCTAACTTTTCAAAAACCTTTCTTGAAGCCGCTTCTACAAAAGGAATTCGATTTCCTATAACACATCCTTCAAACATTTTATATTCTGTCATTTTATATACCCTCGATTTATTTAAGTTTTTTTGTTATCCCTATATTTTTTAATAATGTTTGTACTTCACTTATATCTGGTGTTACTACTGCTGGTAAACTTAGTTGATCTCGTCGTCTCTCTATCGCAGGTTGTGAAGGAATTGCTTTTGCATTTTCGAAAACCGTCTGTGCTTGAGAATAAAGGTATTCTGGACCTTTTCCTAAAGCAATACTTTGGTTTTTTAGGAATGTAAAAATTTCTGTGAGCTCTATATTTTGGGGACATACTTCATCACACGTATCACATACAGTACAACCCCAAATTGTTAAATCATCCGCTCCAAGCAGTAAATCTTTATATCCTAAAAGCGCTAGTAAGATATTTTTCCTAGGATTATAACCCTTATCTGGGTCATAAAAATCCATAGATACGTCTGTTACCGGACAATTATCTGCACATCTACTACATTGATAACAGTATTTAATTACATCAGGCCCAATATGATAATCCATTATTTGCTTTCTAAATTCAAAATTTGTTTCCATTTTTTTTCCACTTTTTTTCTAATTTTTTGAATGAATTTTTTTTATAATAGGCTTTAACCCCACGCAAGGGGCAGTTATGTTCAATTTCTATTATTTTTATTGAACATTCATCCTAAGCCTACGTTTAAGTTTCGAGAGTAAATCTCAGTGCCCTCTTCATCAACAACTGTGATGTGAGCTGCACACGATAGTCAACAGTCAAAACAGCGGACTACCATTTCCAAGAGATTTACCAAGCCTTCTGGTATATCACTCATCTTTAATGTTCACTCTTTTCTTTAATTTTCAATATATTTTATTTATTTAATCCATGGGTCTGGTAATTTTAAACCATCTAGTGCCTTGTCTTCAAAAACTTGCTTAGCTACATGCATAAGTGTCTTTTCAATCCCTGCAATATTATGGTTTGTTGCGACTAATAGGTTTGCTTTTTTACAAATTCCTTCGGCATCAGACCATATATTATATAAAAGTAATCCTCGTGGGGCTTCAGTTATACCGACACCATTTCCTTCTCTAGGTTGTACATCCAAAGTTTTGCAATCAGGGTTAACAACATCATCATCTTGAAGAAGTGTTGCGATTACTTCAATAGATTCAACCAATTCAATTAATCGAGCCCAATGATATGCAAATGTGTGATGTGATATGTTTCCTACTTTTGCTCTCATTGCTTGAAGAGCTTCATCTGCTAGTGGAGTTGCCATTTTGTCAGCACAATTAATCATTGCTAATGTATTAGCTCGATATATCCCCTCAGGATATCCTGCTGGTTTATAGTACATATGAGTTGCATAAGAATGCTCTGGGATATGTTCACCTAATGCATCAAGATACTTTTGAGGTGGGTAATCAAATTTCTCTCCATTGGGAGATACAATACGAATATCACCATCATAAATATCGTGAATACCATTTTTAGTCATTCCAACATAATATGTAGGTACAACACCTACATTAGCTACAACATCCCAATAATCCTCTACAACTTTTAATCCAATATCAACGGTTTTCTTTGTCCATTCAACTTGATCTTCAATTTGTTTTAAGAATAAATCTCTAACATCTTCATCTAAGGGTTTTTTCATTCCACCAGGAATAGCAACTATTGGATGTACCGATTTACCTCCAATCGCTTGACATAATTTTTGACCAAAATCCATCATCTTTAATGCCATAGCACCTACGTCTGGCATTTTATTAATCACATGAACAACGTTCCTTAATGCAGGATCTGCCATTGGACCTAATAAGAAATCAGGAGCAGCAAGGGCATAGAAATGTAATGCATGTGATGAATATTGTTTTGCGTTCTGCAATAATTGACGTAGTTTATATGCAGCAGGAGGAATTTGTACACCCCAAGCATCTTCTACTGCTTTTGTAGGGGTAAGATGATGCGGTATCGGACAAATTCCGCAAATTCTTGGTGTAATTCTTGGAATATGTTCACAATAGCGCCCTTCTAGAAATTTTTCAAAAAATCTCGTTGTTGTAATACTAAATTGAACATCTTGAACAGTTCCATCATCTCCAAGCTTTACTTTTAACACATTATGCCCTTCTAATCGTGTAACAGGGTCAACTACTATTTCTTTTCCCATCTTTTATTCGCCTCCTTTAAAATTTCTATTTGCGGCTAAGGTAAATTTCTCAAACGTACCTAAGTGATCTTTTACTTGATTGAGTAATTCATCTTTTGATAAACTTACATTAAATCCTTTAAGTACAGTATCTGCAAATCTCTCCGCTTGATTAACCCCCCATTCTGTTTGACCATAACAGCCAGTACAGGGTGAGTTAACCTTTATACACATTCCACCACAGCCAGCTTTAGTTATAGGTCCCATACAGAGATATCCTTGTTCAATAAAACAATCCTCCATATTAGGAAGCCCTTCATAATCTCGCTTAACTCTGGTCATGGTTGATTTACTTCCAATAATTCTTGGACAAGTGTCACATACATTTGAGATTTCAGTGAAATCACGATGATCTCTTAAATATCCCATTATTTTTCCTGCGATTTCTTCTGTAGTTGGAGGTAAATTTGCGAGATGTGTCTCCAGTGTTCCACGTTTCTTCACTTGTTTCAATATATCTCCTGCTAAATCAAATCCTGCCATGAGAGGAACATTTAAAAACAGAGGTAAAAACTCATACAAATTCTTTTTATCTCCAGAACTTAAAATATCAAGGTTGTTTACCATATTATTTAATTTTTCAGCCCGAGAATCAACAGTTTTAGCAGGACCGAAACACCCAACACATGGTTTATTATTACTGGTACATTTTAAACTACAACCAATGCTAGTTATTGGTCCAAAACAAAGTTTAGCTTTATCAAGTAAACAATTATCTTTAATACTACAATCATTACAGAATGCTAAATCATTCATTGGGAATGGTTTCTGACCTAATAAAAAGACTATAGCACTCGCAATTGCTTCTGGTTTTGGAGGACAACCAGACATATAAGCATCAACTTTAATAATTTCATCAACAGGTACTATTTTATCAGCAAATCCTGGAGTATTAATAGTGGGTTCACCTCCACTACCATCAGCGATACTTTCAACCTCAGAAAATTTACGTTTTATAAGGTTATCTTTACTCCATTGATTAGCTAATCCATGTACATTACCATAACATGAGCAACTACCAAAAGCAACAATTAAAGCACATTTCTGTCTGAGCAATTTTGTTTGTGCGATATCATGTTTAGTACGTAAACTTCCCTCAACGAATCCTACAAGAATTTCTCCATCTTCTCTTGCTTTCAATGAATCATACTTGAAATCTACTACAGCTGGCCAATAGACTATCTCTAATGCTGGGAGAACATTAAGTAAACCTAAATGTAAATTAAGCAAACTTTGATGACACCCCCAACAATCAGAATTTTGTAAGAATGCTACTTTTACAGCCATTTTTTATCAATTTTTTATTGTATTTTTTATTTGATTTAGTTTGCTAATTTGTAATAAAAAAATTAGTTGAGTTTATTTATTCATAACTTTATTAAAAACTTCTGATTCGTCTAATAATTAGTTATAATTATTTAAATTACTACATATGAATAAATATTCAAAATATTTTATTGACTGATTTAGATCGCTTTTTTTTTAAATTGAAAGTAAATTTTATTAAAGAAATAATAAAATTTTGTAAAATTCTGATAACAATTTAATCTGGTTTTACTGTTTTTTTGCAAAATAGATTAATCTAATAATTTCAAACTATTATTATAATAAATAAGTAAAGCAGATTAAGCTTTGTTAAAAATTTTAATTTGAAATATACTCCAATCATGTCAAATAAAGGCTGAGGATTCAAATTCAATAATTTTAAATATTTTACACTCTAATTAGAATTATCATTCATTTGTAATATCGAATGATTATTCAAAAATTAAATAACAAAACAAAAAAAAAAAGTTGGATAAATATGGTAGATATTACAGATACACTGGATTGCACGGGCGATGTATGTCCCTATCCAGATGTAAAAAGTAAAAGAAAAGTTAAGAAAATGAAGCCTGGAGAAGTACTTGAAATTCTAATTGATTATCCTCTCTCAGCCGAAAGGATTCCTGAAACAATGAAATCAATGGGGCATGAAGTGCTATCTGTAGATAAAACCGGAGATTCTTCTTGGAAGATTCTCATCCAAATAAAATAAGGTGATAAAAAAATGGATTTTTGGTATGCATTAGTAGCAGGTCTAATAATTGGAGCCATTTTTGGTTTTATATTGCAACGTGGAAGATTCTGTATGAATTCTGCCTTCAGAGATATTCTTTTATTGAAAGAATATAAATTAGCAAAAGCAGTGACTATCTCATTAGCAGTTTTAATGGTAGGTTTTGCCATATTTGCTTTTGGTGGAATAATTGACTTGAATCCAAGACCTTTCAAACCATTAGCTGCAATTGTTGGTGGCTTAATTTTTGGAATTGGAATGGTACTCGCAGCAGGATGTGCTAGTGGAACAACTTATAGAGTAGGAGAAGGTATGTTGGGCTCTTTTGTTGCCGCTATAGGATTAACAGGAGGTGCTTTAATGACCGCTGCAGGACCTTTATTTGAAGCTAAGAACACTTTGCAAGATATCGATTTAGGACAAATTACTCTTTTTGGAGAATTTGATACTACATTAACACCAGTTTGGATGATTATTGTTGGAATAGTAGGGCTTGTTTTAATGTTCTACTTCTGGGGATGGCCAGCTATTAAGAAAAAACGAGAAGCAAATGAACCAATGATAAAGATGGAAAATTTTAAAGAAGCAACCTTTAAAAAAGGATGGCCTTGGTGGGTTACCGGTATTGCTATTGGAATAATACTTACTGCCGGTTATATTGCTAGTAATGGAGTTGTTGGCATCACTGGTGGATGGATGGATATTAGCCAATGGTTTACAACTTCGAATATAATGGTATGGGCTGGATTTATAATTTTTGGTATTATTCTTGGATCTTTTCTTAGTGCTTATATCGGTGGAGAATTTAAATTTAGAGTTCCAAAAGACGGATTTACATTAGTTAAACAGTTTATTGGCGGACTATTAATGGGATTTGGTGCAGTAACAGCTTCAGGATGTAACGTCACTAATATCTTGGGCGGTGTACCTCAACTTTCACTACATAGTATTATAGTTGGTGCTTTTATAGTAATTGGATGCTGGCTAGCGGCTTATCTTCTATTTATGTGGAGAGAAGACAGAGAACCGAAAGAGAAAAAGTTAAAAGCAGAATAACAAATTTTGGAGATGATAAAATAAATATGGCTCGCCTTGGAATTCTTTTTTTCAATGGACCATACCAAGCAGAATCTGCTGAAACAGTAGTAAAATTAGCAAGTAAAGCATTAGATAAAGGTCATGAAGTGCGAATTTTTTGCTATATGGATGCTGTCAATGCGGCTTTAGAGAATCAAAAAGATATTGAAGGAATATTTAATATAGAAACCGGTTTTAAAGAAATTCTTGAAAAAGGTGCTGTTGTAAGATTATGCAATCTTTGTCTTTTAGTGAGAGGTACTATGAAAAACTGTCTGAAGAGAGAGTGTGGAGATGTGAAAAGAGCTGGTACTCCAGATCTTGCTAAAATTATAGAAGAAACAGACAGATTAGTAGTAATATGTTAAGGTGATTATCTATGTCAGAAGAAAAAAATGTAGTTATACTTTTACGGCAACCTCCACATGGAACTCTTTACCCTGTTGAGGGGTTAAGAATGTCTGTTGCTGTAAGTGCTGATTTTGATCCTATAACAATTGCTATTAATGATGGCGTCTACACATTTATCAAAGATACAGATAAAACAATGTATTCAATGCATATTGAGTTTCTAAAGAACATTGATTTAGATATCTTTGTAGATAAAAAATCCCTTGATGATCGTGGACTTACAAAAGAAGACTTAATAGAAGATGTGGAAGTAAAAGAGCATGGTGAAATTTTGAAAATGATTGAAAATTCAACTGTAACAATACCATTTTAGGAGGCTTGATAAAAATGGGAAAGAAAGTTCTGTATTTTATTACAAGTGAAGATATTACCGGAGTAGAACTTGCTATGGAACACACAGATGAAGATGATGTGACTATTCTTTTACTCCAAAATGCTGTATACTTCGCTAATAAATCTAATAAAGCTGTTTCACAAGCACTCAATCAAAAGAAAAAAGTTGCAGCATGTAAAGAACACATAGATTTACGAGGCTTAAACAAATTCATCTCTGACAAAATTAAATTGGTTTCCTCAGAAGAGGTTATCGATTTAATTTTTGAAAATGATGCCATTATAAATATGTAATTGACGAGATTATATCATTTAAATTAATTTTCTTTTTTTTATTCTGTATACTAAAGAACTCATAATAATCTAAATTTAAATTCAAATTCCTCAATTGCTAAATTTTAATTAATTCTTTGATAATCTAAATTCTTTTAATATTTGTTTCAATTTGTCAATTATGAGTTTAAAAAAAGAGAGTTCAAATGTGATCCGTTTAGCGCATGGAGCTGGCGGAATTCTACAAGAAGAACTAATAAAATTTATTACAAAAGACATTCCTTTTAAAAAGGTTAACAATGGAATTGGTGTTGAAGAATTAGACGATGGTGCTACGATCCCTTTAATAAATTATGAAAAGGAAATAGTTATTACTGCAGATGGACATACAATTTATCCTTTATTTTTTCCAGGGGGAGATTTAGGAACATTAAGTGTATGTGGAACGGTTAATGATATTATAATGATGGGTGCTGAACCGCTAGCTTTAACATCCATGATAATTATTGAAGAGGGTTTTGAGTTTAATCAATTGGAAAAAATTGTTAGTTCTATGAATGCAATGGCAGAAAAAGCTAATATAGCAATAATCGCAGGGGATACTAAGGTAATGCCGAGAGGTACTTTAAATGAGTTAATTATCGCGACAACTGGTATTGGAATTAAAGATAAAAACATAAAAATATTAGACAACAACATTAAAACCGGAGATAAAATTATCCTAACTGGAAGTATTGGAGATCATGGAACAGCATTAATGGCTTCACGAGAAGGATTAAATATATCTACTGATTTAAAATCAGATCTTTCACTTTTACTAGAACTCTATCATGTCCTAAAGTCTGATATTAATAATAATTATATCCATGCGATGAAGGACCCAACACGTGGAGGTATCGCAGCTGCTTTAAATGATTGGGCGGTAAAATCAAACATTAGTCTTTGGATAGAAGAAGAAAATGTTCCAATTAAAAAGCAAGTTACCGCTATTTGTGATATGCTAGGATTAGATCCATATAATATAGCATGTGAAGGAAGAGCTCTCTTAGCAGTTGATCCAAAATATGCTCAAAATATCTTGGAAAAAATAAAGTCAACTCAAATTGGAAGAGGCGCACAAATTATTGGTAAAGTAAAAGCAGATAATCCCAAGCGAGTATTTTTAAAAACGATTGTTGGAGGAACCAGATTTGTGGATATGCCTTTAGGTGAACCAATCCCTAGGATTTGTTAATAGGT
>Ga0209635_10003687_pt1 | contig 11972 bp, 14 predicted proteins | sample DeeMarSWOR230_32_FD_187463 | JGI IMG/M metagenome (GOLD analysis project Ga0209635, IMG submission 187463) | Marine sediment microbial communities from White Oak River estuary, North Carolina - WOR-2-30_32 (SPAdes) (version 2) | ecosystem: Environmental > Aquatic > Marine > Intertidal zone >...
ACCAGATCTTGCTTCTGTTGAAGGAATAGCTAGAGCTTCAAGAGCATTTTTTGGGTTTGAAACTGGTCTAAAAATTTATAATACAAAGAAATCAGATGTTATTATAAATGTTGATTCCTCTGTTAAGAAAGTTAGGCCTTTTGTTGTTACTGCACTTATTAAAAATGTTACAATGACCGATGAATTAATCGCGTCACTTATGGAACTACAGGAAAAACTTCATGGTGGCATAGGTAGAAATAGAAAAAAAGTTGCAATTGGTGTCCATAATTTTGAACCAGTAACCCCTCCTTTTACATATAAAGCAGTTGATCCTGATTCAGTAGAATTTGTGCCTTTGAATAAGGTTGAATCAATGACGCTTACAGAAATATTAGAGCATCATGAAAAAGGCATTGATTATGCACATATATTGGATGGTTTTGATAAGCACCCTTTGATTGTCGATTCTAATAATAATGTTCTTTCTTATCCTCCGATAATTAATGGGAGTTTAACAGAGGTTACCCCATTTACTACAGATCTATTTATAGATGTAACAGGTAATGATGAAAAGGCAATTAATTATGTTATAAATATTGTTGCAACATCACTTGCTGAAAGAGGTGGACAGATTTTAACAACCACAGTTATTGATAATGGCAAATCATATATTACACCTAATCTCACACCTTATAAAAGAAAACTTTCAGTAGATTATGTAAACAAAATTCTGGGAACGAAGCTTAATGGAAAGGAAGTCTGTTCATGCCTAAAGAAAATGGGGTATAATGCAAATACTAGTAAATCTGAATTAATTGTTGAGATACCTGCATGGAGAGCAGATATACTGCATGATATAGATTTAGCTGAGGATGTAGCTGTTGGTTTTGGTTTTGACAAATTTGAAACTGTAAATCCAAAGGATTTAACTTTTGGTAAAACATTGTCAAATTATAATTTATATAGAGCTCTTAGAAACATAATGATTGGACTTGGATTTAATGAAGTTACAACATTTACTATATCTAACGAGGAGGATGAATTTAAAAAAATGGGCCTTAGTATATCTGATAGAGTTGAAATCGAAAATCCCATAGGTGTAGAATATTCATGTTTACGTTTTGGTCTTATCCCCTCTTTACTTAAAATCTTAAGTGAAAACAGGCATCATCCCTTACCACAGCAAATATTTGAACTTGGTATTGTTGTTAATAAAAATTACAAGAATCAATACAATCTTGCATTTGTAAAAATTGATGCAAAAGCAAATTTTACAGAATGCAAATCTTTGGTAGATGCAGTGATGAGGGATTCAGGAACAAGATTTGATATAAGTGGCAATGAACATCCAGCTTTTGTGAAAGGAAGATCTGCATCTATTGTAATAAAAAACAAAGAAATTGGAATATTTGGTGAACTTCATCCTAAGACAATATCAAATTTTCAATTAGAATATCCAATTATTGCTTTTGAGATAAAAGCAGATATGCTTAATCAATAACTATTTTATATAGAACTTATTCATGATTTTTTATGAGTTTAAGCTGCAGTAAGTGTAATAGACCAGCAGTTACCTATATCAGATACAATGGTACTCATCTATGTAAAAACCATTTTATTGATTATTTTGAGCGAAGGGTAAAAAAAGAAATTAAAAAACAAGGTAGAACAAATGATGGATCAAAAATAGGTGTTGCTTTATCAGGAGGTAAAGATAGTACAGTTGCACTTCATATTATTAATGATATCTTTTCTAAAAGACCCAATATTGATATTGTAGCAATTACTATTGATGAGGGTATAAAAGGCTACCGCCCTAACAGTATAAAATGTGCTGTTAATAATTGTAAAAAACTTGCAATTGATCATTATATTGTATCATTTAAAAGTTTTGTAGGGAAATCACTTGATGAAATTGTTTTGTTAAAAGATGGTCTTGGCGAATGCAGCTATTGTGGTGTTTTTAGAAGAATATGTTTAAATATGAAATCAAAAGAACTTGGAGTTACTAGGCTTGTTACAGGTCATAATTTGGATGACATGTCTCAGTCTATATTAATGAACTTCGTAAATGGAGATATGCAGAAACTAGCACGTTTGGGTCCACATAGAAAGGTTCAACTAGGGCTAGTACCCAGGATGCTACCTCTACGTGTTATTCCAGAAAAAGAGGTAACTATGTATGCAATTTTAAAGAATATTGAATATTATGATGGAGAATGTCCTTATTCGATACACGCTTTAAGGGGAGATTTTAGAGATATTATAGATAATTTAGAATATTATCATCCTGGAACAAGGCACAGCATATTGAATAGTTATGATAGTATCAAGGATTTGCTTTCAGAAAAATATCCACCTGCTAAATTAAATAGATGTGAGATGTGTGGAGAACCTACATCCCAAATATTTTGCAAGGCATGCACTCTTAAAGAAAAAATTCAATAGTTAAATGAAAATATAATAAAATTCTAACTTATCGTAGTAATTATAATTTAAAGTGTTTCTTATCTTTTTTAAATAGGTTTCTTTTTTCTATATGAAATTAATATAGAATATAAAAAGATATTTATATAAATAATATATTTTAATAACAATAATTTTGGTGGAATAGGGTATAAAAAGATGAAAAAAGGGACATTGAAAGAATATGCAAAATTGTTCAGACTGCCATCTTCTCTTGGAATATCGATAGTTGGTGTTATTGGTGCATTAACTGTAAAAGGTGAAAATCTTGCAATATTACCTTTAATAATTCTTCTTGTAATGGGCACTTTTGGAAACATATTTGGTTATGTTTTAAACGATTATATGGATGCAAAATATGATAAAGATTCAAAAGAATTAAATGAACGTCCTCTTGTAAAAGGCACAGTATCCAAAAAAGGTGCAGCGGGGGTTATTATATTTTGTTTTGTGACAATTTTTCTGTTACCAATGATATTTTTTAGGAATATTTTATTGATTTTTATACTAATAATATCTGTGGTTCTTGGTATTTTTTATGACCTGTTTTGTAAAAAAATTGTATTTTCCGAATTTTTTTTAGGAGGAGCAATGGCTTCTTTCTGTCTATTTGGTGCAGTTGCGGTTTCTAGTGATATAAGAAATTTAAATGAACTAGGCGGTTTAACCTGGGTTGTTGTTGCATTAATGTTTTTTTATGTATTTATAATGGATACTTTTGAAGGTAACCTAAAGGATGTGGAAAGAGACAGAAAAGCTGGTGCTATTACACTTCCAATCTATTTAGGTGTAAAAACTAATAAAGAAATGAAAGTACCCTTTAGTTATAAGGCTACAGTAATTTTCTTTAAAATTATTATAATTCTTCTAGTTTTTACTCCATTTGTAATATTTGATTATAGCTTCTTTAATTGGCAAGCACTTATTCTTATAATATTATCATTTGGAATGATATGGGCTATGATTAAAATACTTAATGAAGGATCTTTTAATAAAATAAGAATAGCAAAATATGCAAGGAGACATGGGGTGATAAGCTACTTTGTTTTTCCATTTGTACTTATTAGATTTATTGGTATTGAATGGGCAATATTTTTAATTTTATATCCAGTGATATGGCCTCTATTGTTAAATTATGTTTTGTATGGCAAATCATTAACTCCAGCGGCTTATGTTAAATAATACTCAAAATTAAAAATAAATAATTTTTATTTTTTTTTTAAATTAATAAAACCTAAAAACATTTTTATTTACTGTAACACTCACAGATTTGCAGATGAATCGTTTAAAAATAAATTGCCAACCTCTTGATGAGCTTTTAGGTGGTGGTATAGAAAGCAAGTCAATTACAGAAATATATGGCGAACCAGGTAGTGGAAAAACAAATTTCTGTTTACAAGCTTCAAGAGAATGTGCGCTAAATGATAAGATAGTTGCATACATAATTAGTAACGGTTTGTCCTTAGAAAGATTAAATCAAATATGCTCGGGCTTTGATTCAAAACAAATATTTGCAAGAATTTTGTTTTTTAAACCCTCCTCTCTTATACAGCAAGAAGAAATGATAAACAATGCAATAAATCTTAAAAATATAGGTCTCATAGTTCTAGATACTTTTAATCTTTTTTACAGACTCACTCTAGAAAATGATGAAAAATTTGCGGATCGTTCTTTAAATAGGCAAATAACAAATCTACAATTGGCAGCCATGAAAAAAGACATATTTGTAATTATTTCAGGTCATGTATATTCAACTAAAAACGATGATGTAAAACCATTTGCAGGAAAAGGAATTGAGCGTATTGTAAAAACAATTTTAAAATTTGAAAAAATTGGTGTTGGAAAAAGACAGGCAACAATAATCAAACATCCCTCTCAAACTATAGGCAAAAAAGCTGTTTTTAAAATTACTGCTAGAGGCTTGGAATGAAAATAATTCATGACTGGTTTAATGAAAGTTGTTATACAGAACCTTTGTCCCCTGCTTGTAAGATGTGCGAACAGGGAGCAAAAATGGTACTTTTGGCTACAGGTCTTTGCTCTGCAAAATGTTTTTATTGTCCGTTAAGTACTAAAAAATTAGGTAATGATAGAATTTTTGCAAATGAATGGGAACTTGAAAATGAAGATGACACTGAAAAATTGATACGTGAAGCAGAATTAATAAAGGCTACTGGTGCTGGAATTACTGGTGGGGATCCTCTAATTGTCTGGGAAAGAACCAAAAAATATATTTTGATTTTAAAGGATAATTTTGGTTCAAATTTCCATATTCATATGTATACGTCTGGACTTAAAAATAGTGAACATATAAAAGACCTTGCATCTGCTGGACTTGATGAAATAAGATTTCATCCTAATACTAAAAATTGGATTAGTATGTCTAATAGCAGAATACTTCCATCTATAAAAAAAGCTCTGGACACAAATATAGATGTTGCTATAGAAATACCTGTCATACCATACATGGATAATGATATTATCAAATTGATCGAATGGGCAGATGAAATAGGAATTAAATGGATTAATCTAAATGAACTTGAATATTCTGAAACAAATGCAAAAATATTGAATGGAAAAGGATTTACTGTAAAAAATGATATTTCTGCAGCTGTGAGAGGTAGTGAGGAATCTGCTTATGATATAATATATAATATTTCAAAAAAAGATTTGGACATAGGAGTTCATTATTGTTCATCTTCTTTTAAGGACGCCATTCAGCTTAAAAATAGGATAATTAGAAGAGCTAACTCTATTGCTAGGACTTTTGAAGTAATAACAGATGAAGGAACTCTTCTAAAGGGTGTGATTTATTCAGACAATATATCTCTAAATAATGTTTGTATTATGTTAAAACAAGATTTCAATATTGAAAAAAACCAATTATATGTAAATAAAGATAAAAAAAGAATAGAAATGAATATTTTACTTTTACAAAAAATCGCAAAATATCTTAAGAAAAAAAACTTAAAATGCTATATAATAGAAGAATATCCGACTGCTGACGCCCTTGAAGTTGAAAGAATATCTCTGCCCGTATAAGCATATCCAGTACTTCCGAATGTAAAAAAATGAGAAAAAAAACAAGTTTTACAGGATTAAAATGGCTCTAAGAACTATCACTTTTTAACTTATTTCTATCCTTATTTCTGAGAGAGAACACTCTTTTTTTCATTTTTATGGAGTTATACTTCAAAAACATTTGATATTTCATTATAGAGCATCTATAATTATTGATATCCTTTCCCTCGAATAAAAAACATTGTAAGTATAACAGTTTTATTTGTTTCATCTATTTCGTATACTACTCTATATTTTCCTAACCGAATGCTGTATATTGATTCTTTTTTTTGTAGATATGAGTTTTATATCCATTTTTGGACGTTTCTTATGAGGTTCAATTTTCAATTCATCCATAACTTTTTGAATATCGGATAATAATGATTTTTCTCCACTCTTTAGAATTTTTTTAACATCTTTTAAAAAATCTTTGCCCTGGAGAATTCTATAATTAGATGATTTTTTATTAAGTTCCAAAAAATTACCTCAAGCATTTTTTAATGCATCGTCTATGTTATCAGACTCAACATAATCTCCAGCTTTAATTTTTTGCATCCTTTTTTTATGTTCCTTAAGAACATGGTTATAAAATTTTTTTTCTTCAATTTGGCTCATAAACTCATTGATGACATCATCAAAGCTCATATTACCATGTTTGTATAGAACAAGTTTTTCATATGTTTTAGATGTCACATTAATTGTTTTATAACTCATAGTTACCATAACTATTATAGTTATAATAGCTATAAATATTTTTCTATGAATATGACTGTTTTTCAGTTTTAATATAGTAGTTTGATTTGCTTAGAATATATAGTTTAGTTTAAAATCTGCTATTTTTGAATCTACCTTCGGAGCTACTGATATCTGAAAAAGGTTTTTATATGGGCCCTACATTCAAGGCTTTACATTTCCTTAAGAAGAAATATCTATGAAAGCTTAAAAGGAGGCTAATAAATGGCAATATATGTGAGATTTCAAACCCCAAAAGAAGTGCAGGATTTAGCCTATGATCTTGTTGAAAGAGCTAGAGATAATGGTAAGATTAGCAAAGGTGCAAATGAAGCTACAAAACAGGTTGAGAGAGGACAAGCAAAGCTTGTTGTTATGGCAGAAGATGTTACACCTGAAGAAATACTTGCCCATATGCCAATTCTATGTGAAGAAAAAAACACCCCTTATACATATGTTCCAAGTAAACAAGAATTAGGTAGCTCAGCGGGTCTACATGTTCCAACTGCTGCAGTTGCTATTTTAAATCCTGGAAAAGAAAAAGCTGGTATTGAAAACATTGTAAAAAAGATTGAAACATTAAAAAAACAGGGTTAGATTATGGTAGAAGGAACACCTTGCGAAGTTGTTGAAATAATTGATCGAACTGGAATGGCTGGAGAGGCTTCACAGGTTAAAGTTAGGGTTCTTGATGGAGTTGATAAGGGAAAAATAATTACAAGAAATGTAATAGGCCCAGTTCAACTAGGCGACATTCTGATGCTTAGTGAAACTCAAAGAGAAGCAAAAAGACTGGGCGGTCCATAGGGATATATTATTATGGTTGAAAGAAGAAGTTGTTCATTTTGTGGAAATGAAATAGAACCTGGTACTGGTAAGATGTATGTTAAAAAAGATGGTACTGTTTATCATTTCTGCAAAAGTAAGTGTCAGAAGAATATGCTTAAATTAAATCGTATCCCTAGAAGGGTTCAGTGGAGCAAGCATTACGCTAAAAAGTAAGATATTTTAATTTTTTATTTACTGTTAAATATTCAATTATATATTTATCTGAATAAGTAATTGGATATGCATATTTTAATTATAAAATCTTTAAATAACACTTAATCTATGCAATAAAATTAACATTAAAACCCGGGAGGATTGATCTGATGGAGGATTTAAAGATAAAAACAGTTGAAATAGAAAAACCAGAAGATATGAATTATATTTTAGGTCAAACCCATTTTATAAAAACTGTTGAAGATATTTATGAGGCAATGGTAAACTCTGTACCAAATGGTAAATTTGGAATTGCATTTTGTGAAGCAAGTGGGGCTTGTAAAATCAGAAGCGAGGGAAATGATGCTGAACTAAAAAAAATAGCTGAAAAAAACGCATCAAACATTGGTGCAGGACACACCTTTATTATTTTTATGAAGGATTGTTTTCCACTTAATGTTTTAAATGAAATTAAATGTATTCCTGAGGTTTGTTCAATTTTTTGTGCCACAGCAAATCCAACAAAGGTAGTTATTGTTGAATCAAAATTTGGAAATGAAAAAGGAAGAGGAATTCTTGGAGTAATTGATGGCTTTTGTCCAAAGGGAATTGAAAATAAAGAGGATATCTCCTGGAGGAAGAAATTTCTTAGAGATATTGGGTATAAACTTTAAAATCATATCTTATTAGATATTTAATTATCATTTTTTTTTTAAAAATTCTAAAAGGATAAATATCTCATATTAACTAAGAAATTTTTTACAATATTTTACCATTTATGGTATAATATTTAAATAGTATATATTATGTTGTTTTATTAATGGAGGCTTATATATTGACAAAACAAAGAAGTTTATTTAATAAATTATCTATAATTTTTATAATTTTTTTATTCATTGGTATGAGTGTTATTTCATCAACTGGAAATTTTATTAAAGATGGTTATAAGTATACAGAAAATTGTATACGAAAAACATATTTTATAGATGGAAATGATACTACGCCACCTTTTACAAATTGTACATTTGATCCAGATGAACCTGATGGTGAAAATGGTTGGTATATAGGTAATTTAACCGTAGAACTTACTGCGGAGGATGATTTGTCAGGTGTTAAAGAAATAAGAATCTCAATTTGTGGTAACCCAGAAATAGTATTTCCTGGAAATTATGTACGTTTCTTTTTCGATGAAGATTATAAGGATTTTTATATAGATTATTGGGCTATTGACAATGCTGGTAATGTTGAAATTAATAAAAGATTCTACGTTAAAATGGATAAAACATCACCTGATATAGATATTACCTTTGAAGTTAATCATTTATACTTTTTTAGAGAATTAAGATTTAATTTTTCTACAAAAGTAACAGATTTTATTAGTGGAATAGATCGGGTTGAATTTTATAGAAATAATATTCATCAAAAAACTGTTAAAGATCCTGATAATAGATATTATTGGATTTGGAAACCTACAAATTACGAAACAATTAAAGGTATTATTTTTATGCCAAAAATTACTTATGACTCTGTAAAGTTTTATTCATTATTTGTAACAGTGACATTTAGTGGATTTTGGGGTGATTTTTATGCCTATGTTTATGATAAAGCTGGAAATATGAATACTGATAAAATTTCTCCAAGTCATCCAGTAGGTCTTTATGACTATTTATTATTTCAAAATATTACAATTCCAAATAACTATTCAGGTCATATTGGAAGATTCTTTATAGACGTAAAAATTAATAGGTAACAATAATTTTTATTAAAAAATATTTGTTTGTTTAATAAAAGAATTTAAAATCCATACTTACCAACAAGTGGTACAAAGGCACAGCCACCTAGGTTCTTTGAATGTATTTTGTCTTTTACTTTTTCAATTAATTCTAATTGACAAAACATTCTTCCAACTGGTATCATTAGTTTTCCACCATCTTTCAATTGGTCAATTAATGGTTGTGGTATATCTGGTGCTGCGCATGTAACATATATCCTATCATAAGGGGCATATTTTTGTAGTCCCTCTGATCCATCTCCAATTTCTATTGTAACATTTTCAATTTTTGTTTTTTCCAAGTTTTTTTTAGCGTTTTCACCTAGAGACGTAAATCTTTCAATTGAATATACATGCCCTTTATTTCCTACAAGTCTTGACACAATTGCTGCATGATATCCTGAGCCTGCTCCAATTTCTAGTATCTTTTGTCCTTTTTTTATGTCTAACCCTTCAACCATAATTGCAACCATGTGTGGTGCAGAAATGGTTTGACCATTTCCTATTTCAAGAGGTGAATCGATATATGCATAATTTTTAATATTTTCAGGAACAAACTCCTCCCTTTTAACTTCTAAAAATGCTTTTTCTACCTCTTTTGATTTGATTCGTCTCTCTAATATTAGTTGTTTAACTAGATTAATTCTTTTTTCTTCATAAGTCATATTTTAATATAAAAAAGATTATTAGTATTTAAGAATGTTTAATTTTGGACCATAGTTATAATATTTATATATAAATTATGTTTTACTCCCCATATCTATGAGAAAAAAAGCAGTTATTGCACTGGGTGGAAATGCATTAATAAAAGAAGGACAAGAAGGAACTATTTATGAACAGTTTGAAAATACTCGCAATATTTCAAAATCAATTGTTGAAATCATTAAGAAAGGATGGGACGTTGTTGTAACCCATGGAAATGGACCACAAGTAGGTGCAATTCTTCTTCAAAACGATCTAGCAAAGGATGTTACTCCTCCAATGCCCCTTGGAATCTGTGTTGCTGAAAGCGAAGGATTTATTGGGTATATGATTCAGCAGTGTTTATCCAATGCCTTGAAAAAAGCAAAAATAAACAGATCTGTTGTAACCTTGATTACTCAGGTTCTTGTTGATGAAAATGATACTTCTTTTAAAAATCCTACAAAACCAATTGGACCATACTATTCAGATGATGAGGTTGAAGAAATAAGACAAGAGGGCTTTCAAGTTAAAAAAGAAGCTGATGGATGGCGGATAGTTGTACCATCACCAGATCCAAAATCTATTGTAGAAGGAGAAATAATAAATAAAATGCTTGATGATGATATTTTAGTTATTGCATCTGGAGGAGGCGGTATGCCAGTAATTGAAAAAGAGGGATGGGGTCTTGATGGTCTTGAGGCAGTAATTGACAAGGATTTGGCATCAGAAAGGGTTGCTGAGGCAATAAATGCTGAACTATTACTTATTTTAACAAATGTTGAAAAGGTTTATATTAATTACAGAACTAGAAATGAAAAACCACTTGATAATGTTAAATTGAAGGATTTAAAGAAATATTATAGTGAAGGTCATTTTCCTTTAGGTAGTATGGGTCCAAAAATACTTGCTGCCATAAGATTTCTTGAAGCAGGTGGTAAAAAAGTGATAATATCTGATGTTGAAAAAGGATGGGAGGCATTCATCGGAAAAACCGGTACACATATAATAAAATAATCAACAGTTGTTTTTATAAAACAATTATTCATTTCGATTTTTTAAATATGGATACATCTCAAATTGAAAAACAAATAAAAGATATTGAAGATGAAATCTTCAATACTCAAAAAAATAAGGCAACAGAGCGGCATATTGGAAAACTCAAGGCTAAACTTGCAAAGCTTCGAGCAGAGGTTGACAAAAGGAAAAGTGCCTCTGTAAAAGGAAAAGGTTTTGCAATTAAGAAATCAGGTGATGCAACCGTTGGTCTTATTGGTTTTCCTAGTATAGGAAAAAGTACTCTTATGAATCAACTCACAGACGCTGAGAGTCGTGTTGGTTCATATGATTTTACAACCATAAATGTTATTCCAGGTATGATGAACTACAAAGGTGCAAATATTCAAATTTTGGATTTCCCGGGTCTTATATCTGGTGCATCTGAAGGTAAAGGTCGCGGAAGAGAGATTCTTTCGGCTATAAGAAATGTGGATTTGGTACTTTTTATGATCGATGCTCAGCATGAGTCCCATCTTGAACTGATGGCTTTAGAGCTCTATAAAGCAAGTCTTCGCTTAAATCAAACAAGGCCTGATGTTGTAGTTAAAAGAACCGGTCAGGGTGGAATAAATGTTACAACTGCAACTAATCTTACTCATCTCAATGAGGAAGTGATTAAATCAATTGCCTCTGAGTATGTTGTTAACGCAGATGTAATAATTCGTGAGAATATAACGGAGGATCAACTAATTGATGTTTTTGTTGAAAATAAGGTTTATGTTCCTGCAATAGTTATAATAAATAAGATAGATTTAGTATCAAAAGATGAGCTTTTAAAACACATTAAACAAATAAAGGACAAATCCTGGAAGTTAATTGAAATTTCGGCCTTAAAGGGTATGGGACTTGACAGACTTAGAGAAATTATTTTTTCTGAGCTAAAGTTAATAAGAATTTATATGAAACCTGTTGGAAAATCCGTTGACTACAATGAACCCTTGATTCTTAAAAAGGGAGATACTGTTAATGATGCATGTGAAAAACTTCATAGAGATTTTAAAAAAAGATTTAGATATGCAACTGTTACTGGATCCTCTGCAAAGCATGATTCTCAAAAGGTGGGACTTGATCATAAACTAAAAGACAAAGATGTATTGACAATTGTTGTATCTCGTTAATTTTTTAAAAGTTCCTTTGCGTTTTTAACCATGTGTTTTTCATTTAATTTATATTTTTCAAGCAGGTCACAGGGGGATCCACTTTCACAGAATGTATCTCTTATTCCCATTCTTAAAAATTT
>Ga0209635_10003688_pt1 | contig 11971 bp, 10 predicted proteins | sample DeeMarSWOR230_32_FD_187463 | JGI IMG/M metagenome (GOLD analysis project Ga0209635, IMG submission 187463) | Marine sediment microbial communities from White Oak River estuary, North Carolina - WOR-2-30_32 (SPAdes) (version 2) | ecosystem: Environmental > Aquatic > Marine > Intertidal zone >...
CGCCTCATCGATGAGGATGTAGTCCACCTCATCGACGATGGCATAATGAAGGGGGCGCTGCGCGCACTGGGAGAGGTCCACGACCATGTTATCCCTGAGATAGTCGAAACCGTACTCATTGTTGGTACCATACGTAACATCGGCCTCGTAGGCCTGGCACCGGGTGATGGGCTTGAGATGCCTCCAGGCTGGGTCCTCCGTATCATGGTCGGGGTCGAAGAGGAAGGAAGCATCATGCTGGATACTGGCCACCGAGAGCCCCAAGAGATGATAGATGGGCCCCATCCAGTGGCAGTCTCGCTTTGCTAGATAGTCGTTCACCGTGACCACATGGGCCCCTTTGCCGGTGATAGCGTTGAGGTAGATGGGGAGGGTAGCCACCAGGGTCTTGCCCTCGCCAGTCTTCATCTCGGCGATCTTCCCCTGGTGAAGCACGATGCCGCCCATAAGTTGGACATCGAAGTGGCGCTGGCCGAGGGTCCGCTTTGCCGCCTCGCGAACTGCGGCAAAGGCCTCAGGGAGCATCTTATCCAGCGATTCGCCCTTCTCCAGCCGAGCCCTGAACTCATCGGTCTTACGGCGAAGCTCTTCACTGGAGAGGGCTTCAAACTCAGGCTCGAGGGCGTTGATCCGCTCCACTAGGGGCTGAAGTCGCCTCAGCTCCTTCTCATTGGAATCAACTAAACCGCCGAGCCGCTTGAGCATGCTCACTCACCACCAATTATTTTCCGGGCTTCCTCAGCCACCGATTCCAGAACGGAAACCGCTACCTCTCCCATGCCGTCGACGGTGAAGGCGTGGACCGAAAAGGCGGCGTCCGACCTCAGGATACAGCGTATGCCGTTGCTCTCTAGCAGGCCCTTTATGAGATGGGCCTCCGCTTCACCGGAGGCAAGATAAACATCTACCAATTTCTCGCCCATAACCACCCCTCACTCGACCATCGCCCCTACGGAGAGCCCGTTGTGGATGCGGTGGATCGCCTCGCCGAGGAGCGAGGCCATGGAGAGAACGGTGATCTTTTCAATCTCCTTGCTCTCGGGGACAGGGATGGTATCGGTGACCACCACCTCCTTAACCGGGCTTGCGGCTATCCGCTCGATGGCGGAACCGGAAAAGACGGGGTGAGTGCAGCAGGCATAGACCTCTATAGCCCCAGTCTCCTGTAAAGCGGCCACCGCAGCGACTAGTGAGCCTGCGGTATCGATCTCATCATCGATCAGGAGGGCGCGCATCCCAGCGACCTCGCCAATGATATTAAGGGTCTCCGCCTGATCGACATTGCCCACCCTCCGCTTCTCAATAATGGCCAGGGGGGTATTGAGCCGCTCCGCGATGTCGCGTGCTCGCTTGGAGATGCCGATGTCGGTAGCGACTACTACCAGATTCTCCAGGGCCTTACCTTCGAAGTAGCTACTCAAGATGTAGAGCGCCGTCAGCTCGTCCACCGGTATGGTGAAAAAGCCCTGAATCTGCCCGGCATGAAGGTCAACGGTCAGCAGGCGGTCGGCCCCCGCTACCGTGAGCATATCAGCGATAAGCCGTGCCGTAATCGGCACCCGTGGCTGGTCCTTTTTATCGGTGCGCCCGTACCCGTAATAGGGGACCACTGCGGTGATGCGCCCCGCCGAAGCCCGCCTCAGGGCATCAAGCATGATGAGTAGCTCCATTAGGCTCTTATTCACCGGGGAGCAGATCGTCTGGATAGCGAAGACATCACGCTCACGAACATTTTCCAGGATTCGCACAAAGGTATTTTCATTGCTGAATTCGAAGACCTCAGCCTTGCCCAGAGGTATGCCCAGATAATCGCAGATCCCCTGAGCTAAAGCAGGGTGGGCATTGCCGGTGAAAACTTCCAACTCGTCAATCAAAGTGCCTCCTTTATTATCTTCCCTTGAATTCAGCCTCCCTCTTTTGCATAAAAGCATTCACTCCCTCTTTATTATCCTCAGTGCTGAAGCAGAGGGCCTGACACGCAGCCGCCATCTCCAGCGCCGTTTCCATATCCGACTGTAGGGCCTTATAGGCCTGCATCTTCGACAGCCGAATGGCGATGGGGGGGCCCTTGGCGATCTTTCGCGCAAGCTCCATAGTCTCGTTCTCTAAATCCTCCGCTGGCACAAGCTTATTTAACACCCCAATACGATGTGCCTCCTCAGCCCCCAGGAAATCGCCAGTGAATAGAAACTCAAGCCCCCTCCCCAGCCCCATGAGCCTGGTGTAGAGCCAAGTGCCTCCTGCGCCCGGGATGAGCCCGATCCTCACAAAACCATTCCTGAACATAGCGTTCTCCGAGCCCACCCTCATATCGCAGGCGAAGGCGAAATCGCATCCCGCGCCCACAGCGGCACCATTAACCATAGCAATAGTGGGCTTCTCCATCTTCTGCAACACAAGCGGTATTTTTTGGAAGCCACCTCGCAGGTAGCGGCGCATCGTATCAATAGAGCCAGATTCCGTCTCCTCACCCCATCTAGAAAGACTACCGACATCGGCGCCGGAGCAGAAGGCTCGGCCGCCAGCAGCGAGTACCACCACCCTGATGTCGTCATCACCGGCCAGATTATCAAGCGCCTTAAGCAACTCATTTTCCATCTGATCGTTTACCGCATTCATCCTCTCCGGTCGGTTAAGGGTGATGGTAGCAATATGCTCCTCTTTTTTGAGGATGATGGTCTCAAAGTCCATTATGCCCCCTATTTCTGATCCTAACGCCCCATTGTAGCATAAAAAGGCTTCTCAATACAATTTATTATACTTGCCCGGAATAAGCGATTAGCGATAGAGAGGACTGCTGGCCAGCATAGCAAGAGGGACTATGGCTGCTTCACAAAATGCCAAAAGACCTAAGCATCATTAAAAATAGGGAGGGAAAAGGTTGAGGGAAAATTTAGTATTCGATTACAGCTAAAACTTCACGATTCTTAACTCTCTGCCCCGGTGAAATCTTTACCTCTTTAATGATACCTGACACCGGTGCGAAGACAGGGTTTTCCATCTTCATTGACTCTATAAGGAACATAAGCTCTCTTTCCTTCACATTGCTACCTGCACTCACCTTTACATCGATTATAGTTCCCGTTAAGGGGGCCTCTACCATCTCTAACGCCAATTTTCTACTCCTTTGCCTAACTACTTTTAATTCTGTTTAATATTGGCTATAGGGGAATGTTCCCATGCTTTTTCCATGGCCTATCTTCACATTTATTTTCAAACCAGCCTAAAGCGTTAATTAAAATGGGTCTGGTATCCCGTGGGTCTATAATGTCCTGGAATAACAGGCGTTCCCCAGCGAAGTATATGTTGTCATACCTATCAATGAATTGTTCGAGCCTCTCTTGGCGCACCTCCTCAGGATTATCAGCTTCCGCTATTTCCTTGGCATATATGATATCTACCGTTGCCTCAGGGTCCATTCTTCCCACCTGAGCATTCGGCCAAGCTAACACCAGGTCGCCTCCCATTTGCGTGGTGCACATGGCAAGCTCCCCCAATCCCGAGCACTTCCTTATGTAAATGGTTATTTTGGGAACAGTTGCCTCACAAGTGGCGTACATCACCTTGGCGGCATGGCGCTCTATTCCAAGCTGCTCCTGCTCAGGGTCAGGCAAATATCCCACAGTATCCACGAGGAAAATCAGCGGAACATTGAAAGCATCGCAAGATCTGATAAACCGCGCCATTTTGTCTGAAGAATTGAGGTCTATAGCACCATTCATTACCGTGGGGTTATTTGCCACTATGCCCACAGGGCGTCCCCCTAGATGAGCAAAACCCACTATGGCATTCTTTGCATAGAGTGGCTTCAGTTCGAAGAAATCACCATTATCTATCAACCTGGAAATGACCTGGTACATATCGTATCCTTCTTCAAGATCGATGGGGACGATGTCTAACAGTTCCTCATCTCGCCGATTTGGGTCGTCTCCAGTATTAATAATTGGAGGTTTTTCTCTCCAATTGGACGGTAGATAACTGAGCAGTTTTTTGCACTTTTCTATCGCTTCTTCATCAGTATCTACTAACATATCGCAAGTGCCGCTAATTTCGGAGTGAATATGCGCTCCCCCGATCTCCTCATAAGTAACCTCTGCGCCGGTAACCTCCCTAATGGTATCCGGCGACATAAGCGCCAAGTGAACAAATGGGCTACGGCGCATAATAAGAAAATCAGCCATTATAGGTGAATAGGAAGAACCGGCGAATTGAGCACCTAACATGACGGAAATCTGTGGCACTACACCTGAAGCCCACGGAGGGGAATACATGAAAGAACCTGCGCCGTGAGTTCCCATGCCATCTGTAACACCGAGGGCACCCATCGCCGCCTCTATCGACAGCCTGATCCCAGCGCTGTCCACTATGCCCACATAGGGTACACCCATCTTTACCGCTGTATCCATCACCTTAGTCACTTTAGAATGCTGGACTGGCCCTTGGGAGCCAACGAGAACGGTAAAATCGTGAGCGTAGGCTAATACGGTGCGGCCATCGACTTTACCAAAACCTATCGCTACAGCATCGCCAGGGTTTAACTTGTCATCCGTGGGATACCCCGAACCGAGCGGTCGGGCCCATAATTCAAGCTCTTGAAAGGTTCCGGGATCAAAAAGCTTTTCCACCCTTTCTCGAGCAGTCAGCTTAGTCCGGGAGTGTTGCTTCTCCACTTTCTCAATGGTGCCCCCCTGGCGGTATCTTTTCCTCTTCTCCTCTATCTCACGAATCCTATCTTTCATAGCTTCTCTGCTCACTACGCTCTCCTTCATGTTTACAGATTCATATTATCGTGCTTCCTCGCTGGTCTCTCCATTTTCTTGTTGGCGAGGCATCTTAAAGCTCTAATTATCACCGGTCTGGTTTGGCGAGGATCTATTGTATCGTCAACGCCCACAACAGCTGCCCTATCCATTGCCGCCTTCGCAGATTCTAATGCCTTTTGTTTTATCTCCTCAGCCTCCTCCGCTGTTTTAGCCCTGTCAAGCTGCCCTTTCTGCGAGATAGCTACCGTTCCAGCAGCCCCCACCACCGCTCGGGATAGGCTTGGCCAACCGATTACCCGATCAGCCTTCATTACTTGACTAGGCATAACCAGATTAGCCCCCCCGATGACTTTCCTCATATATATGCTAATCTTAGGAACAGTAGCCTCGCCAGTCGCATGTATTACCGCTGATCCATGCCTGAGTATGCCCATCCTCTCTTCCTCAACGCTGGGGTAGAATGCAGGGCAATCAGCAAGGTAGACTAGAGTCATATTGAAGGCGTCACAGAATCTGGTGAACCTGGCATGCTTGTCAGCACTTAGGGTATCCTCAGCTCCCCCTCTCCAGGTGGGGTTGTTGGCTATTATTCCAACTGGTTGGCCATCGAAGCTGGCAAAGCACGTTATCAGATTGGGGGCATAATCCTTTTTTAACTCAAAATAGTAACCATTATCTACTATACGCTCGATGACATCGTGCATATCAAACCATTTAGACCCTTCAGCCGGGACAATATCCAACAGCTCTTCACTAATGCGATCAGGGTCGTCTCCAATCGCCGCAACCGGAGGTGGTTCAGCGTTGTTTTGTGGCAGAAAAGCAAGTAATTCCCGGCATTTTTGTATGCAATCCTCATCATTCTGCGCCAGTACATCACACCCACCGCTCACCCGAGCATGCATTCGAGCCTCGCCATATTCCTCGCCGGTAACACCTGTAGGTGGTGACGCCACGTGCATATAACTGGTATCTCTTACCATAAAAATGAAATCCGATAGCGCCGCTGATAACGCTGCACCGCCGATGCAGGGACCCATAATTAAGGAAATCTGGGGAATTACCCCTGAGGATAGGGTTTGGAACCTCATCATTGTACCAAAGTTACAAAAATTGAATGACACCACTGCGTTCTCCACCCTGAACCCCGCTGAATCGTGTATTCCAACAATAGGAACCCTCTCCGTGAGCGCTTTCTCCATCAGCCTAACTATCTTCCCGATATGCATCTCCCCCATTGTGCCATCCAACACGCTAGCATCTTGAGCCCAAACATAAATAGGGCGACCATTCACCTCACCATACCCCCCAACCTCCGCATCACCAGGAATTGACTTATTATCAATCTCAAAGCCGGTCCTATAAGCCCCGGTAAACATTTCAAATTCTTGAAAGCTGCCTGGGTCTAGAAGCTTATCGATCCTTTCCCGGCAACTAAGTTTACCCTTAGCATGTAGCCTCTCTATCTCCTCTAAACCGCCCCCTAATTTATGTCTTTGCTTCATCGCCTCCACCCTTTCCACCTTCTCCCGCATCATACTCATTCTAGTTGCCTCCTTTATCGCTTGGCGCTCAGTCGTCAATTATGAGTGAAAACCTGTTTGCCAGGCAAATACTAGCATTTGAACCTAAGGCTGTCAACAACAAGTGCTCGCGCTGAATCAGCGATTACCAGTTTATTGCTCACGCGCCAAGCTATCCAATGCGTCCCTCGCTGCCTCCATCTCCGCCACCCGCTTACTCCCACCATGCCCCCTGCCGATCACGCTGCCACCGACAATCACTTCGACGGTGAACTCTTTGGCATGGTCCGGTCCCACCTCCTTAGTGATTCGGTAAATCGGGGTCACGCGGTGCCTTGCCTGAACGATTTCTTGAAGCCGTGATTTGTAGTCCGTAGTAAGCCTTTCTTCGAGGGCTCTCCCCATCTCACCAGCAAAGAGCCTGAGCACAAAATCCCTGGCAGCAGCGAAGCCTTGATCCATCATAATAGCCCCGACCAGCGATTCAAAGGCTCCTGCCAGGATGGTCTGTTTTGTGCGCCCCCCACTGGACTCCTCGCCACGCCCCATGTAAAGGTAATCGCCAAGCCTCAGAGAGCTGGCTAACCGAGCCAGTGTCTCCTTGCGCACCAGCGCCGCACGCAGCTTGGTCATCCCCCCCTCAGTTAGGTGGGGAAAGTCCCTGTAGAGCTTAGCGGCGATAACAAAACCCAGCAAGGAATCGCCAAGGAACTCCAGGCGCTCGTTAGCGGGTAGGGCGAAGTCGGGATTTTCGTGGAGGTATGAGCGGTGAACCAGCGCTTGCTGAAGCAGAGAGGGATCCCTGAAGGCGATGCCAAGCGTGTCCTGTAAGTCAGCAAATTCAGCCAAGATTCAGACTCCCCTATCATGGGAGCATAATTATCCAGCCTCGATTTGTCAAGGAGAGCATGCTATAATCAGTCTCATGGAGAACCTTGCTTCAAAGCTGAAACAACATCTGCCCGCGGAGCTCCTCTCCTTTCTCCGCATCGCCGGGGAGGAAGCCGGGGCACTGGGGCAGAGACTCTACCTTGTCGGCGGGGCGGTGCGCGATCTTATGCTGGGACGTCCCAATCTAGACTTCGACCTGGTGGTGACAGGCGACGCCCCTCACTTGGCTCGCCAGCTTGCGAAGACGCACGGGGAGCGAGTGACGATTCACCGTCAATTTGGCACGGCAAAGTTCCGCCGCGGTAACTTAACCATAGACCTGGTCACAGCGCGCTCCGAAACCTATGCCAAACCTGGGGCACTGCCCACAGTGCAGCCAGGCACAATCTGGGACGACCTTCTCAGACGGGACTTCTCGATAAACGCCATGGCCATCGACCTTAGCCCTGCCTCATTCGGCGAGCTGGTGGACTCCCACAGTGGCAGGAGCGACCTGGAGCGAGGATTGATTCGCATCCTTCATGAGAGGAGCTTTATCGATGATGCCACCCGAATTCTGAGGGCGCTTCGCTATGAACAAAGGCTTACCTTTGTGCTGGAGCAAGATACCGAGCGGTTGCTTCGCCAACACAAATCTATGCTGGACACCATCAGCGGCGACCGAATAAGGCGCGAATTGGAGCTTATCCTAAAAGAGGACTGTCCCGAGCGAATCCTGGAGCGCGCCGAAAAGCTGGGGGTGCTCCAGGAGCTTCACCCCTCCCTGAGAGGGAATGGATGGCTGGCGGAGAAATTCAGCGAGGCTCGCCAGTTAGCGCCGCCTGACCCCGCTTTTTATCTATCATTGCTCGCCTATCGCCTTACCGATGAGGAGAATGAGAGCCTGATCGCTCGTCTCAATATAGCTGGGGAATTAGAACTAATTATGCGACAGGTGCTACAACTGAAGCGAGACCTCCCCTCCTTGGCCGACCCCACTCTCCCCCCAAGTAGCACCTACCGACTGCTCAAACACTATGTCCCTAAGGCGATTACCACGTGTGCCCTGGCCTGCGACTCTCCTAGCACGCGCTCACACCTTGAGCTATATCTCAGTGAGTTGCGTTATGTCAAGACATCCCTGGATGGGGATGACCTAAAAAGAATGGGAGTAGCGCCTGGTCCCCGCCTGGGAAAGATGCTCGAGGCGCTTCAGGAGGCAAAGCTGGATGGGAGTGTAAGCACCAGGGAAGAAGAAGAGGCCCTGGTTCGCCAATTGATGGGGGAGAATTGAAAGATGTAGGGTAGAACATACGGACGGAGAAAGCGAAAAGGAGGAGCGAAAAATTGTCGGAGATATGCGAGGTTTGCGGTGAACCTCTGGACGAGGAGAATGTTTCCAGCTGCATACTATGCGGCCGGAGGTTTCACATGGCCTGGTCTATCGATGCGTCGGTGGAAGACTGCGGGCGAATCTGGTTTTATGAGCAAGCCTGCAGCATCGGATTCGTTTGCAATACTTGTATTAACGAAAACCCCCAGATCAAAGAATCGCTCATCGATACGTAACAACCGCCCCCCTAGTCCCCCCCTAACCATGACGCCACCTCTCGGGGTAGATAGCGCGCCAGCCCGCTTTTCACCACGCACAGCGGCAGCGATCCCAGGAAGGCATCGCCGTAGTACTTCGATTTGATTCTGCGGTCAAGGAGCACAATCGCCCCCCGGTCGCCCTTGCTGCGGATCAGACGTCCGAAACCCTGCTTGAACCTTAGAACCGCCTGTGGAATGGCATAGTCATTGAACGGGTCATCGAAAAGCTCGGAGCGGGCCACAAAGACCGGGTCAGTGGGCACGCTAAAGGGAAGCCTAGCCATAGCCAGAACGCTGAGCGCCTCGCCTACTACATCGATACCCTCCCAGAAGCTCGCGGTGCCTAGGAGCACTGCTCGGGGATTGGTTTTGAAGGCCTGGAGGAGCTGCCTGGGAGTGCCATCGATCCCCTGCCCCAGAACAAGGATGTCTTCCCCTTGGAGTGGAGTACGGATCGCCCCATAGCTTGCCCGGAGCGCCGCATAGGAGGTGAAAAGAACCAGGGCACGCCCATGCGTGACGCGGCATAAGTCGATTAGAACCTGCTCTACTGCCTGCTGATACCCCGGCTGACCCGGTTCCGGAATGTCCTCAGGGATATAAACCATCGCCGAGCCCACATAATCGAAGGAAGAACCTAAAAGGAGCTCACTGACTTCTTTAAGTCCCAGCCGCTCCTTGATATACTTGAAATTGCCCTCTGTGCTTAATGTGGCGCTGGTGAGTACCACGCATTCCTTCTGAGCAAAGAGGTCTTCCTCCAGAGCCTGCCCCACGTGAAGCGGCGCAGCATACAGGGTGAGGATATTGCCCCGAAGCGAGGCCCAGTAGATTTTCTCGTCCTCTTGTTGACAGACTGCGGAGTTTATCCGGTGGTGCAACTCACCACCGTGATAGATCAAAGACGAGAGCTCTACCATTAGATTTTCATAGTCCAAGATTCTGGCATCGGGTAAAGGCTCAATCATGGCATAAAGGCGATTCAGCCCGGCATCTATGTTCCCCAGTGCCAGGCTCAGGTTCTCCCAAGCTAGCTCAACCCGAGTCCACCCCGGCTGGCTGCGCACCGCTCTGGTAAGGCGCAGCCGACGCTCATACTCCCCCTGATCCTCAGTATGAGCCTCCAGGAAATGCCAGAGGATGTCGAAGAGCTCCAAGACACGATCGCGGCATGCTTCCACCATAATGCGCATGTCTTGAGCCAGCTTCTCAGTATCCCCTCGAATTGCCTGAGGAACGGTACTCCCTCTAAAGTAATTATTGATTTCGAAAAGAAACCCCGTGTAATGTTCCCCATCCATCCTTACACTGAGGTGGTTTAGATAACCACCCAGATCGCGCTCCCCGATCTCAAAGCCCCACTGCTCCGTGGCTTCGTCCTCAAGATGGTGTGCCTCATCAATGATAAGGTGGCTGTATTCGGGCAAGACATTGCTACCGGTGGCAATGTCAGACAACAGTAGCGCATGATTCACAATGATAAGGTGAGCCCCCTCCGCCTGTCGCCTCGCCCGATAAAGGAAGCAACGGCCTCGCCTATGATAGGGGCACTGGCCACCAAGGCAGCTCTCCCGCTGGGCGCAGACCCTGCTCCAAACGTGGAGTTCTCCTCCCCTGAGGCTGAGTTCCGCCCGATCCCCGGTTGGGGTTGTGGCGGCCCAAACCAAGGTGCGCAATAGAAACTTGACCTCCTCCACGGTGAGGGCCAGGTTCATCCTTAGTGAATTCCAACGCCTCAGGCAAAGGTAGTTATTTCTCCCTTTAAGCTGCGTATAGCGGAGGCACCCCCATCCCAGCACCTTTGCCAGGTCAGGGATGTCCTTGCCCATTAGCTGCTCCTGAAGGTTTATAGTATTGGTGGAAATGACCACCGGAACACTGTTCTCTAAGGCGAAAGAGATGGCCGGCAGGAGATAGGCGATAGACTTACCCGTTCCCGTGCCCGCCTCTACGATGAGGTGCGCACCTTCATTCAGCGCCAGAGCCACTGCTTTCATCATCGCCACCTGCTCCGGGCGATACTCAAAACCAGAGAAGGCCTGCGCCATCAGGCCATCGGTGCTGAGCATTTTGGCCAGACCCCCCAGGTCTAAAGGCTTTTTCTCAGGGGCAGGGACGAGGCGCTCCTCTCGTTCTTTTCCGAGGACATCGAGAGCTAATTCATCCCCCTGAGAGAAGACATCACCCAGCTTTTCCTCTACTATCTGGCGAAAAAAGCGAGCCAATGGCCAATTTATCCCCCTAGTCAGCCGATCGATCTCAGCAATAATAGAACTGTCCAGACCACGGGCTTTATCGAGCAGCGCCAGGAACACCTCTTTGGCCACCATGGCATCGGGAAGGGCACGGTGTTGAAGGGGAAAAGAAATGCCTAGCTCTTCGGCCACCGCGGAGAGGCTATAATCGGAAAGCGTGGGCAACAGGATAGTGGCCAGTTCGAAGGTATCATAGACTTGGGGGGTTAGGCTAATCCCCTTCTCGGAAAGGAAGCTGAGATCGAAGGCTATGCTCTGCCCGATAATGGGATGGTCGCCGATAAAGGAGACCAGATCGCCAAGGACCACCGCTAGTGGGGGAGCGCTATTCACCTCTCGGGGAGTGATCCCGGTAAGCACCTGGATACGGTAGGGCAAAGGGCGATAGGGCTTCACCAGGGTGTGATAAGTTTCCACGACCTCACCGCCTTGAAACTTGACCGCCCCAATCTCAATGATCTCGTCGCTCTGGGGGTCAAGCCCAGTGGTCTCCAGGTCAAGGGAAACAAATATCTCGCTCACCAAAGTTATCCCAGAGGGGATATATTGCCGTAGGGGATGATCTCCCCACTGGGGAGCCGCTGAACAGGGTAGAAACGCCCCGCCTTAAGCTCAACGATGAGCTCGCTCTCGCTCCTGATCTCCTTTTCAAAAACGGTAGCAAAGCAACCAAGTCCACGCTCAGAGTGCGCATCGCTTCCCCCAGTGCCTTTCATCCCCGATGCTTTTACCACCTCCAGAGCGAGCAGATTCTCCCGCTCAGTGCAACCGCCATTCAAGACCTCGATCTCGTCAACCAAATCGAGGAAGGGTAGAGCTAAAGCATCCGCAACAGCTTGGGGCCAACTTCGCTTTGGTTTTATCCTAAAGTCTTCAGGCTCGAAATACCTGCGAAAGGGATGCACGGCGACAAGAAAGCCACCCACCTCATCAGCCACGCGGCGCAACCCCATTGCCTTATGAATTC
>Ga0209635_10003689_pt1 | contig 11968 bp, 9 predicted proteins | sample DeeMarSWOR230_32_FD_187463 | JGI IMG/M metagenome (GOLD analysis project Ga0209635, IMG submission 187463) | Marine sediment microbial communities from White Oak River estuary, North Carolina - WOR-2-30_32 (SPAdes) (version 2) | ecosystem: Environmental > Aquatic > Marine > Intertidal zone >...
TATTAAGGATACTACATTTGCTCCTGCTATATGAACAGATTCAGTATATAGATAAGCACCTAATGAAGTCCCTATTATGGAAGCAATTAATAAAAAACTCCATGAGCGAAGAGAGATTTTTCGTTTTTTCAAATCGTTATTTTTATTTTTAAGATGGTTTTCTCTCAATACCATTGAGCCTAAAATAAATAATGCAAATGGAAACCTAATCACGTTTCCTATAATAGAACTAAGTTCTTCAACATGTATAATTTGATCTATTTGACCAGTAGCATATTCAACTAAAACAGCTCCAATAGCCCATCCAATGGCTGCGGTAAAACAAAATCCTAATGCTTTCATAAAACCTTTTTTGAAAATTTCGTGAAAATTAATTTTCTTAGGTCTTTTCAAGGTTCGTTGAACTTCCGGTTTTGCATTATCTAAATTTACTTTTGATTTTCCAATAACAGTAATTCCAATTCCAATCAAAATTAGAGACAAAAATAAATTAAGTCTAAGTGATTGATTAAGAAATATTAGAGATAATATAAAAGTAAAGAGAGGAAATGTCATCGAAATTGCTAAAGCTATTGTAGTTCCTAGTTCTTTTTGAGCAGTAAAATAAGCAGTATCTCCTATTACTTGACCAAAAACGAAACTTAAAATTAATAATAGCCATAATTCCAATGGTATAATTAATAAAAGATTGAATTGATTTAGAAATAGAATGATAAGAATGAACGTTATTGTCCCTATAGCTGTTCGAAAGAAATTAATAAAAGTTGGACTAACTTCATGTTCAGTTTTACGAAAAATTGTATTAGATCCAACAAACGTGAGTACAGCTGAAATTGCGATAAGTTCTCCTAACATTGAATGTTTGAATTAAAATAGGCATAAATTGTTTTTTATTATATAGCAAAAAAATTTGAAAATTGAATAAAAAATAAACTAATTACTTTCCTTGTTAAACCATATTGCTTTCTTACCATATTCATATAACTTCAAGAATGATTTCGCTGCAGCTTCAATTGTAGGATAAACAATGAATTTATCTTCAATTAACTTATTGGTAAATTCTGCTAGAGATTCACTAGGATACTGGTGTAATACAACAATAAATATTTTATTTAAAGATTCAACATAAGCCCTCAATTCTAAGAGATTGTTATAATAACCTTTGAATCGATCATCATCCTTTGCTCTCCATGCATCTGTTTCAATTATTACTAAATTTATATCCTCGTCTATTGCTGCTTTACTCAGCTCTACAAACTCTTTGCGATGGGTAATCCATGGTAAATCAAGAGGATTTGATAAACTACCAATTTTTATAGGATGTATTTTTTTAAGTCTTTTTAAGGTTTCACCTTTAAAATAAGGTAATTCTAATCCTAATTCTGTCAAAGTATCTGTAGCTAAGATTCCAAAACCTCCAGACCAGAGAATTACCAATGCTCGTTTATTTGCGGGAAAAATAATATTGTTAAATTTGTCTTTAACTCGAGGAATATACTGAGAAAACAGATAAGCATTTTCTATTAATTCTTCAAGCGAAGGAGGAATTTCAATAGCATGTGTTTGTTCATACAATGCACTCCAAATATTACTCTTTGTTGCTAAAGCTCCCGTGTGAGTTAGTATCGCAGTTTGTCCTCTTTTTGTTCTACCACCTCTCATAAATAATACCGGCTTTTTCATGTTTTTTAAAACATTGAATAAGATTTTACCTTCTTTTTTATAAAGAGGTGAGATTCCCTCAAAATAAACACAAATTATATCAGTAGCATTATCATGATTAAAATATTCTAAAAGTTCTGAAATTTGAATATCAACACAATTTCCAATACTAATTCCTATAGAAAATCTAAGACCATATCTTTTTGACCCAAATTTAATCATCTTAGAGTGTAGGTCTCCTGATTGGAAAATAAGTCCGATATTCCCTACTTCTATCGGAAATGAGGAATAATAAGCTATTTTCCCTCGTGGACTATATAAACCCATACAATTTGGACCTATAGCTCTAGTTTCTTTATAATTATCCAATAGTTCCTTGATATGATATTCAATTTCCCTGCCTAACTCGTCGAATTCTCCAGTTCCTGCTGTAAATATATGAATGAATTTCACTTTTTTTTCTGATAAAATATCTTCCAATGATTTAATAAGCAATTCTCTTCTTACAGATAAAATTAACAGATCAATTGTGACTGCAGGAATCTCATCAAATGTTTTGTAGCATTTTAAATCTGAATATTCGTCTTCCCTCGATGAAATTAAATATAAATGCTCTAAATCAAAACCTTGTCTCTTAAAACCTTCAACAAAAAAAGATATTTTTTGATTGAAGTTATAAATAACTATATTTTTAGGTTTAAATAATGATTCTAATGCGCTCAATTTATTCTTCTTTTCCATTATTTTCCTTAATAATTACAGTTAAATCAGCATTACAATTATAACAGAATTTTGGTGTAGAATAAAATTCCGTTCCACAGTTGGGACATTTAATTTTATTTTTGCTTGCGATTAAGGATAAATCTTCTAGTTGAGTTTCACTCTTAAATTTTAGTACTTTTTTTAAAATTAGAGAAAATGCAATTGATAAACCTGCGATTACAATTCCAAGTATGATTGTATGTAAAAAATGAAATTGAAAATTAGAATTAAAATATTCACGAGAATAATTCCATAAGAATACATAAAGGAAAAAATTTGGGAAGAAAAACGTCATTAAATTCATTGAATATGCTTTTTTAAAATTATTATAAATGAAAATTGGAATCAATGATACTAATGTCCAACTAATATATAAAAAAAGTAAACCAGATAAATCATTAAACAAAGAGTAGCGTGCTAAAATTTGTATAATTATTTCTCTCTCCATAGAAATACCCATATCCAGATCTAATTCAATATAATAACCTTGATTATAAATAAAAAGGCTTAAAAGTAGAATTTGAATGAAAAATAAGATAATTTTACTTCTAAAAACATCGATTATCTTCATTATTATGTAATTAAATTTTTTAATAAATTAAATTCTTTTTTAAGGCTTGATAATTTGAATTATGAAATAGATCGAAGATCTAGTTTAAACCAAATCCAGATTCAACCATTTGATAAATTTCATTAAGGAACCTTGTTATTGTTCCTCCTTGAATGACATCATGATCTAAAGTGATTGTGACATTAAGAAATTCTCTCTCAACAATTTGCCTATTTTCCTTCCGTAATCTTTTATCCAAACATCCTAAAGAGAATTGAATAGGCCAAGGCTGAACAGGAATTGGCATCCCAATAGTTCTTATATCTTTTGCGAGCATCCCCACAGCAGTAACACAAACAGTTCCTATATTTTTTTTCATCATTCTCGGCTTCTTCAACATTCTCTTAAATATTCTCTTTCGTAAAAACTTAGGAAATGAACTAAATAACTTTTGTAGTTTTTGTCGTCTTGTTCCATGTTCTACTAAACCATCAATCCTCTGTTTTTGTGCCATTCGAATTTCATTATGAATCTCAAGAACAGATTTATGGTTTGCTTGACGAATAATGTAACTTGTTGGTTCTTTTTCACCATTTTTTGCTTCTCTTTCAATAATAGTGTGCACATCTATATCATTAAAAATGTATTTTTTTAGACCAACACGTATAGCATGAGAATCATTATATTTTTCAATTGCTCTAGAAAATATATAGATAAGATATCCTGTTAAAGAAATTTTTTCACCATGAATCTCCTTAGAGTGTCCTAATAGTTTTAAAACCAAGTCAACATCTAGTTGTGCAATCACATGGATATGATGACGTTGTAAACTCAAATCAAACATATCCAATATAAGTTTATGAGTCTTTGGTATTTTTTTCACAAAGAATTTCTCATTATTATTAAGTTCCATTTTTTCCTAATTGGATACTTTATTTTAAAATTATTTAAATATTGATAATTTATAGCATTATTTGAAAAAACATTTTATTTTACGAATTTTAATCAGAGTAATATTGTTAGTGCCTAAAACAGTAAAATTTTTAATATTTGCTATCTTTACTTACTTACAGTGGAAGACTTGTATTCTTATTTTTTAAAATTAACATTATATAATTGTTATAGAGGATGCTTTCCCCCATGAGTTGTACTTCTTCTTCAAAATTTATAAAAGAAAGTAATATTACTGAGGTTTTTAGCTTATGAGTTATACATTTTCAAGAATGAAAATGATTGAAAAAATCAAATTTGGTCTACTAAGTCCAAATGAGATCCGTAAAATGTCAGCTGCTCGTATTATCACAGCAGATACATATGATGAAGATGGATTACCTATCCCATCTGGGTTAATGGATCAACGATTAGGAACAATTGAACCAGGACAGCGTTGTCAAACATGTGGAAATCTAGTAAGTAATTGTATGGGTCATTTTGGACACATAGAATTAGCCAGACCCGTTATTCACGTAGGTTATGCAAAAAAAGTATTAAAAGTGCTAAGAAGTATTTGCCCTGATTGTAGCAAATTAATGCTCACTGAAGAGGAAAAAGAGAAATTCAGACAAGACCAATTACAACATAGGAAAATATTTTTTGAGGGTGATGAGGATGCGGCTAAAATTGTTTTTAAGAGGGCAAGAAAAGCAAAAATATGCCCTTATTGTGGAGCAAAGAAGAAAAAAATAATAATTGAGAAACCAACTACTTTTTATGAAGAAGAAGAAGGAAAAGGTTCACGGAGAATAACACCTATAGAGATTTTAGAACGTTTAAAGAAAATTGGTGATGTAGATCTCAGGATCCTGGGTATTTCACCTGAAAATGCTCGACTTGAATGGGTTGTTTTTACTGTATTACCAATCCCTCCAGTATGTGCGAGACCATCAATTACTTTAGACAGTGGTATTCGTTCTGAAGATGATTTAACACATAAATTAGTTGATGTTATTCGAATTAATCAAAGATTGAGAGAAAATATTGATGCTGGAGCCCCACATCTAATAGTAGAAGATTTATGGGAATTATTACAATACCATATTACGACTTATTTTGACAATCAAGTATCTGGTATCCCTCCAGCTAGACATCGATCTGGTAGAGCTCTTAGAACATTAACACAAAGATTAAAAGGTAAAGAAGGAAGATTTAGGAGCAATTTAAGCGGTAAAAGAGTTGATTTTTCTGCTCGTAGTGTAATTTCACCAAATCCCTATATAAGTATTAATGAAGTTGGTGTACCAATAGAAATTGCACAAATCTTAACGATTCCCACTAATGTAAACGATTGGAATATTGAGGAAATGAAACAAATGGTTTTAAATGGTCCTTTTAAACATCCTGGTGCTAATTATATTATTCGTAACGATCGTAGGAGAATCGATCTTCGATATGTGAAAAATCGTAAAATTATAGCAGATATGCTTGCTCCAGGTTTTACGATCGAACGACATCTAAATAATGGAGACTTAGTATTATTTAATCGTCAACCCTCTCTTCATCGCATGTCAATCATGGCTCATGAAGTAAGGATTATGGAAGGAAGAACTTTTAGATTAAATCTAACTGTATGTCCGCCATATAATGCTGATTTTGATGGAGATGAGATGAATTTACATGTACCTCAAAGTGAAGAAGCACGTACAGAAGCAGAATTACTTCTTAAAGTTCAAGAACATATATTATCTCCGCGATTTGGAGGTCCAATCTTAGGGGGTATTCAAGATTTTATTTCAAGTGTATTTCAATTTACCAGTAAAGATTCATTATATAATAAAAAGGACACGTTAAAATTGTTATATATTGGAGATATATATAAAAATAATCCAAATTTCAGCTTAGATCAATTAACTCCAGCAATTATCGACCCAGAACCCATGTATTCTGGTAAAGAAATTTTCAGTACTTTGTTTCCAGATGACCTTAATATCAAAGTAAAATCTAAATTTTGTAAGAAATGCGAGGTATGTGAGGAAGAAAATTGTCCTTATGATGCATATGTTGTTATAAAAAATGGGAAGTTAATAACAGGAACTATTGATGAAAATTCTTTTGGTGCGATGCAATCAAATAGTATCTTGCAACGTATAATTAAAGATCATGGGAATGCTACAGGAAGACAATTTTTAGATAGTGCAACTAAGATGCTCTTGTATGTAATAAGACAAAATGGAATGACAATGGGATTAGATGAGGTTTATGTGCATGGACATGCATTTGAAGAAATCCAGAATATTTTAAAAGAAGCAAATGCTGAATCTGAAAAATTAATTAATGCATTCAATGAAAATGATACGACGATTCTAAAACGAGCTCCAGGACGTTCAATGAGAGAAACTTTAGAATTAAGAATAAGACAAGTATTAGCAGAAGCAAGGAAAAAAGCAGAAGAAACCGCAGCAGAATTTATTGGTGATGAAGCTCATTCTGTTATAATGACCAAGTCTGGAGCTAGAGGTAATATATTAAATTTAGGGCAAATGTCTGCTGTAGTTGGACAACAAGCAATTAGAGGTGAAAGAATTAATCGGGGGTATAGTATGCGAACATTACCACACTTTAAAGTCAATGATCTCTCACCTAAATCTAGAGGTTTTGTATCATCATCTTATAGAAATGGATTAAAACCAGAAGAATTTTTCTTTCACGCAATGGGCGGGAGAGAAGGTTTAGTTGATACTGCTGTAAGAACTTCAACATCAGGATATATGCAAAGAAGGTTAGTAAATGCATTACAAGATATGGTCGTTGAAAACGATGGTACTGTTAGAAATTCAGATAAAAATGTTATCCAATTCCGCTTTGGAGATGATGGAATAGATGCTATGCATACCGACCATGGTGCTGCTGTTAATTTAGATGTTTTATTATTAAAAGCTAAAGCGTTGGATGTTAATGAAGTACGTGAAGAAATAAAAAAGATATCCAAAACCAAAAAATCAGTACCAAAAAAAGAAATAATTTCTGAAGATAAGCCTGTTAAAACTACTAAAGCTAAAACTAAGCCAAAAAAAGAAGAAATTGATGAAGAAAGCTTAGTGAAACAATTTGAGAAAGAAACAGGTAAACATGCCATTTGGCGAGGAAAAGAAACTAAGGCTTATATAGACTGGAAAAAAGAAAAATTAGGATAAAATAATAATTTAAAAAGAAAGGAATTTAATAATGGTAAAAGTAACTCCAGAATTTTTGGACAAAGAATTAAATATTCTAAAAGAGGACGGAATACCTGAAGATTTAATCATTAGGATTAGGGAAAAAGTAATTGATGAAAATCTAGAGGAGGAGCAACTTGAATATTTATTGAATAAGATTTATATTAATTTTAGTAATGCTCTTGTCGAAACTTCAGAGCCGGTGGGAACTGTAGCAGCGCAATCAATTGGTGAACCGGGAACTCAAATGACACTACGAACCTTTCATTATGCAGGAGTAGAAGAATTCTCTGTAACTCAAGGTTTACCTCGTCTTATCGAGATTGTGGATGCACGTCGTTTTCCCAGTACCCCTCAAATGACGATATATTTAGAAAAACCATACAATGAAAGTGAAGATAAAGCAATTGAAGTTCATAATCGAATTGAACAAATACGTATAGAACAAATAACTCATGATGTTGATCTTGATTTTGTAAATTGGAATATTGTAATTAATTTAATCCCTGAAATTTGTGAGAAAAAAGGAATTGAAATTAATGAAATCCCTGATATTTTGAAGCGTTATAAGAAAAAAGGAACAATAAAACGAGAGGGTAATTCTATTATTATCGATCCGGGAATAGAAGATCTGCAGAGTTTACAAAAATTAAGGGAAAAGATCCTTAAAAAAGTTGTAAAAGGGATTAGAGGAGTAAAGAGAGGATTACTAACCCCTTCAGATGATGGAAAAGAATGGATAATTAAAACTGAAGGTACTAACATGCAAAGTGTAATACAAATTGAAGGAGTAGACGTAACAAGAACAAATTCAAATCATATCCATGAAATTGAAAAATTGTATGGTGTTGAAGCAGCACGTCAAATGATAATTCTGGAATCTCAAAAAGTCCTTGAACAGCAAGGATTAGATGTAGATTTGAGGCATCTTCTAATTTTATCTGATTTAATGTGTTACTCCGGTTCAATACAGTCTATTGGAAGACATGGAATTTCAGGTTCAAAATCAAGTGTGTTCGCTCGAGCTGCTTTTGAAGTTACAGTGAACCAACTGCTTGACGCTGGGCTTTATGGAGAACAAGAACTACTTAGAGGCATTCCAGAAAACGTTATTGTAGGACAAATTTCACCAATCGGATCAGGACGAGTAAACGTAATGTTTGATCTGGATGCTAATTTAGACTTATTAAGAAAAAAGAAAAAAACCAGCGGCTAATCAAAAACTTTTAATACCGGATAAAAATCATGAATGTGCTTTAAAAAAAATTAAAAAAGTATTATACTTATTACATATTATATAAATACTGATTGAAATTACGATGGCAAAGAGAACTAAAAAACCTGAAGCTACTAAACTTGATCTTAGTAGGAAAAAATCTAAAGAATTCGACATTAATACTAATATCAAAGTTGCTTATAAAACAGGTAAGATTTTATATGGAAGAAAACAGGTTATGAAGAATTTATTTAGAAATAATCCTTTCAAGATGCTTATCGTGAGCAATAATTGTCCTGTAGAAATGCTTAATCAATTAAATCATTTTAATTCTCTTTTAAAAGATAAACTTTTTATTCATAATTATAAGGGCTCAAGTTGGGACTTAGGATTAGCTTGTGCTAAACCATATATGATATCAATTATAGGAATAATTGATTTTGGAGATTCTGATTTAATAACCTTAAAAACTAAAGGATTTTAACTACACTTGGCTTGATATTTCCATGTTAAAAAAGAATATTAAGATTGATCGGGAAACAATGGAACTTATTTCGTTATTTAATAACATTTCTGGGGCGATAATTAAAGATTGTATGATTTTTAAATCTCCTGAGAATGGATCTGAAATAATAATTTTTTTAGTAAAAGAGGAAGACGTAGGAAAAGCAATCGGAAAAGCGGGGGAACATGTTAAAGATTTAAAATCGAAACTCCAAAAAAAGATAGATGTTATAGCTTTTTCTGAGGATCTTAACCAGTTCATCCAAAATATCTTACAAACTACTAAAAATTCTATTCAAGTTCAAAATATTGAAATTAAAGAAAGTAGAAATCAAAAGAAAACCGTTATCATAACTGTACGACCTCAAGATCGTGGAAAAGCCATTGGAAAAGATGGTTCTATGATAAGAAAAATCAAAGAATTGGTTCTAAGGTATTTTGAAGTTGATAATGTGATTATTAATACGAAAAATGTCTGATTTCTATTACCTAATTAATTCATATACATAAATTTTAAGTTCTAGGATATATTTTTTCTCATTGTACTAAACATATTTTTGGTGATAAAAGAAGTGCCAAAAGGACTATACTCAGCAAGAAAACTCAAAACTAATAGAAAGAAGTTTAAATGGTCAAAAACAAAATATAAAAGAAGAAAACTTCAATTAAAGAAAAAAGTTGATCCACTGGAAGGATCATGTCAAGCACTCGGTATTGTACTTCAAAAAGTTGGTAGAGAAAGTAAACAACCTAATTCAGCAATCAGAAAATGCGTAAGAGTTCAATTAAAGAAAAATGGAAAAGGAGTTACTGCTTTCCTACCTGGAGATGGAGCTCTCAATTTTATAGAAGAACATGATCGAGTAATAGTCGAAGGAATTGGAGGAGCAAAAGGTAGAAGTGTAGGCGACCTTCCGGGTGTAAGATATAAGGTCGTGAAAGTAAATGGCGTAAGTCTTCAAGCACTCTTAGCTGGAAAGAAAGAAAAGCCATTACGGTAGAGAGGGTCCTATTTATGAGTAAAACAAAGAGAGAAATAAAATTATTTGATAAGTGGTCATTTTCAGATATAAAAATTCGAGATAGAACCCTTGAAAATTATATCAATTTAAAGCCTATCATCGTTCCTCATTCTGCTGGCAGACATGAACATAAAAGATTTTGGAAATCTTCTAAAGTCTCAATAATAGAACGATTTGTAAATAGATTACTTTCTCCCGGATATATAGGCAGTAAAATTAAAGGGCATAAGAGTTCATATAATTCTGGCAAAAAAAGTAAACTGATTAAAAGTATTAAAAATGCTTTTACATTAATCGAATTACAGACTAACCAAAACACTATCCAAGTCTTAGTAGATGCGATAATTAACTCTGCGCCTCGAGAAGAGACTACTAAAATAGCAATGGGTGGAATTTCTTATGCGTCAGCTGTAGATATCGCCCCCCAGCGCCGAGTTGATCTTGCTCTCAAGTATTTAGCTCAAGCAATAAGTGCTAGATCTCATTCTAATGAACGACAGTTTGAAGAAAACCTTGCTCAAGAATTAATCTTAGCAGCAAATAATAGCCAAGAATCAAGAGCTGTTAAGAGAAAGGATGAAATTGAAAGAATAGCGGTTTCTGCCAGATAAGAACGTTGATTTTCTTTTTCAAATCACTTTTTATAAAAGAAAAAGTTTTCCATTCTTATAAAACAAAAGTTAGCTTCTTTATTTTTGAATAAATATTTTCAGAATCTATAATAATTCTTCTTGAATGAGTTAATACTTCAAAAATTTACCATTTTCTTTTAAATAATATCTAATTATTTTAAGAGTACAGAGATATATATGATAGTTCTATTTCTTAATAATTTACTTTTCCATTTAATCACCTAATTAAGGAGGTTTTAAGGTATAAAAGCACTTAAAAAACATGATTGGTTAGCTAAAAATGAAAATCTGGATGAAATGAGTCCACAAGAATATTATAAAGAAAGATTTGAAAAAATTGTAGAAGAAATTAAAATTAATGAGTCTAAGAAAAAGATTGATTAATTAACCAATTAATATCACAAAAGTTATTAATATAAAGAAATATTCATCAGAAAACATGTAAATTTATGCAACAGTTAGTAAATCCTTAAATTAAATATAAAAAAAAATAGAAGTATTATTAATTCATTTATTATTCATATAATCCAAAATAGTGCTTACAACCGCAAAAGTAAGAATCATTCCAATTGGAATAAAAGTAATCCAAGCTTCATTTGGTTGGAGAATACTCATCTGAACAACCATCATAATAAAATTCATCAGCAGAAAGCCAGTCCATGAACATAGAGTCATTGTGTTAATCGGTTTTTTGATAAATTTACTAATAATCATGGCTGCTAGAGCATAAATAAGAATTATCAAAAGAGGTATTGGTATCCATAATTCCTGACCCCAAAAAGTTAAAAACAAGAGGGACACAAATACTATGAATAAGTTAATGGAATATAACACTCTTCTTAATAAGTTTTTATTTTTGTCCAATTTATACCATAATATTCCAAAAGAGATGAATAATATCCAAGCAAAAATCATGTCGAGAATTTTATCAGGTCCAAATCCGACGTCTATAGCATAATGAGTCCCCCAAAAAGCAGTTATCATTCCATAACCTAGAATTTGAATGAGTAAGATATGGTATGTTGATTTTCCAATCATAGAAATCCCTCTTGAAATTCGCCCTTTCGATTTTTGAGGTAAAAATTTCAGTGCCAGTAAAACCAAGAATGCTGAGTATGGAAAAATTAAGAAAAGGTAATCTCCTCTGAATAGTGGAACATCCCCGATTCGGAATCTAAAATCGAAGAATTGGTAATAAATCATATACATTAGACTAATTGGAAATAAAATCCACATAAAAATATTCCGTTTGGATAATAGGTCATTTCCAAATGAGAACCACATTCCTAAGCCAATACCAGAAAGATAAAATAAAACGCTGGTCGCGAATAAAGTGTAATAATGCGCTTCTTCCCAAGATGTAATTTCTCCAATGAAGAAAAATACAATTAATTGCATCGCAATCTCCACAACAAAACACATAATTAATGTTAAAACAGGTTTTTTTCTAAATGCTTTATAAAGCAGAG
>Ga0209635_10003692_pt1 | contig 11965 bp, 12 predicted proteins | sample DeeMarSWOR230_32_FD_187463 | JGI IMG/M metagenome (GOLD analysis project Ga0209635, IMG submission 187463) | Marine sediment microbial communities from White Oak River estuary, North Carolina - WOR-2-30_32 (SPAdes) (version 2) | ecosystem: Environmental > Aquatic > Marine > Intertidal zone >...
CGGAAAGGTAGATTTGGAGAAGACAGTTGTTACGCTTAGGAAAACGATGTATGAGCCGGAGCAGTTTCCAGGCTTGATCTACAGGATGGACGAGCCTAAGGTTGTCATCCTAATATTCGCAAGCGGGAACCTTGTTGTCACCGGAGCGAAGAAAGAACAGGACGTTTATGATGCAATGCATAAGCTTCACGCAAACTTAGAGGAACAAAACCTCATATTCTACGAATGAAACTTCATACGTTAATCGCCCTGAGCGCTAAGTAGCCTTCTATGATGTCAAATCTCCTCAACGTGAAAGTTGCTCTCGACATAAATTTATACTGAACGAAATGGTCGATTAAACTGCAAGCGAAGATCAAAGTCTTTTTCCCCAACTAAAAAAAGGGTATTTGCTACTACCAGTCGTCTCCCTCTTCGTCCCAACCTTCGTCGTCCTCAACGTCCTCTTCCTCAAACAATCGTGAGCAACTCCCAAAAAGTCATAAAAAGTGAAGCTGGACTAAGGCTTTCCTACGTTAGGTCGAATTATAAATGAAACGCATATGAGTCAATAAACTCTTTTAGGGACACACTAAACGGGTTCTTTTTTTAATTTTCGCATCATGTACCGTCCGCGTGCGTTTCTCGACAGCTTCCAGAGATACGCGGTCCTATAGCCTTCAAGAACAAAATTGTGGTGTTTTATCCTTTGCACGGTAAATTGCCGGTGGTATTAAAATTTAATCTTTTTCTCTCTTGACTACTTAGACACAGACTCAGAGAGACAGAGATACATCATACACTTTGTATAAGTAAATTCTTCTGAGACTGCTTTGATCTATTCAAAAATGCCAAAATAAAAAGTTCCTTTCATCTACTATAATTGCGAACCTTTATTAGATACCATCCACGAAACGTACAGTTAGTCAGGCTTACTGCCTTTTAGAATTATTGGTTAAGGCTGTAATACTTGGGTTTTAAGCTTGATAAAAACTTAACCAAAAATCACTGTTAGTGAGGTGAGATTGTGCCTACACATGGGGCGTTGTCTAAAGCGGGCAAAGTCAGAATGCAAACCCCGAAAATAGACTCTGCGACTAAGAAGAGTTCTTCAGGTCCGAGAGTTAACAACCGCAAATTATACCATAATCGTGTGGAATTATGCAGAAATATCGGTCAATTCAAAATGGGCAGATACCGCCGATAGACCTACGGTATTGCCACTTCATTCCGCATGCTTTGCTATTGCTTTACAGTTAAGGTTTTTTAATGAAGCGACCTGTCCTTAGCGCGCGCTAGACGCAGCATTTTTAACGCGTGTACCTTCAACAGTAGAACCAAGGCAACCAGAGGAAGTGCGGAACAATAAATTTTAGCGGAATACGGAATCATGACTTTTCCCAACGGTTGAGAACCCAAACATATAACCAGATTTTTTAGCGCCTTGAGAATTTCACCCAAGAATCGATTTCTTCGATTGTTGGCTTGTCCACTGGAGTTATCTTTCCCCTTGAAAAGTTAGCTTCGAAAACAGCATTTATCTTCTTGCTGAGTGAAATCGGATCCTGTTCAGAGAGGCTATTTCTATCTCTGACGTCGGCTCCTTCCAATAGCAAAAGGTCCTTTTCTTTCACACCTGGAATCATCGAAAGTTGGGCTCGCCCTTGCAACTTCTCCACGGTCTTTTCAGAAGAGCCCATTCCCTCTGCGACAACTTTAGAGTCTGCCATGATAAACTCGCCCACATTCGTTATTCCTATTTCTTTAAGCTCAGCTCCTTTTCCATAACCTATTCCTTTAACCTCTTCCACATTGCTCTGGCTTCCCAGCAGCGGTTCAGGCTTGGAAATGCTGCCTTCCAACTTTTCCAGTTTTAATCTGATCTCCGCTAATTCGTTTCTCTGCTCCGCAATAGTTGACATTATCCTCTTTTCTTTCTGTTCAAATTGCACCAACACGTTTTCCATTTCTCCCCGCTGTTTCTCCACAGTCTCTTTTATGCTAGCCAGTTGAGACCCAAGACAGGCAGAAAAGTCTCCGATGACCTCTTTCGTCGCCTCTCTCTGCTCTTTAAGGACCTTCCTAATACTTCTTAGCCCTTTGTCGGTAAGTAAAACCCGCTCCTGTACACCATCCAGCATCTTCTGCTGAGTCCTGCGACTTCTCTCAAAACTCTCCTTTAATGCATTCCCCTGTTCAACAAGCCCCCTTGAAAACTCTTTTCTAATGTGCTCCAAACTCTCATCAACCAGAAACATCCTAGCTTGAACGCCCTCCAAAACCTCCTGTTGAGACTGCAGACCAGCCTCCAAACGATTCACTTCGTCGTTAACCGCGTTAATCTGATCTGCATATGACAATTCGGTAACTATCCTATGAGAGGTACCACCGAGAAAAACCGCTGTCACCACGGCGGAAGAAAAGAGGTAAACATAAACTGGAATTGCCCCCGTAAAATTGCCTAGCAGGTAAGGCGCGAATGTGCCTTCTGGTCCCAGATTGAACCACATAATTACCCCGTTCACTACATTCGCTCCTGAAAGGACAGAGCATAATGCAAGTATCCAAATAGCTGTTCCTTTCAAAATTTCACGCACTCCAACATTTTTGATTCCCTGTTTTTCCATCCTTGAGAGTTGGACGCAATCACAGGTCATAACTTATATCGTGAGTCTTAATAAATATTATGATTCATGGTTATTGCACACACGTGTGGAGATGTGCAGATTAAACTCAAAGAAGTTGTAGCCCAATTGAAATTCAAGTGGACGACTACTTCTAACCAAGACGCTTAACCTTCTTCAAAACGGCATCTATCAAATTCCCCAAAGCAGCAACAATCTTTGGGTTTAGCGCGTGCTAGTGTCCTATATTCCAGATGAACCAGTGGATTTTGTCAAATTCTTTCTTCTTGAGGTTTTTTCCCTTTTCCATCTTTGTGACAATTTTCGCAAATTCTCTATCGTACTTCCAGCGTTCGCGGTTTAGCAGTATCGTTCTAAGGAAAAGCGCGTTCTGTTCTTCGAGTTGCACATGACATACCTCATATAGCATATATGACGAATTACGATAGTGGAAAGGATTAAACTCTATAAAACCTATTTCCTGATTTAGAATATATCCGAATCCGGAATATCTACGTCTAAACTTGGAAAAAACCTTGTTATGATTTTTAGCGCGCTAATACAACTTTTTAAATTGCACCCATATAGCTTAAGTAACGAAGTTCAACCACATGGTCAACCAGACAAAGCTGACCCCACATGACAACGCCACTGTTTCAACAGAAATTGAGCTTGAAAGCGCGCGCGTTTGGAATTAAGATTTGTCCTTTCTCTCTAATATGTTGCCGTGCGTGTGCTTAAATTGGGAGCGACCCGAATAGCAGCCAACCCGCAACGAGGTACCCGAGTATGGCTCCTGAGCAAAGAAAAGGTAAGCCCGCTTGTGGTTTCCCCTTAACTACGCAAGCCATGAGTGCTATGAAGCCGAGGAGGGTGCCAGCCAACACTGACAATCCGATGATGAGGCCGGTGCCAGCTATGTTATGGAAGGCTGCTACCGCTAAAATCCCTGGAAATACAATGTCTCCGACTCCTAAGAAATAAGCTTCTCGCTCTGTCCCATCTTCCAGTTTTTGTTTTAGACTTTCTGTTTCTTTGAGTGAAGAGTAGTCTCTTCTTTTTGGGATGACGAACATGACGGGCAGTTTTAGGTCCACGACGCTGTCGGCGAGATCTATCATGTGTTTGCTTTTGTAGACTGAGAACGCGTCGTACGCGGCCAAAGCGATGAGCAACACGATCACCAATAAAATGTCCAATGAAATGCCTATCAAGGCGATGGCGCCGACTCCTGTTAGAAGAGCAATCGCGTTTGTCACGTACCATTCAGGTTTCTTTACAAGCGCTATAAGCAGAACGGCTGAGGCGGCTACTGACAGAGTAAGGCTTACCCAAACATTAGCGATAAAGATGGACAATACAGGATAAAGCACGTAGATGCTTAGCAACGTTGTTGCACTGAGAAAGATTATCCGCACCGCTTGCTTCTTTCGAAATCTTATAATCAGCAATATTACAACCGTAACAACCACAAAAACGGAGAAGAAATAGGCTAGATTCCAAGGATCACTAGGATTCTCAAATGCAACCGCTCCAGCGGCTTCAAACGGTCCCGCCACCAAGAAAGCCAACAGGTCAACTAAAACAAATAAGCCACCCATTACTAAAATGGGCAGAATGCTAACTTTTTTTGTCTTGCTCATCTTTCCAGAAAGACTGAATCAACCTATTTATCAATATCTCTATTCTGGGTTCTGCGAAGCCCATGCACTAAACAGGATTTTGACATAGTGACTAGCAGAAATAATTGGCTTTCCAAAGAACCAAGGTTGGTTGGATTAAATTTTAATCTTCTCTCTCTTACTCCTACCTTTACCCCCTTTCTTTCTCTCTTAACTACTTAGACATAGATAGAGAGATATCACACAGAGAAATATCACATAAGCAAAGCGCGCGCGAAAGAGAAAATTTTTGTCTCGAGAGTTAGCGGCAAGTTTTATTGCTCTGAATTTTTGGGTGAACGTGACAGAAAGATATATTTTTCAGTTATATGACCTCGTGAAAGTTGGCAAAAATTTTAACTGTTTATTTGTCATTTGTCTCACAATTTCGCGAATTTTAATATCTAGGCATATTTGTGCATGTTAAGAAATGTTATTTTTTCTTTTTTAGAGACTCAGTTCACGATAGGTAGTTACAAATGTTCAAGATTTTAATGATCTTATTTGCTGTTTTTACGCTGCTAGATACGCTAGTCACTAGAATTGGCTTGGGAGTTGGCTGTGTAGAGTTGAACACTTTCGTATTGTCTGTTGGTCTGGGCTTTTGGACGCTCTTCCGAATCGTACTGCTCGCATATTTGCTTGTTGTTTTTTTCGCTGGGTATCGCTTTTTTCAAAGCCACTTTTCAAGGGGGTTGCCCTTACTTAGGACAGGGGTGGTTATTCTTAATGTTTATATGGGTGCCATAGTTTTTTCAGGCGTCTTAGCGATCCTCTCAAAAGTGTTAATTTGAATTTGTGTAGCCTGCTATTTCCCTTTTTTTCTTTTCTAAGGGTATAAACTGAGCATGTTTCTTCGTAGCGCTACCGTGAGAAACCTTCCTTTTTCCTGGAGATCGTTTGGATTTTAGTTTAAATTCTTTTTAGGAATCCAATTAAAAAAGTAGGTCTTGATCCAGTGATGACGCGACATGCTTTCACTAGTTATTTGCTTAAACGATTTACGCGCATGTACGCATTGGGTTTGGGTTTGGGGATTAAATTTTAATTATAGTAGAACTATGAATTTTGGTTCAATTACTTCCTAAAACCAGAAATGTGCTCTGTCACAGAAGGAGAACTATTTTATTGCTAGCGCGCAATCAGGTTCAGAGCTAAGACTTAGAAACCCTTAACTAAATGAATTAATGATATTGAATTACGGAGGAGAAGAGGTTTGTCTGCGCAAGCAGGTGGTGTACCTGTTTTAATTCTAAAGGAAGGATCGGAAAGAACTAGGGGCAGAGATGCCCAACGCAACAACATTATGGCGGCAAGGACAATAGCGGAAGCCGTTAAAAGTGCGTTAGGCCCCAAGGGCATGGATAAAATGTTGGTGGATAGTCTTGGCGATGTAACCATTACCAGTGATGGAAGAACAATCCTTGACAAGATGGATATTGAACATCCAGCTGCTAAAATGATGGTTGAAGTAGCTAAGACCCAAGACACAGAGGTGGGGGATGGAACCACCACGGCAGTTATTTTAGCTGGCGACCTCTTGGGTAAGGCTGAAGACTTGATAAACAAAGGTGTTCATCCGACAGTAATTGTTGACGGATATAGTAAGGCCGCTGATAAAGCTCTTGAAACTCTTGAAAATTTGGCGATTCCTGTTAGGCTTCCAGGAAAGAAGTTCTTGAAGCAGACTGCTGCAACCGCCATGGCTAGTAAGCTGGTGGCTGATAGAAAGGAGCAGCTTGCTGAGATAGCCGTTGAAGCCGTTTTAAGCGTGGCTCGAAAAGTTGGAGAAGACTACTTGGTAGACTTGGACGATATCACAGTAGAGAAGAAGCCGGGTGAATCCCTTGTTGAAACTAGGCTAATTGAAGGATTGGTTCTCGATAAAGAAGTTGCGCATTCAGGTATGCCTAAGCGGGTTGAGAAGGCAAAGATAGCGTTGTTAGAGACCGCGCTTGAGATTAAGAAGACCGAGTTTGATTCTAAAATCAACATAGAACTTCCTGAACAGATAGAATCTTTCCTGCGGGAAGAGGAGAATACGCTCAAAACGATGGTTGAAAAGATAGTTGCCGCAGAAGCCAACACCGTCTTCTGCCAGAAAGGCATCGACGACATGGTTCAACACTTCTTGGCTAGGAAAGGAGTCTTAGCTGTGCAACGGGTTAAGGAGTCGGATATGAAGAAACTAGCCATGGCAACCGGTGGGAAGCCTGTTACTAGTCTGGAGGGACTCTCAAAAAGCGATCTCGGCTTTGCGGAACTTGTTGAGGAGAGGAAACTTGGGGACGACAAGATGACCTTCATCGAAGGATGCAAAAACCCGCGGTCGGTGGCTGTGCTAATACGGGGTGCGGATAAGCGATTTATTGAAGAAGCTGAACGATCTGTTCACGATGCATTGTGCGTAGTGCGGGATGTTGTTCAGGAGCCCAAGATTGTTGTTGGAGGGGGAGCTGTAGAGATGGAAATCTCTAAGGTGTTAAAAGCTTATGCTCAATCTCTTTCAGGTAGAGAACAGCTTGCCGTACAGAGTTTCGGCGAGGCCATGGAGATTGTGCCATTGACGTTAAGTGAGAACGCGGGTCTTGATCCAATAAATATTCAGTTGGAGCTTAGAGCTCGACATGAAAAAGGGGAACAATGGGCAGGCGTAGAAGTCTACGAAGGCAAAATTAAAGACATGAAAAAACTGGAAGTCTACGAGCCCTTGAATGTTAAAAAACAGACAATTAAGTCTGCTGCCGAAGCTGCCACAATGATAATGAGAGTTGATGATGTGATCGCTTCAGGTAAGATGAAAGCCCCACCTATGCCTCCTGGTGGAATGCCAGGCGGCGGTTACGGCGGTATGCCACCCCAGTATTAGAGGCGTATTAACGACTAATAGAAGTACGTGCGCTACGTTTAGGAACAACTTTTCATCATGGGGTCTACCCCGAATCTCTTTGTCTTAAACGAAGAATAATCCCGACAATGAGATTGGATAGCAGATAAGTGAGCAACACGTAAGGCCACATGAACCCCGCGAATATGTTCCAACCGATCAGGATCTCTTGAACAGGGCGACCTATGGCGAGACTGCCTCCCCACTCAAACAGCAGTTCTAAGCCCAACCACAAGAAACCAACATAAACCAAATCTCTGATTGTATATTGTCTAGTGGATCTGAGGAGGAGATATGCAAAAACAAATATGTACACGATTCGGGTGGACATGCCAATTTGGTGCGCCACCAATTCGCCCAATCTTGGCTCATAGATTAAGCCCATTAGAACAAAGAAGTTGAAGCCGGAAACCAAGGTTTCCATTAACCAGACTCGAATGGCTTTCTTGAAAAAAGGAGCATTCAAGAATTTTCATCCTCGCGCTCGCGCCACAAAACCCCCAAAACCACACGCCCCTAAAACCCCAACAAGACCAAAACAGACGCCAAAAAACGCAAACAAAAACCACTCCACAACCAAAAACAAAAAACAACCCAAAACACGAAAAGGACCACAGCAACCCAGAACCGCCTTCTCAACACTCACCCATCCAAACACAAAACAAAAGCAAACACAAAATAAACCTAATTTCCAACACCGAAATCAGCACCCAGAAATCTGATTACCAAAGCGCGCACTGAATACATAACAAGTCTTTTCAAAGCGGTTGCTACCATTTTCATAAACTGTGAGTTTTTCTGGAGACTAAAAATATTTTAGAGAAATTAGATATAATTGTTTACGTGATAGTGTGGCCTAGAATGGATAGCACCGTAAAGGACATGTTGAATTCTGGAAAACGCGACAAAATGGAAATAATAGCTGCAATAGTAGCTATAACGCAGAAACCTGCAAAAATTACGCGGATAATGGGTCAAGTGAATCTAAGCTATCCATTGCTTAAAAAATACATGAAGCTTATGCTTAGACTTCGCTTGATTGAGAGGCGTAAAGTGGTAAAAAAAGCTAGGGAAACAGGGCAGGTTTTTCAAGCAACAGAAAAAGGTCTTACCTTCTTGGAGATCTATTGCGATATTCTTAGATTAATATATGGCGAAGATTTTCTACAAAATGATAGTAATTTGGCAGTTGCTTGCCTTAAATACTGTGAAAGAAGCTGAATCGATTTCGATTACATAATTCTGCATAGTCTGTCCAATGCATATTTTCCCGTTCATACATTCATATTCATTCTAGTGCGCTCAACTACGATGTAAGCATAATCGTCGCGCTCAGTGACGCAGCATACCAGCAATCCTACTTCCGAGCCAGCAGCTACACGTACACGATAGTTTTTCGGCAACAACACAAATTTAGCTTGGATCGCCATTAGCAAAGCCGCACCACCCTCGCAACAACAACTAACAATTAATTTCCTCAGACTGTAAACTTCACAAAAGCCTTAGTTTAAAAGCTCACGCCACGCAGCAATCTTTAATTTGGATTTGCTCTCCGATGCAAGTTTTATACTCTGACTTGGTTACATTTATTGAAGGTGTCGAAACAGGTTGGGGCTGGAGATGCTTTAGATGAGAGAAACCAAAGAGGGGAATAAGGGTGCTGGAGAGTCCAGCGTACGCTTGGCCGTGCTTGCGGTTGGCGAGCAGCTTGGTAATCACTGCGATAAAGTTGGAGCTATGCTGAAGGGATTTGAAGTTAAGCAGATTAATGATGTGCAGTTCAGTTTGAATCAACCTTTTTTGTCAACAGAGTCCAGCTTGACGGAAGCCGCACTAAAAAATATGCTGGAGACGTATGAGTCTCTAAGGCGTAGTGTTAGGGATATTGCCGAGATGGGCTTTGTGGATTTTGAAATTTTATTTCCTAAGCTTGACATCAATTTTGAGACATATCATTCCGTAGCCGTTAGCCTGTTAAATCTGATCTATCAGATGCGATTGATGAGGCTTCACTGTTATCGCCTTTTGTGATCTTGATTTTTTGCTACCCATCGTCATTGAAGTTAATCGCACCACGTGCTCAAGTCATTATCTATTAGTTTCCTAATCTTCTTATTTCTAACTTTCTAAACTAAAGAAAAAAGGGGAGTTTTGAGGAATGTCTCCACATGAATGGGATTAAATTTCCATCCACAATAATGCTTAAGAATTTCAGCCCTCATGATTCACGCTAATTACCTTAATATTTGTAAAGGCAAATTAAAGTAATTGGAGATAGAATGAATAAAAAATAATTGTTGCATTGGTGTTGGGAGTAGCTATCGTAGCTGCACTCTTTGCAGGCATGGCACTTTATTATAATAACATAATAAATGAGAGAGATTCCCAAATAGCTTTACTGAACTCTGAAATAGCTTCACTGGAATCTGAAATTACCAATCTCAAGAAGCCTGATCTTGTGACGGCTTTAGGCATTTCTGAGAGTATTAGTAGTTTACCGTATAATGAAAATGATCCAAGCATATATAATCGTCTGTTAATTTCAGGCACAGTAACCAACTTTGGCTTAAGCACAGCTTATAATGCTGGATTGCATGTTGTTGCAGTGGATGTTACAGGCGAAGTAGTAATCAATATGACTGTGCCAATTGCTGCTGGTTCATATGGACTTGAAGGCAACAAAGGTCCTTCAACGCTGAGCGTTTTATCAAGTAGAGAAACCGGAGAGGCTCATTTAGCTATATACCATAAAGGTGTTGCAAGTAGTTGGACTATAACGCCAGTCTGGACAGATGAGGAATAATCATTTACGTCTATTGCTTACAGTTATTCCCGCATTTCATAGAGAATGAACCTAAAAATAAAAAAGAGGAAGAAAAGGGAGATATCTCCACTTGCAGGGGATGCAACTCCCGTCCGCGCGCGCGTCTAGCCGGACATTCACGTTTCTGGAGATATCTCCCGCAAACCCAACATTTTTTTGGCTTTATGCGACTGTGATATACCACGTAAGATGTAAACAGTCTCATACTTAAACATAGTAGACGACAACACAAACCTGGGTCTGGGTATGTAGACTTGGGCTCTACAGACCCGCTTCAAATCCGGGCAGTCCCACCACCTTTTGGGTTCAGAACCTACGCAACCCAAGAGATTAGAGCTTACGGTTTAGACAGCTGGCGCTTGAGAAAACTCGAACTATTTGCGCTAATGTCCAAGAGTTGGTCCGACGGGGCAATACCCAAAAGGGGGCGGGTCCAAAATCTTGAAGGGTTCACTGCGCTTGCAAGTTTCCTACTTTTATACCTCATTCTCTTCTTTTGCGGCATTTCTTCTGGTTTCTGCGCAATTGCTTGTTTTTTTGAGCGGGCTAAAACTAGCAATAGTATAAGTTAGGGCGACCTTATAGAGGAGATGTATTAACGGTGAAAGTTATGATTTTGAAATGTTCGGAGTGTGGAAATACCTTTAAAATTGACGCGCTCAAAGACGGCGAGGTGGTCACTTGCCCTATATGTGAAGCCGATTATAAGGTGGTCGTCAAAGATGGGAAAGTCCAACTAAGTGAATTCATCTATGAAGATGAGGATTTCGGCGAACTGTTAAGATAGGTCAAGCGCAAAAAAGACGATGCTAGAAGTTACTCTCAGGGGCACAAAATTTTCAGGAGCAAACAAGCAATTAGCTGCGCGAAACGCGCTTAACTTGATAGTTAGTGACACAATGGCCCGTTATTTTCTTGAAAAATATAGGTATTAATTTGCGCGGTCAATTTTCTTAGTCTCTGACTTTCTTGGTTCTTATATCTTAGTCTATAACTAAGTCTTACCCTATAATGACGCCCATGAGTGTTTCTGTAAAGCTTTTTTCCTTTATCTTTCAATTTCGGTTTCTTCCTCAAGCCTTCCAGTCCTTCCTAATCGCGTATCCATTATTTTGTTATTATCGGTACTATACGAGTGGCGGCTATTTTTAGTATAGCTCACTAGTCATACCTTTAAATTGCGTAAGTGCTCCTACAACAAGCAAGCCAGTCTACTACAAAACGTGTTTCTCCAAGCATTTTCAGCGACCGGAAAGGGGCGGTTAGAACTCAAGTTTTGACTCTAAACAAGCATGGACACGGCGAAGAGATAATGGACAAGGAAAAAGGCGGATGGGCACACTAGTGTGTCTCAATTGTCATACAGCGTGCATGGCAAAAAAACTATTCAGAAAATATGGCTTGGCGAAAAGGCTGCGAAACAGAAAAAGTGACCCGTGCGCTGTAAACTACCGCTTTTGAAGATGAGATTGTTAGGCGATAATTTTTCATGAAGACAGTAAAAGGCTGGAGAAGAATAGACAATCAGAGCGGGCTCCTATCTATAATAGTTGGAAGCTACACTTGTTAAGGGGACAGAAATGTTGGTAGCAAGGGGGAGAAAATAAGATAAAAATAGGTATATTGAGCGGCGGGGGGGACGCACCTGGGATCAACGCCGTACTGAGAGCCATCGTTAGAAAGGCAATTCAAGACTACGCATATGAAACTGTAGGCATAAAAGACGGCTGGCGAGGATTGATCGAAGGTGAATTCATCCCCTTAGACCTAGAGACTCTCGTAGGCATGCTCCCCAAAGGAGGATCAATACTAGGCACGTCGAGAACCAATCCGTTCAAGAGCGGAGATGGAGCAAACCGTATTCTGAAAAACGTTTCCGAACACGACATTGAAGCGGTCATCGCAATAGGCGGAGAGGACACGCTTGGCGTAGCCTACAAACTCTACGAAATGGGGCTCCCCGTCGTCGGAGTCCCCAAGACAATCGATA
>Ga0209635_10003693_pt1 | contig 11964 bp, 14 predicted proteins | sample DeeMarSWOR230_32_FD_187463 | JGI IMG/M metagenome (GOLD analysis project Ga0209635, IMG submission 187463) | Marine sediment microbial communities from White Oak River estuary, North Carolina - WOR-2-30_32 (SPAdes) (version 2) | ecosystem: Environmental > Aquatic > Marine > Intertidal zone >...
AAAATGGTTGTTCGACGCGGGGTAGAGCAGTGGTAGCTCGTCGGGCTCATAACCCGGAGGTCGTTGGTTCAAATCCAACCCCCGCCACCAAGACAAAGCCAAGGGGAGCAATAATGCTCCCCTTCAATTTTTGGGCCGACAACCTGTTTTTGAACCAATTCAAATGCAGTCCGCAAAAAACTGGGCTTAAGCCGGCGGTACCCCCGACGCCCTCCGCAATTCCACCGCGCGTATCCGGATGAAGGGACAATACCAGTAGAATCTCTGATACATATGCTAAAATATTAATCTAGGAGGTGAGAAATGACAAAACAGATGTCTGAAGACGAAATTTACAAGCTGGCCACTCAGAAGGTTAAAGAGCGAAAGCGTTTTTACCGTGATCTCACCACTTATTTGATTGTGAACGCTGTGCTAATTGTTATCTGGGCACTGACTGGCCGAGGCTATCCGTGGTTCCTATGGCCACTAGGTATATGGGGCGTCTTTGTCCTTGGTCATGGTCTGCGCATCTTTGTTTTTGGAGAAGGATCTGACCAGCAAGAAATAGAGAAGGAAGTTGAGAAGATAAAGAGGGATAGCCATAATCAATAATTAAAATTCTCTGGTATAGTAGTATCTTAGCCTATTGGGCTGACAACAAAAGATCAGATATTTAGATGGGGATTTCTTGGCGTCTTCCCGCAAAAATCGGGTTTCAGCTTACAGATTAATAGATTTCCTCCCCGTACATCATATGATAGCCTTCCTGCTTAATCATCGGCATCACTTCCTTTAGAAAGGCCTGGAATTGCTGAGACGGGACGTCTCTCTGGTAGAATTCATCCAGGTTGTCCACATGCAGGATGCCGACATAGGTATAGGGGGACTCCCCTGTCACTGCCCCCTTTATCCTGACCAGCTCGAACTTACTAACCGAGGGCAGGCTCTCCAGGAAGGGGCCCTTGATATTTTTAACGTACTCCCGGTACTGCTCGTCAGTCACTCCATCGGCCAGGTTGTAAATAGAGATTTCCTTTCCCATCTTGGTCCTCCTTTGTTAAGACCCTATCCCGCAGGCTTTTAAGCCCAGTTTTTCAGGTCATAGTAGCTTGATTAAGAGGAAATATAGTTGGCTCACCTATGTTTGTCAAGAACCTGACAAAAAATCGGGCCCCAGCCGGCGGCACCCCCGACGCCCTCTGCAATTTTACCGCGCGGAAAAATATTGACACTTGCTTTAATAGCAGTGTAATCTACATAAGAACACCATCAATAAAAATAACCTCTGCACAAGATAGTGTCCTGAGGCTAATATAAGGTGGGTGGTCAAGTGTGCGCATCAAGTACTCGCTGAAGCTTTGTCGAAAGATAAGGATTTTGGAAGATCCGAAACGTTAAGAATGAAGCGGAAAATGAAGACAATACTTGGTTTGCAGAGACACCATTACAGGGCAATAGTTAGCATCTTTTTTATTATGTTGATTATGTTAGCCTTAATTGCCGGGATGGCAGGCTGTGGTCAGCATGAATATACCTCCATGGTCGCCGCAGGCAGCCTTCATACGGTGGGGGTTAAAGCCGATGGCACGGTGGTCGCTACGGGATTGAACGACTTTGGGCAGTGTGATGTCGGCAACTGGACGGACATTGCCCAGGTCACCGCAGGATACGGGCACACAATGGGGCTTACGTCCAACGGTACTGTTGTCTTCGTTGGAGATACAGCTCTCGAGCAGTGCGATGTTGGTAACTGGACAGACATCATCCAGGTCGCTGCAGGGTGGGGTCACACGGTGGGGCTTAAGGCCAGCGGTAGCGTTGTTGCTGTAGGATTGAACGACTTTGGGCAGTGTGATGTCAGCGGCTTGACACACATCACCTGGGTTGCTGCAGGGTGGGGTCACACGGTGGGGGTTAAGGCCGGCGGCACGGTGGTCGCCACGGGATACGATACCTATGGGCAGTGTGATGTCGGTAACTGGACAGGCATCGTCCAGGTCTCCGCAGGCGGGGGTCACACGGTGGGGGTTAAGTACGACGGCACAGTGGTCGCCGTGGGATTAAAAGACTCCGGGCAGTGTGATGTCAGCGGCTGGATGGACATCGTCCAGGTCGCTGCAGGCGCTTATCACACGGTGGGGCTTAAGTCCGACGGCAGCGTGGTCGCTGTGGGAGACAACTGTTACGGGCAGTGCGATGTCGATGGCTGGGCGGGCATTATTCAGGTTGCCGCAGGCGGGGGTCACACAGTGGGGGTTAAGTCCGATGGCACGTTGGTCGCCGTGGGAAACAATGACTATGGGCAATGCAATGTCGGCGGCTGAACGGACATCTTGCTTCAAATTACTAACTGATAGGTCGTTGGCCCAAATCCAATCCCCGCCACCAGGAAACTAGGCAGGCAGGATGACTTTCAGATATTTTTATCCTCATCCTCAATCCCTCCAATCGAGTGAGGGGAACTTTGCAGGGACTTGTTTGATTTGCCGCAGTGAGCTTTAATCGCTAAAATATCTTCTCGGGCAAATGTATTGCGGTACGAAGGATTATTACGCTATTCTTGGTGTTTCTGAGAAGGCTAGTCGCGAGGAAATAAGACGCGCTTTCAGAAAGCTTGCTATGAAATACCATCCCGACAAAAATTTAGGAAATGAGGAGTGGGCCGGGGAAAAATTTAAGGAAATCAACGAGGCCTATGCCGTGCTGGGTGACGAAGCGAAGCGGCGGGAATATGATAGGATGAGACAGGCCGGTTTTGCGGGATATGGTGCTCCATATGCTGGTGGGCGCTATTACAGCCAGGAGCAGGTATTTGCGGATGCCTTTGCCAACCCCTATTTATTTCAGGACTTGGCAAGGATGTTTCAGGAAGCTGGTTTGAGGTTCGACGAGGGATTTGTGGACAATTTGTTCTTTGGTGGCCGAGGTTTTGTTTTCACCTTTCCAGGGCAGCCATCCGAAAGAGATTCGTCCACATCGACTTCGGAGTATAGACCGCCTTTATTGTTACGACTTGTCGGCAAGGTCATCAGGTTTATCCTTAAGAGGATGCTAGGCGTGCCGGAACTCTCCTGGCGGAGTAAAGGAGAGGATTTATATCATGAAATCTATCTCTCTCAGGATGAAGCTGCATCCGGTGTTGACAAGAAAATAAAATATAAAAGAGGCAAGGAAAAGAAAAAACTTATAGTCAAAATCCCACCAGGAGTTACCCAGGGCATGAAGGTAAGGCTGAGGGGGATGGGATTGGAAGGGATGACTCCCGGTGACCTCTTCATTATTGTTAAAATTAGGAGTTAGCGGACATGGGTGCATTCGAAGATTTTGCTGATGTAGTAAAGCAGACAGAGACTATGCAAGCTCTCCTCCAGAACCTGGAAAGGGAGCCAGCGAAGCTCTTAGCCGCTATTTGCCGGGAGTATGAAGCGACTAACAAAGCAGTCCCTGACCATCACCTAAATTTGGCCGGGTACTTTGGCGAGGCAATGTTACGAGCATTGGTATCGGCAAATTTAATTACCAGGGAACGAGAAGACAGGTTCTCCCTCTACGGCTACAAGCCGACGGAGGCGGGGCTTAAGTATTACAAGGCTATGCTTAAAGAGAAGAAAATCTAGTGTACAAGCTCATCGATACTCATGCCCATCTTGACGAACTGGAAAATCTCGACCTGGCGCTCGGGGAAGCTAAAGAAGCAGGCATTATTGCTATAGTAGCTGTGGGGTCGAACCGGCAATCGAACGTAAAAACATTGGAAATATCGCAAAAACATCGCCGTTTTGTCTATCCTGCTTTAGGCTTACATCCCTGGGAGCTAGGTAATCTTGACACTTTCGGGATAGATGATAATCTGCGATTTATTGAGCAAAATATTGCTTCAGCGGTTGCTGTTGGTGAAATAGGTCTGGACTATGACAAGAGGGTGTTGAAAGTAGCGTCCAAGGAATTGCAGAAAGAGGTTCTCGGTCGGCTTCTGGATATAGCCAGGAAATCTGCTAAGCCAGCAGTAATTCACAGTAGATATGCCTGGAAGGATGCACTAAACCTGATTCAGGATGTCGGCATAGATAAAGCTGTTTTTCACTGGTTCACTGGCTTTTCCAGTGTTCTTAAGGGTATAATTGATGGTGGCTATTTTGTTTCCGCCACGCCAGCTACGGAGTATCATGAAGAGCATAGAAGGGCAGTCAAAGAAGCACCTTTGCAGAGATTACTTCTGGAGACAGATTGCCCTGTGACTTATGGACGGGCAGCACGGTATGAGTCCAGGCCCGCTGACGTTTTAAGAGACCTGAAGTCTGTGTCTCAACTTAAAGGAATTGATGAAGCTACAATTGCTGAACAGACAACGAGCAATGCCATTAACTTTTTTTCTTTAGATATAGCATTTTAAATAAGGAGGTCAGTTCAATGATACAAGCAATACTAGGTGAGGATAACTTTCAGAATGTTGTCTTGCAATCGAAGTCGCCGGTTCTGGTAGATTTCTGGGCACAATGGTGTGGTCCTTGCCTGGCTGCCGCTCCTGTTCTGGAGGAGTTAGAGAAGGAATATACTGGTAAGATAGACTTCGCGAAAGTGAATGTGGATGAGAATGGTCCTTTGGCTGTCAAGTACGGAATAGCCGCCATTCCAACTATGCTCGTATTTAAAGGCGGTCAGCCTGTTCAGCAAATTATCGGTTACAGGCCTAAGAAGGAACTCAAAAAGGTATTGGATGAAGTTCTTGGGGAGTAAATTATACGCTAGCTCGTAATAAAGAAGTCGCGGATTTCATCGAATTCCGCAGGCAGAAGTGCTAACAGCAAGGGAAATCCTGCCATCAAGAATCTGGCTAGTGCCGATTGACTGATAACCGTCTCCGTGCCCGGGGAATACTTAACGACAATGGCGAGAATGGCAGCACATAGGAGGCCCCCTATAATGACGCCAAGGATACAGCCCACAAGCCTATCCAGCCAACCAAGCAGGACGAGGTGAACCAGCTTGGCTACGAACCAGCCAATCACATTAGCTACAATTAAAGTAGCTAGTAAGATGATGATGTAGGCAGCTATATTGGCCCAGGGAGCACCGGCGGGAAAAATCAATGCCGCAAGCTCGTCGTAATAACGCCCGGCTAAAACTATGCCAACTATTAACCCGGCAATACCGAATACTGTTTTGATAATTCCTTGCCGCAAGCCAGCAATGCCCATTAAAACTGCCACGACTATTATGACTATGTCTAACCAATTCATCGCTTACCTCTTCAACCCTTTATTTTATCATATGATAATTATATGTTCACCCAATATCTTTTTCTTGATGGGCGGTCCGATTGTTTTCTATGTTAGGCTTCGCCACATTCAAGCCTGTAGTCGCAGTAAGAGCACATCCAGGAGGGGCATTTGGGAAGCTGCAGTGGTGACGTCGCCTTTTCTAAAAGCTCAAGCCGGCGTAACGCCTCAGCTTTAACAGCATTCAAATTCCTGAAGTTTACATCATAGACCATCAGTTTGGCATCCTCTTTGGGAACTCGAACATAGTAGAGCAGCAACCTGCCTTTTGTGTTCTCTGTCAAGGCGCAGTCGAATCCCAGGCGGAGGAAATAGTGAGGGAACGCTCTGGGCAAACGTTCTCTTTCCACCAGTGAGGCAAATTTCGGGCCACGCAGGATAGTGGGCAAGTTCTGCCAGATTTGGACCAGGTCGGCTAGCGGCGCATGCTTCACGGGAATTCTCTGCGCTTCGCCTGGGGCACCGTAGCGTAATGAATCGCGGAGTGCATCGAGAAAGCCAAGCTCATCCATGGAACGAAGATACTCTGCCTTCTCTTCTTGGACTCCTTCACCCAACTTAAGGCGCTCAAAATATGCTTTGCGGGGGAAAACAATATCGTTGATGCCGAACACCTGGGATGGTTGAGCCCCGGCCATCTTGCTGAGGAGTTGCTCACAGGTCATGCTGTCGACGCGGATTTCCCCGGCTAAATCAGCTATCTCATGCGATGCTGGTACTGATGTAGTCTTGCAGTCGCATACCTGGGAGTAATCACACTGCCTGTTGAGCCATGGGCAAACGGGAAGATTGCTGGGATCGTTAGAAATGAGCGATTGCACCAGGAGGTCGCGTCTCCGCCGCATTTCTTCTCGAATTGCCTCCAAATTGGGGAAGGTAACGTGATAGACAAGCAAAGGGGAAGTTGAGGGCGATTCCTCTCCCTGGCGCTGATAAATGATAATTTCTCCCTCGCGGGCGTTGACCATAGCACAGTACATGCCCAATTGCTCGATATAAGCTGGCCTGTATTTCAATAAATTCTTTGTGTCTACAGGCGTGGAGGTGGTCTTGACCTCTACGGGAATCTTTTCGTATATATCAATCTTGCCGACAATACCCTCGGCTTCTACAAATTGCTCCAGGTATTCTTCGCTGGATACGGCTGAGCCGAAAGTCTTGTGAAAGCCGGTGCCGGCCCACATGAGCTGCTGTTTCTCCAGAGGCGGCACGATTTCAGGATACTTTCTCCTGAAGTAAGCCTGTTTGAGGTTAAGCAGGTCGGTTACGGAGATGCGATATGGAGGGCGGCGCGTTTTTAAGCTTTGCATCAAGGCATCCTTGACCGAGCGGTTCGCCTCAATGTGGGAAACATAAGATGCGATGTCAAAGTCACTCACTTTACAACCTCTTTCACTGCCAGGCCTTTAGTCTTCTAAAGGCTTCGAGCTTCTCCTTATCTCCGATCTTAGCTTTTTCCACCGCCTGAACCAGAAATTGGATGCTGCTGTCGTAGGTCTTCCTGTCCACAGGATAAGGATAGCCATCTTTGCCGCCGTGGGCAAAACTGTAGCTCGCCGGGTCTCGCAGGCTGACCGGTGTCTCGTAAACTAATTCTGAAATAAGACTCAGGGCACGGAGCGTTTTTGATCCTACGCCTTCCAGGGCTAGCAATGATTCGAAGTTTTCGGGCTTATGTTCATAAGCTGTGAGGAAAATCTTGCTTAGCCTGTCGGGATGAATATCTTCCAGGCTGATATAAGCTCGCCGGGGCAGGTTTAAGGTCTTCAGCCTGTTTAGCTGGCCGACGATTTTATCCGGTTTCTCCTCGGCGGCGACTTGAGCAATGACATCCCTCACCTTTGTGCTCTCCGAAGCCACCAGGTTCAATGCCTCGCCCCTGGCCTGGGAACAGATAGCTGCCTCGGGCTCGCAGACAAAGTCAGCGACTTTTTCTCCCAGCCAATGATAGCGGCGCGCATAGCGATTGACCTCATTCATACCTTGCTGAATGACTACCCAGGAGCCGTCTCTGGTAAAGAAGAAACTGTGATGATAGAGCTGGTAGCCGTCCTGGAGGGCGGAATTATCCACTTTGGCCGACATACGGCTGGCATAAACCAGGGAAGACGGATTTACCTTCAGCAGGTGCCCGGTGTTTTCTATCTCGGCTGGAGTTTTCCGTGAAGTCCTGCCCTTGCCCCCGGCCACAAATAAGCCCAGCTCTCTTTCCAGCCCGCGCATTCCTTCTTTTATGGCGCCGCAGACGGTGGTGGTAACTCCGCTGGAATGCCAGTCATAGCCCAGGACGCAGCCGAAAGCCTGAAACCAGAAAGGGTCGGAAAGACGGTGCAGCATCTCACCAGTGCCAAACTCCGTTACCGTAACAATGGTAATCTCCCGGGCAAGCTGGCACATCCGCCCGAACAGCCACGGCGGCACCTTGCCATAGTGAAGTGGCAGATTAGCAATCCCCGTCCTCTGTCCCGAGCTAAGCATCTGTTCCAGGATATTATACAACAGCGTTTACCTTAATAGCATTGCAGTTTTGACATGGAAGGCAGTATAAAGTTTAACTGGCCCTGTGAATTCAGAGCATCGAACATTTATGGTAATAAACTGCTGAACAGGAAATGAGTTTCGTGTATACTTCGGTTAGGCGGAATGAGCTTGGCGGCGAAAAAATCACTGGGGAGGTAGCACGTGTTTAATCCACTTAAAATCCCTGTTGAACAATTAAACGATAGAGAAGGGAAAATTGAATTTGCTATAAGTAAATCAAATCTATTTGATGAAAGTATCCCATTAATTAGGATACTTGAAATAGCTAAAAGCCGAACAGTATTCATTTTAGAAAGAGATTCTGGCTTTAATCTTAGGTTTATTCAGAGTAATCCAAGTTACGAAACGAAGGTCGCAGAAATAAGTATTCGGGATTTCCATAATACTCCAAAGTTGTTTGTTGCTTTCACATGGTCGGGGAAGGAAAATACTATTTATGTCGGGGATTATAAAAGCGAGCTTAGAAGTGTAATATCTTTTACAGATCCAAATCTTAAGTTTCGGGTGGGCAAGAATGGAGAGATTTATCAAATAGGAGATAAATGTATCCAAGTGGGATTTTATAGAGTCAAAGTCGGCGAAAAAGTCATTCTAGAGCCAATGGCAAAGGAGCTTTTTGATTTCCAAATGGAGAAGGTAAGAATATTGATCGAAAACTGTAAGAAAGGCAACTTCCTTTTTGAATCAGCCTTAGCCCAACAAATAATTGTTATGTTAGTAACAGCCTTTGAAATATATGCTCAGACAAGGTTTGTTGAACTTGAAGAGGAAGGCAAAGTTGTAAATATGGAAGGGTTGTATGATCGGTTTATCCCCAAGAAATATAGAGAGCAATTCAAAGAAGAAATAAAGGAAGTGGCAAGTAGACAAGGAAAGACAGAATTAGAGCTTTTTATCGAAAGAAGACAAATAAACTTTCAAGATTGGGAGTCCTTTAAAGATGGGTATAATAAAGGGTATGGTTTAAAAATCGGGGAAATTGGCATTCCAAATGACATTTTGCTTGAAGTGCAGAAGTTTATAATGTGGAGGCACAAGATAATACATTCAAAAGGTGATCAGACAATGATAAACTTTGAAGAGGTCCCTTCAAAAGAGCCGATTTTCACAAATAAAGATTTGGCAGAAAAAGGATTAAATATCTTTAAAAAGTTTATTAACGAACTTCATAAAAGTACATTTAAGCTTTAATATGCACTGCCTTCGTATTATGCGCTCATTACACTTGTTGCGATACGTGAGATAAATGAAAGCAGTAGAAGTTAGAGAACTGGTCAAGGACTATGGGAACTTCAGGGCAATAAACGGAATCTCTTTCGAAGTAAACGAAGGGGAGATATTCGGTCTGATAGGTCCTAATGGTGCGGGAAAGACAACCGCACTGAGAGTTGTTGCCACGCTGCTTCAGATAACCTCTGGTTCGGTAACGGTCTTTGACTATGAACTTCCTAAAGAGGCGGGAGAGGTGAGAAAGATAATAAGCTATTTGCCCGAAGAGGCTGGCGCCTATAAAAATCTCAGGGGCAAGGAGTACCTGAATTTTATCGCCAAATTCTTTGGCGAGGGAAAGAAATTTCAAGATATGGTCCAGAGAGGATTGGAAATAGCCAATTTGGGGGAGAGAATAAACGATAAAGTTGATACATACAGCAAGGGAATGACACGGCGTTTGCTCGTGGGCAGAGCTTTAATGGTAACCCCGAGATTGGCAATATTAGATGAGCCTACCTCCGGCCTGGACGTGTTAAATGCTCAGGAGGTGAGAAAGATAATAAATAGCTCAGTCGAGGCAGGAACGGCGGTCTTATTGTCTTCGCATAATATGCTTGAGGTGGAGCTCTTATGTCACCGCATCGCTTTGATAAACGAAGGGATAATTGTTGCCAGCGGGACTGCTGAGGAACTCAAAAAGGAATATGACGCTAGAAATATAGAAGAGGCTTTTGTTAAGGCAATAAAGTGATTGGCAACATAATAAAGAAAGAATTCAAGGAACTGTTTGTCCTCGCGACCCTGATCCCAATAGTGGTTATTGCCATAGTTTTTGGACTTGTGGGGCAATCGATTGGCAGCATCGGGGAAACAATGGAGGAGAAGCCAGTCATAGGAATCGTGGATATGGACGATGGCGATTTTTCTGATATAGCCATGTCCGTTCTTATTGAGAAGGGGGAGGTTATCTATGATGGCAGTGATGCTGAAGAAGGCTTGGAAGAAGTAAGGGGAGAAAATGGAGTTGCGCTTCTGGTAATACCTGAAAACTTCAGCCAAAACATTTATGCCAATCATCCCGGGGAAATAGAAATTTACTGGATAATGAGAGGGGCGGGGATGATGGATTCCATATCCTCAAGCGTAGTTGAAGGGCTTATCCAGGCAGTGAACCAGGAGATATCGAGGGAACTGATACAGCAAGATAGCTCCTTCGATCCAGCCCTCGTCTTGGCCCCGACGCAAAGAGTTGAAACCACATTTTTCAAGGGAAAGGAAGTCGAGGGACTATCGGCAAGTCAACTGGGCAATGTACTAAGTTCACAATCAATAGTTATTCCAATTGTGGTAATGATGCTCATAATCATGGCAGGGGCTTCCGTAATATCTTCGATGGGCATGGAGAAGGAAAACAAGACCCTGGAGACATTGTTAACCATGCCCGTAAGGAGAAGTCATATAGTAATTGGCAAAATAGTCGGCAGCGCCCTGGTGGGGATGATAATGGCAGCTATCTATATGATTGGATTTTCACGCTATATGAGTTCGTTCCAGATTTCAGATATAAATCTGGCAGATTTTGGGTTGGCCCTGGGCATGCAAGATTATGTATTGGTAGGAATTTCGTTATTCGTAGCTCTTTTAGCCGGGCTTTCACTATGTATAGTTCTGGGAACATTTGCTAAGAATTACAGAAGTGCCCAGGCACTGGTCTTCCCGATAACCGCCCTGGCTATGATCTCCATGTTCATAACCATGTTTAAAGATTTCGATACCATTCCCACCGTCTTAAGAATTCTTGTGTTTGCCATACCTTTTTCCCACCCTATGATGTCTATGCGGGCTCTTATGCTGGATAATTATTCGCTGGTAATCGGCGGTATTGCTTATACAGCAGTTTTCACTGTAATAATGATAGTGGTAGCAGTTCGCATTTTCAATTCGGACAGGTTGCTGACCGGAAGCGTTCGAAGAAAGCTAGCTCTGGGAAAACCGGTGTGGGGATTCCGGCGGTAATAAATTAGCCAGCACAAAAACAACTTTCCTGTATACTAAGTTGCGTTGCAGTCCGAGGGTGTTTGGATCAGTAATGGAAGACTTGGTCAAGCGTGCAGCAGAGGATTTGGCGGAAAGCAAATATGCCATTGTCTTAACCGGGGCGGGCATGTCAACCGAATCGGACATACCTGATTTCAGGGGACCAAAAGGCATCTGGACCACGAATAAAGAGGCAGAGGCTAAGGCTTATCAAAGATATGAGCTTTTCCTGAACAACCCCAGGGCATACTGGGAGGAAATGCTGGGAATTAAAGGGACATACGGGACATTTTATGAACAAATCAGGCAGGCCGAGCCAAATCCGGGTCACTATGCTCTGGCTGAACTCGAAGCCTTGGGAATACTAAAGTGCGTAATCACGCAAAACATTGATGGTCTACATAAGAAGGCGGGAAGCAAGAGGGTTTTGGAATATCATGGCGGTGTCCATGCCCTGAGGTGTATTTCCTGCGGCTCAAGGTTTGCCCGAGAAGAAATCTCCCTGGATGAGCTTCCGCCCCGCTGTAAGTGTGGTGCTGCCCTGAAATATGATGTGGTTCACTTCAAGGAGCCGATACCTTCGGACGTCATGGAGGAATCGGAAAAAGAAGCTTCGAGGTGTGACTTGATGCTTATCTGCGGAACATCGGCAGTGGTTTATCCTTTTGCCAATCTGCCCAGGATGGCAAGATTGCATTCGGGCAGAGTAGTCACGGGCCTGGATGTAATGGGGCATGAGACTAATGTGAAGATAATAGAGGTGAATGCCGACCCTACACCGCTCACCCACGAAGGCATATCAGACTATTTAATTCAGGGAAGGACAGGTGAGATATTGCCCAGGATAGTTGAAGAGGTGAACAAAGCTCGGTTCCATCACGAGCGCTGAGCCTGAAGCTCTTGTTAGCCGTCT
>Ga0209635_10003694_pt1 | contig 11963 bp, 14 predicted proteins | sample DeeMarSWOR230_32_FD_187463 | JGI IMG/M metagenome (GOLD analysis project Ga0209635, IMG submission 187463) | Marine sediment microbial communities from White Oak River estuary, North Carolina - WOR-2-30_32 (SPAdes) (version 2) | ecosystem: Environmental > Aquatic > Marine > Intertidal zone >...
ACCTATTTGATTATGCACGCATTGTTTGTTTTGCTTGCGAGTGGAGCGGAGCGAACATGAGCAACGGTTTGAATGACTTGATGATACAGAAAAAAATGCGTGTATTTTTCTTTAAGATTTAAATTACCAATGCAACCCAATAGAAGAATTGAACAGTTATGTTGCTTTCTATGTATGCATCGTATCATTGGGCAAGAACTGATACGCTCAGAAGCTACCTGCTCAAGGTAACCTTATTTGTTGTTGTAGTTTCATTTTGGTCTGTGATTTTTCCTGTTAATTTGGCTTTTCTGTTTCTCTTCCCGATTTTGTTATTGACTTTTTTTTCTTGGCCTGCTCTGTTTATACAAGGAGTTTTAGACCCTGTTTTTGGCATCCATTTCCCTATGGTAAACATTTCAGCCCTTGATGCTCACGAGTATTATGTGATGGCCTTCTCATTATCCTTGTTTGTTAACATCTTAGGTGCGTTGTTAGGTTACCTGATATTCAAAAAGCTCAGAATCCAATTTCTTAGTAGTCGATGGTGGAAAATCCTTTGGACATCAGTTGGAATCATCTGTATAGTACCCTATTTAGGAGGATTACATCCGTTCATGCCTTGGAATTCGTTCAATTCGATTTACCTTTTGGGATTCGGATTCATCCTTTTAGATACAATAATTCTGTCAGAACTATTGGAAAATGGGCAGGATATCTTCTTTCAAACCAAAGAACCAATTCATTGAATGCGAGTATCAAACAAGATGATGCAGAAAAAAAGAGTGTTGTTGTGTGTGTGCCTCAAAGTTTTAATACAACCCAAAATAAAATAATAGGTAAGGAAATGAATTTGATGATTGTTTTCGGATGGGTCGAATTTATCCTTATTGTTGCGGTTTTCATATTTATCCTAATCATGTGGCAAGTGTACTGGTTAGAAAAAAGAAATTTGGCAGTTGGGTTTACTTTTCTCACCATTGGGAGTGCTTATTTTCTTATTCTCGGAATATCGGGTTTGTACGGCTTGCTATCTTTCTCAGACTTCTCAAACATTCTGATGTTCATAATGCAACTGGCGGTGAGCTTATTTGTGACAGGTTTAGGAATTTACGGTTTGAATAGCGTCTACCGAAATTTGCGAACGGTATTCGGCGTTTTAAAAAAGCGCAGAACAAAAATGGATTGACCTATACCCTTCGGTGAAAAGAGAGGGGGGTTATTTGTGTTTTCTGAATATCATTAGTTCTGTTGGTGTTGTTGTTACATACTCGAATCCAGCTTCTATTAGTTGCTGTGCTTCTTTATCATCGGTTGTCGCTTTGCATGTGTATTCTTCTGGTTCGTCTAGGTCAATGCTTTGTATGTAGTGAAGCGTTTGTTGAAGTCTTTTGTGTCGCATGAAGCGCATGGTTGCTATTGGGTCGTGGTTTCCGTGTCCTAAGTAGAATTTAGCACCAGCGTAGTTGCGTAAGTTCTTTAGAGGGATATTTTTTAATTCGGGCTTGCATAGTTTTGCTATTACCCGTTTTCTAGTTCTTGTCCATGCGTCACGCATACGGTTTGGTGTTGGGAATGGGTATTCTACTGTGTAGATACTTAGGTATTCTCTCAGCATGTTAGCTGTGCGTTTTTTTAGTTTATACACACGGTTTGCGTGTTGTTTTGTTCCAATGATGCTTATTTTACCTTCTTCTTTGTTAATGCGTGATTGTGGTGTTTTATGTAGTTCCATTTGTGAACAGCCGATTTCTGCAAGTATCGTGAAGATACAGGTGTATTTTTTGTTGCATGTGTTTATTATTGCTTCTACATCTTTTGTTGTTGGGATTATTGGTATTGGTGCTTGATAGTGTAGTTTAGGCTTGTCAAACGGTAATTGGTTTGACTTGCAGAAATCGTTATAGTATTCAAATAGTTTCTTTTTGTATCCGTTGCTTAGTGGTTTGTCTGGATAGAAGCAATTTTTTGCGTTGAGTACGTGTAAGGTTACTTCTTTTGGTTTGAATAGGTCAACTTGTTGGGCTAATGCTCTAAGGTGGTTTTCCTTTGTTTGCATGTGTCCTTTGCTGTTGCCTTTCAGTTTTGAGTCAATTAGAGTGCAAGCTATTGCTTGTTCAAGTCTTTTATAGGCTGGTTCGTTGTCTTTGTTGATACAGGGCTTTCGAACCAGCCTTTTCTGCATAATTCTTCCCAGTCCATCTCTCCTAATACAACAAGCGCCTCGTTAAACGTGAGAACAGGCTTAAGAAACTTTGATGCTTCGTCAAGCGACACTCGAGGACAAGCAGTGTTTACAAACGCTTCTATGTTAGGGAACTCCATCAGAGCATTTGGAGTGATTTCCCTCGCCGCAAGCAATATTGCGCTTCTACCGTCTTTCTCCAGTTTCTTCTTTATCTCTAAAGCAGCATCAAACCTTTTTTGTCCAGTCTTTAAGCCAATGAACACTCCGAAACTTTTCGCTTTTTCTGCCTCCTGAATGTTTGCCCATCGTTGTCGAATTATCTTCTGAGCTTCCTTTTCAATAGAATATACTCTTTTTTCAAAGGGATCAACGACGATCGTCGGTTTTGCAGTGGCTAAGGTTGCGCCTATGGCGTGAAATCTGCCGCCTCCAACGAAAAGAAACACTTCAACATTTTTTAACACGAATTTGGCGTTGCTGTAGTCGCAGCCAGTTACTTGTCCAGCATGTTTCAGTCGTCCCGTGTCTCCGATTGCAACTGTTTTTCCAGCCTCGAGAAGTAACTCTTTAGCTTCATTGAGCATGTGAGCATGTTGTACAGTTGTTATTAATCCGATGTTGTTCCAGCGTTTGAGGAGAGGAATTGCCTTCTTCACTGCTTTTTTAACGTTAACTTTTGCCTTGGCTTCGATGTAAACTGTTGGCACCTGTTCTTGTTCAATCATCTCCGTATGACCGTAATGTACAATTAAATCAGCGTCTAGGCTTTTGGCGTCAAGTGTAGCTAAGTCACATGCTCCGTAGCATGGGTCAGCGGAGACCACAGCTAGCGCACCAGCATTTTCGACAATGGTCGCTAGGCGAGGTCCTTCCGTCTTTAATCCTTCTGGAAGTTGTATGAGAACTCGTTTGGCTCTACGTTTGCTTATCTCTTCTTTAAGTCGTTTCTCTTCGAGATTAAAGGTCGTAGTTTTCATTTAGTTTTACCAATTGTAACTTGAATAAATAAGATCAGTATAAGCTTGGTTAAGAAAGGATTCACCGAATGGATTCATCCCACTCTGAAGACCAGTCTTGGTTAGAACCTTTTGTTTTGCGAGATTTAATATACTCCTGCGCTTCAGCCAACTGTTTAAGCATCATTTTACGTTCAAGACTCGCTACTAGCTGCCTCGTTTTAACAACAGCATCCGCATTCACAGATATACTGTCGATGCCACAGCGAACGAGGAACTCAGTGAAGTCAGGTAAGTTTGAAGGACCTTCCCCACAAATGGAAACGGTGCAACCGTGTTTATGAGCCACTTTGACTAAGTGAGCAATTATCCGTTTTATAGCGGGGTCTCGCTCATCAAAGTATCCCATTTGCCCGAGACGCTCTGAGTCACGGTCAATCATCAAGACGCCTTGCGTCATATCGTTTGAACCTATGGAGAAGCCATCGCAAAGTTTCGAAAATTCATCAGCCATTATTGCAATTGCTGGGGTTTCAGCCATAAACCATACTTTAAAGTCTCTAGATTTTTCAAGACCTTCTTCTTTCATGATTTCTAGACATTTCTCTGCTTCCCATGTAGTTCTGATCATAGGCAGCATAACCCACACGTTTTTCAGTTTCCATTCTTCTCTGCATTTTTTGATTGCTTTGCACTCCAGCCGGAACGCCTCTTTATACCACTCGCTTATGTATCTGCTTGCTCCTCGCCAGCCAAGCATGGGGTTTGCCTCAACTATCTCGTATTTCTCTCCACCCTTCAAATCTCTGTACTCGTTAGTTTTGAAGTCGCTGAACCTCACGACCAGTGGGCGGGGCTGTATCTCTCTTGCAACTGTGGCAATTCCCTGAGCCAGTTTGGCTATAAACTTGTCTCCTTGTCCTGTCTCGAGGAGATAGAGAGGATGTTCTCCTATGTAGCTGGCTAGAATGAACTCGATGCGCATGAGTCCTATCCCATCGAAAGGTAAGTTCTTGTACTTCTCAATCATGTCGGGAACGCCGAGGTTAAGTAAGATTTTTGTAGCGGTTATAGGAGCGGATTCAAGCGTAGCTGACCCAGTTGCGGTTGGTATTGAAGCAGTAGACTTCATGTAGTCAACAACTCCTTCATACACTACACCACCTTTCGCATCCACAGTATATTCTTTACCCGTAGTCATTACTTTTGTGCCGTTTTCTGTTCCCACAATGCATGGAATCCCTAGCTCGCGACTCACAATGGCAGCATGACAAGTTATGCCTCCCTTATCCGTGACTATGGCTCCAGACAGTCTCATAAACGGCACGTAGTCTGGATTGGTCATTGTAGTCACCAGAATGTCGCCTTTTTTCATGAGTGTAGATGCGTCTTCCGGTGTTAGAACGATCTTTGCTGTACCAGTTACTGTGTCTCTTTTGCCAGCGGCTATTCCTTTCACAACAACCTTTAACTCTGCTGGTCCTGTGGATGGAGTTGGTGGCTTCGGCGCTTCGATTTCAGGCGGCGTCTTCTTCACGCTCCACACGGTTTCAGGTCTAGACTGTACAATAAAAATGTTTTCTGGGAAAGAGAGGTCTTTGTCAATCGCCCACTCGATGTCCTGCGGTTGTCCGCCGTAATGTTTCTCTATACGTTTGGCAAGCTCAGCGAGTTTAGCAATTTCTTTGTCGGTTAGGCATGGTTGTTTCTGTCGTTTAGCTGGTACATCAGCATGTATGGTTTTGCCAGTTTTGGGATCTTTAACATATTCAATCGTTTTTTTCTGAATCTTCCTTTCAATAATCTTCAAAGTTTTTTTGTCCAGTATGTAGTCGTCTGGAGTGACGGAGCCGGAAACAACCGACTCGCCCAGTCCCCAGTTGCCTTCAATAACTATCTGGTTTGGTTCTCCAGTTACAGGGTTTATGGTGAACATGACGCCTGCTGCTTTGGCGTTAACCATTTTTTGTACGCCTACACTGATGAGAACTTGTTCATGTTTGAAGCCTTTCCTAGTTCGGTAAAAGATGGCTCTAGGCGTGAACAGGCTTGACCAGCATTTCACCGTTTTCTGAACAAGATCTTTACCTCCCCTCACGTTTAGGTAAGTTTCTTGCTGCCCCGCAAAAGAGGCACCAGGCAGGTCTTCAGCAGTGGCGCTAGAACGCACAGCTACAAACACCTTGCTTGATTTTGTTCTTTTGCTGAGCTCTTTGTAGGCTCTTTTGATGGCGTCCTCGATTTCATGTAGCATAGGAGTTTTTTCAATTATTTTACGAACTTTTCTAGAGGCTTCTTCAAATTGACTAGGAAGTTCAACGTCAGTAATGGTTTCCTCAATTGCCATATATATTTTTTTGGCGATGCCAGTTTCTGTGATGAACTTCTTGTAAGCTTGAGCGGTCACTGCGAACCCAGGTGGAACAGGTATCTTTGCTTGAAGCATTTCACCTAGATTTGCAACTTTGCCCCCTACGATGGGAACGCCTTCTTTTCCTACGTCATCAAACCAAACGATAAGATTCACTTTTAATGGTGAATTTTTTCCCAACGAGGTTTCCCTCCAATTATTCCGCCGTTTTCTCAACAACTATTCGACAGGTTATGGGCAGTTTAGCTCCCCCTCGCCTTAACGCCTCTCTAGCAACTTCGACGCCGTCCTCGTTCACGTTAGCTGTCATAATGGTTTGATTTGATTTCACTCGTGCGGCGGTCCCTACGGCTTTGCCAAAAGAATGTTTCATCCCATCTTGCAGTCGATCAGCGTGCGCCCCAAAAATCATCTTGTTTTCCCGAAGCACAATGTGAGGATATGGTAAAATCCGCAAACAATAATCGGTTCCTAACTTGCCAGAGAGAACTTGATTTGCTGCTATGCGTGCCGCTTCTAGGGCGTTGTGGCGAATTTGTGCCTCTTTACGGGTTATCAGAAAAGTTTTATACTCAAATTCAGCCGTGGAGTCTCCCATGGTGAACTTTATTATTCTTGGTTGAGGAGACCCGCGAATATACTTTCTTCTAGTGTAAGCCTGCCCCTTTACCCTTCGATAATTGTGTGCTTTCACGGCGTTTCCCTTCTTCAGCTTTGTATGCTGACTATTTAAAAGATATGCCAACACGTGGTTTATTAAAAGTATGGATTTGCAATCCAGAATATTCTTACACTTTATAATGTATTATTTTTTAAACCATATCTTAGCCAGTTCATCAAAGTTTGGAAACAATTCCTTCAAAATCGGAATGTACATTTTTTTCTCGTCTTCAGTTAAGTATTGGAACTGGTATTGTCCAGTGTACGGGGACGGGTCGCCCTCTCTAGTTAAGAATTCGATGTGCATGAATGGGTCGCCTCGCTTAATGGTTATTGGTCGTCGATCATTGCTCAAGTTAACGAGTTCTAGAGCTAGTCTTCCAACAAAGCCGCTGTGAACTTTGGCAGCGTTAAGAAAAGACAGCCCCATTCTTCCATACTTGCTCTTCGCTGTCAGATGAGCCACGTATTGGGGTGGAGTGAACACGACTTCGTAGGAGATTAGGTTTATGTGTTCCAGATAGTGCAGTGTGGTCTCCTCTCTCACCGTTAAAACGTAACCGTCACCATCTAAGAGGTTGTGGTCGAAAGGGTAGATGCATTTGTAATTCTCTATGAGTTTCATCAACTTGCTCTTGCCAACAATGCACATGTAATTCTCACCTTGACCTAGCAATAGTTACGTTTGTTTTATTTACTTCTTTTTGTGAGTTTCATGTGTAATCCACGTTAACGTCAACATCACAGTTTTAACTGCTCCACAACTACGTTTTTCTGTTAATAATTCTTTTTGAAAGTAAGCTTTAAATCGAAGAAACATATAAGTGGGCTATTCTAAAAAGTTCAAGAAGGCTGATAGTTTATGGTTAAAGTAGAAATTGACCTCAACAAATGCGACGGAGACGGAACCTGTGTAGACGTCTGCCCAGTTGATGTCTTTGAACTTCAAGAAATCGAAGGAAAAACTAAAGCAGTAGTTGTGGACAATGACGCATGCATCGTATGTAGAGCATGCGAAGTTCAATGTCCCCAACAAGCAATAACAGTTACAGAGTAGCTTCGATTACAACTATAGTTTCAAACGCAACTTTATCTTGGGCAAGCACTCGTACACAGAACTGTCTTTCCCTAAGTTTTCGCACAGTTTCCTCCACATCGGAAAGAGTTGATTGAACCAAAAGAATTTTCCCGCCTTTCTTTAAGTAGCTTGGCGCCTGCAATATAAACTGGTCAATGAGTTGTCTTCCAGTCGGTCCACCTGCCCAAGCGCGCTCTATCCAATTCGTCTCTTCTCTCATCTCTGACGGCAAATATGGAGCATTAAAAATAATCAGGTCAAATTTTACATTTTTCTTTATAGCTTTGAATAAATCGCTTCGCAGTGTTTCCATTTTCTCTGCAACACCATTGAGTTCTGCGTTCATTTTGGCGCAACAAACTGCGTGAGGGTTAACATCTACAGCTACAACCCTTCTCGCCTTTTTCGCAACGAGGATTCCCAGTATCCCACATCCAGTTCCCACATCTAACACAACATCGTTTTTGTCTACAACAAGATTTTCTGCGAGAAGGAAAGTGTCTTCTGCAGGCTCGTACACGTCCTTAGAAACGTGAAATGTGTAGTCATTAAAGGGTATCTTTTTCATGTCTTTCTCGGACAAAATCATTGGTCAGAGCTCCAAAGTCTTCTGGCGCCAACTCCCTAACTCGCTTATCATGAAAGAGCAAGGAGTCAGCCATCTTCGTCACGTTTTTTTTCTTCACCCACTGGCGCAGAAAAGGAACGACAGCGTTTCTAACCTTCTTGTTTCGTTGATTAAATAGTATCCGCACGAGTTGAAAAAAGACTTCTTCGTCTTCCACGGAAAACGGCGGCTTTTCTCTTGGTCTTAAACGCACCATCATGGAATCTACGTCTGGAGGCGGATAAAACAGCTTTCTAGATACATAATCTAAGAGTTCTACTTCCGCCCGATAATATGTGTTAACGGTCAGTCTTCCGTAGTCTTTAGTGCCTACAGACGCGGTCAGTCTTTCCGCAAACTCTTTCTGAAAAGTTAACACAGCGCAGTCAAACTTTCTTTCCAGAAGCCAGAACAGTAGAGGAGACGAGATGGAGTAGGGAGGAGTGGAAACCACTTTGTTAAATTGTGGAACAGAAATGTTTAACACATCTCCCTCAATGAGGTCTACATTGTCTAGGTTGCGAAGTTCGCTTCTCAATATTTTTGTCAGTTTAGGATCAATTTCCACAGCGATAACCTTCTTACATGCTGGAGAGAGAAGTTTTGTGAGAAAGCCTAGCCCAGCTCCCACTTCCAAGACAACGTCATCCTTGGTTACAGAAGCATAAAAGATCATTTTTCCTAACAAAGCAGAATCTATCACAAAGTTTTGACCTAAACGTTTCTTGGGAAAAACTTTGTAGAGGCGTAGGAGATGCCTCGCCCTCTGGAAGAGAGCCATTTTTCTATCACTAGAGCGCCCGTGTGAACAGTCGGTGTTTACTTTCGCCAGCGAGTTCCTCAAAAATCCTCTTAGCGATCAGTTTGGCGGGGTTAGGCATGTTGGCGCGTTGTTGTAAATCCTCAAAATTCTTGAAAGGTTTTCTGTCTCTTTCATCAATAATCTGCCACATGTACTTTTTTCCGATGCCTGGAATAAGCTCCAATGCATGCATTCTAGGAGTAATCGCTTGAGCATTGTTGAAAAAGTTGACAAACAAAGTTTCATGATTGAACACGATTTTCTCCAAAGCCGCGGGCAATTCCATCTTAGCGGTGCTGGTTAACTCGTCGTATCCAATTCGCCCAATAATATAAGTGATCTCGTTCCGAGCGTCTTTTCCAACGTAAACTCTGTCAAAAGTCTTGAGGGTGACTCCCTCCTTCACAATCGCCTCAAGGAGAGTGAAATATCCTTCGCCAACAACTTGAACTAGAGCGCCCGCCCGATAACTTGGTCTGGCTCCAGGTCTTCCATGGGGCAGAAAGTCAAGAACATACGCATGCGCTTCGTATCTTTTCTCCATTCTTCCTTCGCCCACAAGTAATAACTATTGGAAAAAGTCCTTATTCCTTTTTTCTATGCTCATCTAAAAAAGCTAGAATTTCTTCCAACTTAGAGGTCTCCACAATTCTGCGGCCTCCAGCCAAAAAAACTCGAATTTCCTCCACGCTTTCTGGCATGCAATTAACCAGTTGAACAACCTCCTGCTCTTCTAACTCAAACTTCTCTATGAGTCCAGTTATGAGTTTTTCTGCTGTTTTAGAATCAAGTTTGGAGAATTTTGAGGTATAGTCCAACGATCTCCGTTGAAACTGGTCAAGCTGCTCTTCACCTATTGATTCCAGTATTTTCTTAACCTGTGGAATCGTGATAATTTGTTCCTTTATTGCCTTTCTTGGCATGGTTAAGCCTCTCTATGAGGTTCAAGATGTTCAGGGCGTGCGATTATTTCTTTAACAGCCTTTCCCTGCGTGACGTCCACCACATAGGCTCTACCTTTTTTGTTAGTTATAACACCGATTCTCCCATGATATCTTCGATGAGGCATACCCTTGTGGACGCTTGAGTTAATCTTCACCACCACTTTCTGACCCGGCTTGTACTCGTGAAGAATTTTGCTGAGTCCAACTTTTCCCCGTTCTCTGGGTTTCTTCCGTAGGAGAGAGCGAGTTTTTTTGCGGTAACCTTTAGATTTTCTTGGCACTAATTATCCCTTCACAATTACGTTTAAAACGTCCAGTTCTAGAGTCTCAGCTTTAGCGCTAATAATATCGGTTACGTTTGGGTTGGTTCGTCCCTCGTCGCCGGTTATCAGTTCTTTGATGTAGAGTCCCCCTTGACAGTGAATTTTCATTTCCACACTGTTAGGTGTCAATCTCTTTATCTTAGCCTCATATATGTACTTTTCTCGAACACGATCTGCTCTTCGATGCAACACACGTAAAGGCGTTTGTTGTTGAATAACCGTGTTAGTCAGTGTTTTCTCTAGAATCTCTAATTCTTCATCTGAGACAGCTCTGTTAAATCCAACGACAGTTCTGTAAACTTTCTCCCCTGTCTCTGCTTTCTTCAACTTTCTAACAGTATCTCTGCTAGCAAAACGTAGGTTCAGAACTTCCACCTTACCTTTCGCTTGTTCATTGATGGTTCGTGTGAGGCTCTGCAAATCTATAAACCGCCTTTTAGGTTTCTTAACCTCCATAACGAACGGTCTGCCACGCCCCAGCATGCGAGCGTCAACATCTTCCCGTCCAGCCGCATGAAACGAGGCATCTTCTCCACCAGTTTTTTGCAACATTGGCCCAGCTATGATTTCTTCAACTGATTCTTGATACATTTTTCCGGTTCCGCCGCACTGTGGACACCCCTTTCCTCCACATTCATTACAGGTCCATTTGGACTGAGGGATGCCGCGGGCGAGTTTTTTGTATCCCCCCGCGACGTACAATGGATTTGTTTTAAGTGTGACTTTTTCAGCGAAGGGGTTGACTAGAATCACTACATCCGGCTTTTTGTAGTCCGCTGGTTTTTGTGTGATTTCAGAGATTTTTTTCCCAATGTCGCGGCTGAACTCGTTTCGCATGCTCTCGCCGTGTCTCACTTCAAATTCTGCTTTAAATTCGTCTTCTCTTTCCTCTATTTTGATGGGTAGTTCCACTCCAACAAGGAACGTAGCGTATTCGTAGCGTTTCAATTCTTTTAGAGAGCGCCCTACTAGTTCGCTTATAGACTCAAATCGCCCCTCACAGAGATAGCATTCTCGCTTTTTTCCAGCTCTTTTTCGCAGTTTTCTCAGTATTTCAGCCGCCATGTTAAAGGACCCGTTGGCTGCCAGAGTTTTTAGGAGTGAGAACCCTGTTTTCTTCCCAGTTAGCGCCTGTTGATGGCTCTTCATTGTTAAGAGAAGTTTGATGGTTTCGCCACGAGTTTGATCATCTAGTCCATAGCCTAAGAGGGCGAACTGTCTCCCTAGGCATTGGTTGCAAAGGGGATGTTTCTCCAGCATTTTTTGCGCCTTTTTAAGGATATCCATAAGTTTCCCTCTTTTTTGCTCTGCTACTTTTTGCAGCATCCAAGTTCCAGGATTTCTTTACATTGATTTCGGAAACTTTTTTCCAAGGAACGGAAACTTTTTCCTCCGCAGAGTCTTCATCATCTTTTTCATCATGGAATACTGTTCAAGAAGTTCTTTTACTTCCTTTTCAGTGGTTCCGGAACCGCGCGCCACACGTCGTATTCGAGACGATGTGAGGGTTTTTGGTTTTTCTCTCTCCTTCAGAGTCATGGATTGAATGATTATTCGCCATTTTTCTAGGCGATCTTGAGCAGTATCCATCATTTCGTCAGGTATGTTATAGGAGAAGCCAGGAACCATTTTTAGGAGGCGTCCAATTGGGCCCATGTTTCTCATGGCTTCGAATTGTTCGTACATGTCTGTCAAGGTGAATTTTCCGCTTAAGAATGCTCGCATTTTCTTTTCGGGGACTTTCACCTCTGCTTCTCGCACTTTTTCAAGGAGGCTTTCAAGGTCGCCCATGCCTAGGAGTCTGCCTACAAATCTTGAGGGGACAAAGGGTTCTATGTCGTTGATTTTTTCTCCTGTTCCAATGAATTTTATGGGCGCTCCGGTTGCTGCAACAGCTGAGAGGGCTCCTCCTCCCCTTGCAGAACCGTCTAGTTTTGCAACGAAAATTGACCCTATGGGTGTGGCTTCGTTGAATGCTTTGGCTTGTATTGCTGCTTGCTGACCGATGGTTCCGTCGATAACAAGAATTGTCTCATCTGGTTTGATTTTCTTTTC
>Ga0209635_10003699_pt1 | contig 11955 bp, 7 predicted proteins | sample DeeMarSWOR230_32_FD_187463 | JGI IMG/M metagenome (GOLD analysis project Ga0209635, IMG submission 187463) | Marine sediment microbial communities from White Oak River estuary, North Carolina - WOR-2-30_32 (SPAdes) (version 2) | ecosystem: Environmental > Aquatic > Marine > Intertidal zone >...
TTGGACCAGGATATGGGAGTTAAGCTGGAGGTTTTGAAACACCAATTGGTTCTAAGTCGCATGTTAATTAGTCGTCCCTGAAAAAGTCTGATTATCAATTTATTGTATCAAACAAGGTTCAACGGTGAATGAATTTTTGATTCTTTGACTGATTTTTTGCCAGAAATATTTTAGGCATAAGAAAACTGCCAGCAGTTTTCTCATATTAAATCCACATCCACTCAATAAAGCATTGATTTGATCGCCTTCTTCACCTTTCAGGTAGTTCCTGTCCATGCGGTTATCATACTTCACATGGCCGATTATAGGTTCGATTGCTGACCTCCGTTTAAACCACCTTCTAACAGCCCGAGTCAACTTCTTCATATGACGGTAATTGACCAATTGAATTTGAGTATCTCCCTGGTAGCCATGACCCTGATATCCCAGATCCACATATGCCTCTTTGGCTTTACTACCGGTTAATCGCTCCATCTGAGTTAAGGAAGTGTCTAAGGTATGACCATCATAAGGATTCCCATGAATGGCCTGGATTCCTAAAATCCAATTATCCTTATTGCTGGTAACCATCCCTACCTTACATCCAAATTCATACCGCTTATGCGCTTTACCTTTGGAAATACATTCCACTTCCCTGGCATGAACACTGTATATTTTACCCGTATCATCTTTCTTCTGATGTAATAATCGCTCGGCTAAAACTAATAACTCCCTTAGCTTCTCATCCGGTTCTGTCACTTTCCGTTTGATATCTCGATACACGCATCCCAAATAGGTCTTGAGTTTCCTGGTCATCTTGCGGGCTCGCTTGAACTGCCGAGCCTGGCCATACCGCCCCTGCTTCGCCAATGCCTTCTTGGAAACACGCTTGTAATTCTGTCGTAAGGGAATCCCCCGGCTCTCAGCTTCCCGAACTAAGGTCGCCCGCATCTTATGATACAACCGGGCATCGGTCGGAAAAGCAATTGCTTTCTCTTGAACCGTGGTGTCGATATTCACTTTATTCAAACCACTTTCACTCAGCAACCCCGTTCGTCTAATGGTGGTGATCACTTCTTTCAACATCTCCTCTGAACCTTCGGCTCCGATCCGCTTCCGAAAATTCGTCATACTACTGGGATCGATTGGATAGCTATGTTGGAAATATTCATAGCCGCAAAAATATTGCCAATAGGGATTCTCGATGAACTTCTCGACCACACTTTCATCGCTTTCATTGAAGGTGTACTTTAAATAATGTAAACCAACCATCAGCCGAATCGGTTTACCTGGACTACCGACACCTTCCACATAGGTCGGCCCAAACTTGTCTTCAAAAAATGTCCAGTCAATCTGATTGGCTAACCGATACAACGGGTGTTTTTGGTTTAAGATCTGATCTAAATGAGAACGGAATAACTCCGGTTCTTGGATCTGCTTTTTGGCTTGCATAAATCACCAGGTTTTGGGACTGTTTTTTAAATTTACGGTAATTTACACAATAAAATACACCATTCAAACTATTATTTATATTATATTTATACAGTTATTCAGGGACGACTAATTAGATTTAGTTTTATTTTTAATACAACATTTAACGTTGATTCTCACTTGTTGCCTGAAGTGTTAATTTAATTTTAGTAAAGACGATGGGTATTTTATAAAATTAAAACTTTCAAAAAACCACTGTCTCCCGATGGTCAGTTATAGAGAATGTAATGTGTAAAACAAACAATAAATTAAACCCAACGATAAAATTCGATTTTTGTTACAGTATCAAAACAACCACTCCAAGAATATCAAGCTCGATGGTATCAATGGTTTTCGATTGACTCAATAGTTCAATTTTTCCTGTGGGTACAGGCACAATTTGTTTATTTTCAGTATGATTAATAATGAAGAGTAATTTCCTGCCGTTTCCTTCTCTTACTGAAATTTCAACACCATTTGGAGGCTGTACAAAGGGTGTTATGCCAGCATCATTTAATAGTGATTTTATGAGTTGATCATAAAAAGCATCTTCTTTAATAACTGTACCAACATACCAACCGATTCCATTACCATATTTATTTCTGGTAATAGCGGCATATGAAGACACAGGCCATTCATCATACTTGGCTACTATTTCAGCGTCATTGCTTATAATCCAGTCACTATATAGCGAAGCTGTAAACGAGCCGGAGAATTTATCATTTACTTTTAATTTATATTCTATTTCAGATAATGATTCATATTCTTCAATTTGAATACCCAAAGCATCGCTCAACAAACCTGGTAAGGTACGATCATGGCAGATATTATTTTCATTTTTTACCCCAAAACGGCAGTCTGTTAGAAAAACACCACCTTTTTTGATATAGTCATCCAATTTTACTGCTATTGGATCAGGAAGAATAAATAAATCAGGAGCTAATACAAGTTTATATTTTGAGAGATCCGCTTCAGGACTTACCATATCGACATTAATTCCCGCTCTAAAAAATGCATTGTAGTATCTGCGAATGGCATCATGAAATGAATTACCTTCATAACCTTGTTGATAAGATAGAGCCCAAATCGTTTCATAATCATATATAATGGCGATTTCAGATTTTACTGTAGTGCCCGCTATATATTTTTCTATCTTTCTATAATCTAATGCTGTTTGTTTGGCTTCTTCATAACGTCTTAAAGGTTTGCCATCATGACCCAACAAGCCATGCCAATATTGTTCTCGTCCGGCTGTACAGGTTCTCCAGCGGAACCAAATCTGTGCATCAGCACCATGTGCCAGTTGTTGAAAACAAATATTTCTTATCTCACCCGGGCGGGGATTTCTTGAGAAGGTTCCCCAACCGAATGGCCCGGCTGTTTGTTCCATTATCCAGAAATTTTGCTGTTTTAATCCGCGCATTACATCGGCTGAAAAAGAAGCATCATATTTTATTCCCGGTGTATTCCAGTTGCTAAAAAAGGGATAATTATCCCAGCTCACAAAATCAAGATCCTTTGCTAACTCATAATAATTTAAACCACTATACAGTCCCATAAAATTGTGGGTGATGAAATGGTTAGGGCAGATCTCTCTAATTATTTTAACTTGATCTGCTTGAAACCTTACATTTAACCATGAGGTGAAACGGTCCCAATCTAAACAGGCGCTTGGATTACTAATCGCCCATTTTCCTGTTCGACTATCTGGAATAGTAATCTCGGCCCAGGTTTGAACTTTAAGGCCCCAGAAATGTGTGCCCCAGGCTTTATTTAAAGCATCAAGAGTTTTATATTTGTTTCGTAACCAATCCTGAAATTCAGATAAACATATATGACAGCGACAATCGGTATCACCAAATTCATTATCCGTTTGCCAACCAATAACAATTGAGCTGGAAGCAAAATGCGCCACCATGGCTTGGGTAATACGTTCCGATAGAAGGCGATATGTACCATTTGAAAAGCAATTATTCTTTCTTCCGCCCCAGATAATTCGAGTGCCATCAGATTTCATTGCCAATGTTTCCGGATATTTTCGTGCCACCCAGGCTGGCATAACAGCAGTTGGTGTACCTAATATGGCCTTCATATTATACTTATTAAGCAAATTGAGAACTTTGTCTAACCAATCGAATTCAAAGTAACCCTCGCGAGGTTCAAGTAATATCCAGCTAAATTCTGCCAACCGAACTACATTGAAGCCAGCCTCTTTCATGAGTTGAATATCGTATTCCCACCTTTCTTGCGGCCAATGTTCCGGGTAGTAATCAACCCCAATATACATTTTTCCGTCTAAAGTAAATGCAATTGATGCGGGAGAATTTGATTGGGCATGGAAAAGTAATCTGTTGAAACTCAATACTAAAAGTATTGAAAATAAAATGATAATTTGAATTGAAAGAGGTTCCTTTTTACTCATATGATAATCCTCTTTTGTCTGCAATATTTAATCGCCTTAATAATGAAGAACGATAGTTAAAAAGACTAGAGTCAATAACCTTATGATTAAATATAAACATTCTTAAATGCATTTAACCACGATTAATTGTGTGATTATTGCTTCTCTTTACATTGAATGTAATTATCAGCTACTTCATAACGTAATTAAGTTATAATAATTTCGATTAGAACCAGCCTAATTATTTAGATTGTGTTCATAACTCATAAGGTAAATTTTTGAAATTAAATCTTTTTCAATATACGACTTTATATTTTATCAATAATTGTCATTAAATGGTTATATTACTGGTATCCCTATTTCACTTGAACCTTATAAGATCCATCCTGCTTCTTCATTATCTCATTTAAAGTAATAGTGCGTTGTGCATTATAAAGGGCATTCACTGAATCTGGCTTATTCGCTTTATGTAAGAAATTGGCCCATCCCATAAACCACACCCAGTGAGGTTGCTGATCAAGTATCACAGGAGTTGGCATCTCTCCAACCTCGCCTAATGAAATCGGTTTTCCCTGAGCCAGTTCTAATAGCTCATCGTGATGGCTTTGTTTATAATCGTTATGATATACATCCGCTGCAAGAACATCTACATAATCTATGCCTGGAAAATAATCCTTGTAAGAGTAGGCTTCGTCTCCTGGAATACTTCTGGGAGCATTTGCATTCCACACCCATATAAGGTTGTTTAATTGGTGATGATTAGTAAAGTAGTCGTACATCATTTTCCATAATTTAGCAAAGCCTTCCTCTCCAGGGTGTTGACACCACCAGAACCAGACCCCATTCATTTCATGATATGGTCGCCATAAAACAGGAATTTTAGTTTCCTGTAATTGTTTTAGATATTTCGCTACATGATCTGCCTGGGTTCGCCACTGATTATTTAGTTCTGTTCCTGGTGTTGTCAGTGAATCCCATTGCGCTTGTGGCACAATATCATCCCACACCCAGATACTTTCCCTCCTGCATGAATCACCATCAGAGGGAAAACAACAGTGCCACATTAAGGTAATGATGTGTCCTTTATTGTACATTTCTATTGCGTTGTCGATCATCTTTTGCCGCATAATATCCGGGTTATTCCCTCTGAAATGAAAACTAAAGTCGCTTCCCCAAATAACCGGATAATAACCTGTCATCTCTTTCACTTCTTCACTGTATTTAGTCGGTGACTCAATTCCGTTATGATGACCGGATAAAATATATTTTCCACTAATCTGGTAAAGAAAATCCAGTAATGCTTCTGCTTCACCAGATATATGAGGATTCACCGATTTTGGATGATTGTAGTTGTCTTTACTGCAAACGATACCCATAAGAATAATTATTATTAATAAAATAAATCTTCGGAAGAAAATGCTTTTCTTAATCATAATTGGTCACCTTTCTTTATATTTGGATATTATAGTAGCCCTATTACCCTGCCTATTCTAATTAACATTCACTCAGAATCAATATCGCTTATTTTTATATATAAATGCTCAACGCGTCTGAGACTGGATGAACAGGATCAAGCAATGATACATCTTTGTTTAATAATTTTGATGACTTGTAGCATTGATGTGAATCCATATGTTTATTACTTTTTAAACAGTCTCAACCAAGGCATTATTTTCAAGAAAATAATGCAGGAGAATTTTTGTAGGTGTGTAAGTATTTGTTTACCTATTTTCCGCGTTTTGTGTTATTTCATTATTTTTCCTTTCATAGTTGAAAGGAAATAGCAACGATGGAGTATGTTCACTAATCATTATTTCTTCTATATTTCTTAAAATTTCTGGATGTTCCATAGAAACATCTTGTTCTTCGCAAACATCATTGTCTAAATTATACAATAATATCGGTGAATCAGGATTATCATGAACACCAAATCGTATACCTTTCCAATTATTTAATCTTACTGCCTGTTTTCCTCCTTGTTCATGAAATTCCCAGTATAAATATTCATGTTTTTTCTGATTTTCCTTACATAGCAATGCAGGAAGGAATGAAATACCGTCTATATTTACCGGAATATTTATATTTGTTATTTCAGCTAAAGTAGGGAATATATCCCAAAATGCTGATATGTGATCACTCACAGATCCAGATTTGATGTGTCGAGGCCACCTGACTAGAAAAGGAACTCGTATTCCACCTTCAAATAAATCACGTTTATACCCTCTTAAAGGACCATTGCTATCAAAAAAATTAGGATCAGCCCCTCCTTCAAAATGAGGTCCATTATCACTTGTAAATATTATTACTGTATTATCATCAATACCAAATTCTTTAAGTTTATATAATATCTCCCCTACATATTTATCTAATCTTGAAATCATTGCAACAAATACTGCATGCGATTCTTTCTGCGAACAATATCCCCGATTATTATAATTATCACCGTAGTCACTTCCTTTATACTCTTTTTCTGGTAAATATTTGTTTCTATACTTTTGTAAGATTTCGTCATCCGGGACATTCAGTTCAGCATGGGGAAGAGTATAAGGTAAAAATAGAAAGAACTTACTATTTTTATTATTTTCAATAAACTTTAAAGCTTCAGAATGAATAAGATCAGGAGCATATTCTATTTTTTGTTTTCCATCATTTTTCAATTCAATTTTATTTTCATTATCCCAGATGTATTCTGGATAATATCGATGTGCTAAACCTTGACAATAATAACCAAAAAATTTGTCAAATCCATGTTTCAAGGGACTACCTTCATTATCTATGAATCCTAATCCCCATTTTCCAAATGATCCTGTTGCATAATTTTTATCTTGTAATAGTTGAGATATGGTAATTGTTTCCTGAGGAATTGGTATTTGTCCTTCAGGTTTAGCATTGCCATTTCCTCTTATGGGTGTATGTCCTGAATGTAAGCCAGTCAGCAATACTGAACGAGACGGCGCACATACCGTACTTCCAGCGTAATGTTGGGTAAACTTTATTCCTTCCTTTGCAATTTGATCAATATTTGGTGTAGAAAAACGTGTTTGGCCATAGCAGCTTAAATCTCCATATCCTAAATCATCCGCAATAATAAAGACAATATTGGGGTCTTCAATTCTCTGTCTATAACATATAGTAAAAAGTAATAAACATATAGATATAATAATCAGACTGAATATTTTTAAAAATCCTCGGCGTTCCTGGTGTTTTATTTCCATTTTACCATCTCATTATTTGGTTTACCTTTACTGAAGAGCATTTCGGCTACCCTGGAGATTAAGTCTACAGAATTTAAGGTACCGAACATGTCTGACCCGATTATTTTTATATAACTTTGTTTAACATGGTGAATAGTTGGGAAAAATTGGGCCCTTGCGATCGGGTTGATACCCGAGTTAAGTGATTTTGTTTATTAAAAATTGACTTTATTAAGAAAATATATTATTAAATAAATTTTTCAGATTTCTGGAGTTTGATGGTTTACACCATAGGGGCCTGCAAAGGCTCTTTTTCTTTTATAAAAACTTTTCCCCAAATATTTTTCCTTCTCCTTGATAATACTTTTCAGGTAGAATATTTATAATTCTTGATGCAAATGGTGCTATCGGTCTATCAAGAAAATTATGATAATTAAGAATCTCGTTCCTGTTCGGATGGGCAAGCAGATTAGCAATTTGAAGTCCAGAAATGTTATTAAACTTAGGTTTTACTTTTTATTTTTTGCTTGTAAATGATTGTTGGAATCTTTCAGGATTCAAGAAATTCGTTGGTTTTACCTCAAAAATATAATTTTTTGTGAATCTACTAATCCCTTTACATTCACAACCGTAAAATAAACACCACCGGATACATCAACATTCTTATCGTTGGTTCCATCCCATCTCACTGTATAATTATTCGTTGATTGCTTTTTATTTTTTAGCAAGTGTTTTACTATCCTGCCCCTGGCATCAATAATATTAAGGTTTACCTCTGATTCTTCCGATAGGGAGTACAAAATGCTGATTTCCTGATTAAAGGGATTGGGATAAGCCGGCTCCAGAAAAAAGCGATTTGATAAATTCAATTGATTGTCTGGTTTCACCGTAATTTCCCGGATATCGTGATATTCTATTTCACCTCTATAACTCACATTTGCCAGCCGGTAGTGGTAAGTAAGTCCGGTTTGACAGGAAGTATCATAAAATATATAGATCGTCTGGCAACTAACCGAGCCCTGTCCTTTTAGTTCTTTATGGGTGGCATAACTGGCGATTTCTCTCCAAGTTTTTGCTTCTTTTTCTTTTCGTTCAATGATAAAACCAAGATTGGAAATTTCACTTTCGGTGATCCATTCCAGTTTCACATTTTTACCTACCTGACTAACAGAAAAAGAGGAAAGTTTAACCGGAAGAGCGACATCCCCAATAATATCATCATAATCGTAATTTCCATCATGAATATCCCGGTAAGTATTCATGGTAACAATATTCTCATTCACATGAATAAGCAGAAATGTACTCGGCGCACCGGTGTCTCCTGCTCCACGGGCGTGTCCAGCGTCTACCTGCCAGACTCCGTTTATCTGTACCGCACTGTAGTTATGGGTATGACCGCATATATAGGCCGTAATACCGATACTGCTCAAGAGATTCCAGAAGCGGTCACGGTTCTGGGGGTGTTCGTTCAGACTGTCAAATTCATGACGTAATCGTCCGTTATATTCATCAGGTTGAGGATAGGCCGGTTCATGGCCAATAACAAAGATGTACTGTTGGGTGGTTGCGGTCAGATCGGTTACCAGCCAATAGTAGAGGGCATCCACCACATCCCCGTTTGTACCAACATCACTGCTTCCGTCATAATACTGGTTAAGTACTGTAAAGTGGGCGTTTTCGTAATCAAAAGAGTAGGTGGTTTCCTCGCAGCCGGCTGGTCCGGTATTCACAATATCAGGTGGGACACCGGAACCGTTCTGGTCGTAGTTATAACTTCGCAGCCAATCCATATTAGCGCCATAATAGGATTCACTTCCGTCACCGGGCAGTTCATGATTCCCCACAACCGGGTACCACATATAACCTGAGCCCAGGTACTGTTCAATAGTCCAATTAACATTAACGGTAGGATCGAGATCTCCGGGAACGATCATAAAAGCACCGGGTCCAAGATAAGCGATTGTTTCGCAAACTCCCCGGAAATAATTTGGTGTATCATATAAACCCTGACCGGAAAAATTTCGCATATCACAAGTAACCGCAAAAGAAAACGGATCACTATTTCCTGAAAAAGGTGATAAAAACAGAATGAACAACCAAGAAATGAAAATTTTTTTCAAATCCATTTTTAATGTCTCATATATATAATGTTAATTGAGTGTCTATTTTTTATAGGTATTGTTTTTATAATTATATGTGAAGTTAAACTTAGAGTCAAACATTTAGATGTAAAGTTGCTATAAAGATAGAACCCGAGAAGTAGCTTAAAATTCTCTAATCACCCCCCAAAAGCAGCGTTCATATTAATGAGGTTGATATGCACATCTGAACCGAAGCAAGGAAACGGCAATACACTCTACTTAATAATCATAACCAGCCCTTTCTTTTGAAAAAAAATAGCATACCAATAGCTATTGTTACAATAATTCCCAAGAATATGAAGTAACTATATTTAAAATGTAACTCAGGTAAGTACTCAAAATTAGTACCATAAATACCAGCTATGAATGTTAAAGGAATAAATATTGCTGCAAATATTGTGAGTATTTTCATAACATCATTCATTTTATTACTGATACTGCTGTTATAAATATTCAATTGATCTGAGAGCATTTCTCTATACGTATCAATTGCTTCGGTAGCTTGGGTGATAAGATCCAATAAATCGTTCAAGAATGGCTTTGTTTCTTCCCGGATAAACTCTGATTCCAATCTCGGTAATTTGGTAATAAATTCCTTTGCCGGTCTAACAGATTTCCGTATATAACTCATTTCTCGTTTATAATTGTTGATTTTCTCTAGAGTTTTGGCAGATGTTTCTTCTAAAATTCCAACTTCGATATCTTCAATCTTTTCACCAAGTTTTGAGACGAGATAAATGTAGTTATCAACTACTGTATCTAATAAGGCATACGCTAAATAGTCTATTCCAGAAACTCTAATTCTACCTCTTTGTTTCCTGATTCTTTCCCTCACTGGTTCAAAAACATCACCAACTCGTTCCTGAAAAGTAATTAGAAATGTGCGACCAATTATCATAGAGAGTTGTTCTGCAAGAATAATCTGTTTCTCATCATCGTAACGAAGCATTTTCAATACCAAGAAAAGGCAATTATCGAACTCTTCCATTTTAGGGCGTTGTCCGGTATTTAGAATGTCTTCAAGTAATAATGGGTGTAGATCAAAGGCTTTTCCTACCTTGTTGATAGCCTCAAGATCGTGGAGACCATCGATGTTGATCCAGGTAACGGTATTGGTTTCTATGTATTTAGTACCCTGCATAATGTCTTCTAGTTCTTGTTCATTTAGATTTGTGTTGTCAAAATCAATGACTCTGATTCGAATATTCTCCACTTTTTTATTCCCTATAAACACCAATGAGCCGGGTGCCAATCCCTTGTTGGCTTCTCTATTTTTAAAAAATCTTGCCATGATATATCATCCTAACTTTCAGAAAGAACATAACTTTAATGTAACCTTGAATTAAATTCTAAATTAGGGTAGCCTGATAAGCCATGAGCCATCTTGAAACCACTTTGCTTCGAGATTTTCAAGAACACCCCCAATTTCAAGAGCATTCAGGTAGTTCTCTACCAGATTGTGTAGTTGAAAAGCATCAGGAGGAAGAGCGATACCGATAGGTTCTATGGTAAGGGGGGGTTCCAATGTGGCTAATCCGGCATCTGGATGCCGCAAGATGCTAAGCACACATATCGGATAATCTGCTACCATGATGTCAACCTTATCTTCAAGAACCATTTTCACCGCAGTCTCATAATCTGTTGTTGGTACGAGCTTGACCTTCGGTGCGAGTTTTTCTACAAAAAACTTACTTGTCGAACCCTTTAATGCTGCAACCGTTATTGTGGGTCGATTTATCTCACTCATTTCATCCAAAGCAGACAGCCTTTTGGATTTAGCCAGTATTGATTTTCCGGAGACAACATATGGCCCTACAAAAGTAAACTTCAAGTTGCGTTCTGGTGTGATAGTCATACCAGACATAATCACATCAATTTCACGTTTTTCAAGGGCTGGTAAAAGCTCTGAAAAAGGTTTTTCAACAAATGTTAATTTCAAATTCATAGCATCTGTTAATAGCTTAGCAAGCTCTACTTCATAGCCCATCAGTTGGCCTTCTTTAGATTTCATAGTAAATGGGGGTTGACTGCCACTTGTACCGACTCTTAATTCTCCACTTTTAAGGATTTGGTTTAGTACCCTACTGTCTTGGGATAACAGTAAGCTCGGGATAAAAAGAATGATAAAGAGTATGAAAAACTTTTTACTTCTTAATAGCATGATGGGCACTCCTCTTTTTGATGTTCTGATTTTTATTATACTGTTAAGTACATCCCTTGGGGTATAGGGGTGATGCTCAACTGTTGCCAGATATATCACAGAAAAGCCTAGTTAATATTGAAAACTTTATATGTATATAAAACTTACAAAAAACCACTGCTCCGGGTGGTCAGGTACGGATAAATATTAGTCTATGCTTTATTTATATAATATGGATCTAAATGATATTTTTTTAGTTGGTGATTTTTTGATTGTTGCTTTTTCAATACTATAATATTCCAGTTTTGGACTGGTTTGGATACCACTAATGTTCTTATTTGAATGTAATTTTTTCAAGTTCGTTATTTCCGGTTTTTCTCTCGAGGCGTACCATAAGTAAAGCGTATCGTTTATTATAATTAATTCTTTTTTAGGATTTGGATTGGGTGAGTAACTGCCAAAATTTACCTTCAAAATTAGTTTTATTGTATCATTCAATGAGGCGTTATTTTCTGTATCGTATGGAATGATTTCCTTTATGTTCTCTACTAATCCAAATTGTTCAACTATTATATGAACTGGATCTACATACATCTCAGCATAAATACTATCGACAAAACTTTTTTGGTA
>Ga0209635_10003704_pt1 | contig 11952 bp, 9 predicted proteins | sample DeeMarSWOR230_32_FD_187463 | JGI IMG/M metagenome (GOLD analysis project Ga0209635, IMG submission 187463) | Marine sediment microbial communities from White Oak River estuary, North Carolina - WOR-2-30_32 (SPAdes) (version 2) | ecosystem: Environmental > Aquatic > Marine > Intertidal zone >...
TACACCTAATAAATATAAAAGCAGACCTATTGATAATCCGTTAAACGAGAAAGATGCTACGCCAGTTAACCGCAAAATAGAGACACTTAAAATTATCAAAAGAAATCCCATCAACATTCCTATAAAAAGTTCCCGCATAGCTCCTTTATAGAATCCTGTTCCTAAAAGGGTTACTGGTCTTTTATCTACCCATTTTAAAAGAACAATACTAGGAATGAAAACGGATAACAAGTTTAGGAACTTACTTATGGACCGATTCAGTAATAATAAATAATCACTAAGATTTTCGCCTCGAATCAATAAAAGGGAATTGCTCAATAAATCCAAAAATCTGTAAAGAGTTACTACAAACGTGATGTAAAATAATATCCTCCACCCGGCACGAAAATGACCAAACCGATTCTTAAATATTTTTGTTACTCGTTTAATTGACTTATTTTTGTTTTCAATATTTGATGTACTCATAAAATAATTCCCTGATTAATTGTTACGATTCCAATCAGATTTATTGCTTTTTTTATGCAAAATTCTGAAACCTTTAAAGATTCTATAAAGCAGAAAAACTTCAATGAACTAACTTAAAGATTTAGAAAAAAGTAAATTAGATACTCTACCTGATAATGATTTGAAGCACTGCTTTTCGGTCAATTAAAGGCAATTGTTAGGCATATTCTATTGAATGTATTATAATTATAGCGTCTAATTAGAAAATAAGTAATCACACAAACTTTGCTTTTCACACAATCTGATACTGTGATATGTTGTTAGGCAGAGAACTACTCAAATCTCTATTTTAGTAAACTATCTTTCCATGTGCGTAAAAGTGCCAATGTTTTCTTCGCATTTTCAGCATTATAAATAAATTTTCCCTTCAAGCATCATTTCTCCTAAAACATTTGCATTATTATCTCTAGCCCATTTCATCAAAGGCGACAGCACTTGGTTAAAAGCCTGCTGTGTTTCTGGCTTTGCTTCCGCTCGAATATGTTTAATCAATCCACCTTGAAAAATAAAAATTGCTGTATAATAAGCTTCATCGATTTCTAAAAGTTTAAGCCATTCATTCGTCTCAGATATATCGCAAAATATAGTGTCACCACTTGCCTTAATATTTCTTACAGACATATGAATATTTAGAACACTGTCATACTCTGCAATATCGCGTATTTGATTTTTCCCTTTCAGTAAGAATTGACCAACGACTTCGAAAGTAGCATCATCGGAATATAATGAGACTATTTTTTTGACATTATGACTGTTATAAACGACTGGGAAACGTTCAACTAAATGAGTAGAATTAGGAGAACATACAAAAAATATTAAAATGTATTTGATTTTTTTACTCGTTTTACACATTCCTGTAAAAGTATAACGGACTCGCTTAACTGGCGAGGACTTCAATCAAAGTCATCAGGTATGCCACGCTTGGAGTCGTCCACTTGAAAAATTGTTAGAACACAAATGAATAAAAACTTACTATATTTCAGATTCTTAAGAATATCTTCTTGTAAGAATTCTAACTAATGAGGTGAAATAAATAATTTGATTTTTCAGCTTATTTCTCAATCTCTGGGGGAACTTTACCCCCTTCTTCTCCATCGAATTATTTCCCCCTTTGGAATCTGAATACTATTAATTACCTATTTTTTTATTCTTTGCTTCTGCAAAGAATGCTACCATTCTCTCTACATTTTTGTCCAGCCAAATTCCATCACCGTGCCCCCCACCCGGTACTATGATCATTTCGTTTTCTACTCCCTTCTTTGTAAGAGCTTCGTGAAGTAATACGCTTTGACAATAAGGCACTAAAGGATCGGCGTCTCCATGTATGATCAGAAAGGGCGGATCGTATTCGTCGACGTAGGTTATGGGATTAGCGAGTACACAGAGGTCATCATTTTCCTGAATCGGTCCTCCTATAAGTATAGATTCAGGAGAATCTGGTGCATCATGTGCCTGCGCGCTTCCGCAGGAATCCATCTTTTGAAACGCAGTAGGACCATACCAGTCCACCACCGCATCGACCCGACTGCTCTCTTTGGAATTACCACCTACATTTCCTTCGATGGATAAAGTTTTCTGTCCAATAGTATAGTTTTTGACTCCTCCACTTGTTCCCATTAAAGCGGAAAGATGACCTCCCGATGAATCTCCTGTTATACCAAGAAATGTGGTATCCAATCCATATTTTGATGCGTTGGCTCGCAAAAACCTTATAGCCCCCTTAATATCATTAATCTGTGCTGGGAAAATAGCCTCCCGGCTTGACTGATGATTAACAGCAACAATGGCAAATCCTTGCTCCAATAACGGCCTGCCGATCCGAAATGCCCTGTCCTTCGAATTATTACTAAAAAAGGCACTTCCTGCAATTGTAACAATAACAGGATAAGGTGATTCCCCTTTTGTGGGAAGATATATATCCATTCGATGGCCCGTTAACGTATCTCCTGCATAATTAATATCCAACCATTTCCGACTGATATTATCTGTATTGGCTTTACCAGAACGCAGTGCAAATGAGAATACAGAAAAAAGAACTCCTATAAGGATTAAAAGAATCACATTCTGTTTTACCCGATTTTTTTTATAGATTTTCATAATTCCCGGCTCCTTACCTTATCTTTAAAGATATAATACAGCATTAAAAGCAGATTTCATTTTGGTTGCGTAGGGTACATCGTATTCCGTAAATGCAACCTTAGTTCCGGCATCTAGTTTCCATTCAAAAAAGGCATGATTAAGTAGTTCAGACGATCCAGGGACGATTTCTTTGAATAGTTGCTGCCAGCGCATCCAAGGCAATATTTACATCATCTACAATCTGAAAATCATACATACCAACACAAATAAAATCAGCGCCATTCCTAAAGGCATATTGAAAACCTGTATTTGGGTGTATAGCTCCTGCTGCCAGAATTTTAAATGCTATCCATGGTTGTTCGAGATTTTCCATAAATTTTATAGTTTCTACAGGATTGGTGCACCAAATATTGTCATGCTCCTGCTCTGATTTAGCAGACCAGTAATCAATTGGATGAAGAGTTTTCATCCAATAATCGGGTCTTAGGCCTTGCTCAACACATGCTTTTACTGTTTCCAGAGCATGCGCGCCAATACCAGCGGGAAGGCCGTTTTGCTTAATTAGTTCTAACGACCGAGCGATCAATTCAATATTTCTCTTCTTGACTAATTCATCAGCAATACCACCTTGGATATAACAGGAATGTGCACCGCTGTCAATGGACATTTTAATTCCTGTTATGACATCGCCTTTATAGGCGCAATCAGAAATAAATTGAATATTGCCAATATTTCTCTTCCAATATTCAGTTATTATCTGGCACAATACTGGATTTGTCAAGAAACAATTGATTCCGCATTTTTCAGCTAAAAAAAATGTCTCGAAAATCTTTTCCTTTGTATGATATGATTTGACCAATTTGTCCACGTAAATTAGATCTCTGGCATGTGCCCATCCTCCAACAAGATTCCCTCCTAAAATGATCCTGCTCAATTTTAAATTACCTATGTAACCGTATGGCAATATGCCTTTTAAATCCTTCAATTTAGAATAATTAAACGATTTTACAGTAGCGCTGGTAACCGCATCTATATTATCTTCTAAGTGTTTTCTTTCATAACTCTCCCAGCCCATTTTTTTCATAACTGCTAAAACGAAAACACCAAATGTAGGTAGAGTCACTAGACTTTTAATGATCTCTCTGCGATTTAAATCAGTCGGATGTTCATTTGATTTTTCAGCAGGATTATTATCGGAAGTATAAGTTTGGAGTATTTTTAGTATTTTATTTTTAAACATTAAAATTATACTTTTAAAACCATCAATGCTACTTGTGGGAAATAATGTCAAAACAGCAAGGGCCAAAAGTTCAATCAGAATATTATCTACAATTAGATAACGTCCTTCGGTTGGCATATCAAAGCCCAGTCCAATAAATGGTGGACGTGCCAGGTAATAAAGTAATAAGAGTACTATACCAGAAATGCTTGCAACGCGTGAGAAAACACCAAATAAAAGCCCTAAACCAATTAAAATAAGTCCCCATATATTGATAAAATCCACAACTTTTAATACAAAAGGATTGGAAATAATCCACCCAAAAATACCTCTTAATATCCACCTGGACGAATCAAGATAGGATTCTGATGACCAGTTTGGAGTAAGAAGTTTAGATATCCCTTCGTAGATAAAATGCCATCCAACTGCCAATCTTAATAAAACGAGAATTGCCAGTTGTACATCTGAATAATTATTGTTGTTCTTACTAAGTTTCATTATAAAATCTCTGATAAAATTTAATATATTTTTTTATTAATATAAGGCTAACGAAACGTGTTTAAGCCGGCGTTGAACAGCCGACCGAAATTAGGTATTAGAGGCATAAATCTACGAACTCATGCCACGCTTTTTCCGGTCCACTTATATTTAGATCCCGACCTAGTCGGGAAGTATATGTTTAGTCATTAAATTAATATGGAACAATTAAATATCGCCCATATGCTACAAAGATAGAAATAAAAAAAAGAGTTAGACTTGCAAAAATTTTAGGTTTTTCACGATATTTCACATGAAAAACAATAGATATCAGCAACAATATAGCAAGAAAGATTGCGGAAACAGGTGTTAGCCACGTCTTATGTTGTAAAAAAATCGGTAATATTAGATTGACACTTACAAAAAGCAAACATAAAGCAGTAGCAAATAAAATTGGATGCGCAATTGAACCCATCTTTTCAATAGCATTTTGCATTTCTGTTTTGCCTAAACTAATTCCGTGAGAATAACTCACTGATATCATCTTAATACTCAGCATTATTTGGAGAATCCAGAGTAGAGTATTCATTTTTTTTAAATAGGCTGAAAGACGAGTAAATCAGATGCCTTAATTTAAAATGATTTGAAACACTGCTTTTCGCTCAACAGAATGCAAATCCCAGGTAAAATTGACATAAATATTAACAATTACATAGAGGAGTTAGGTACAATATAGAATATAAATTTTATAACTCAAAATAATTGAAATCTTATTATTTGATTTTGCATATTTCCATAAAAAATTGCTTCTATTATAAAAATAATTTTGTATGGATGAGTAAACTTTTTAAACAAATCCAAATGAATAAAAATTTACTATATAGCGTAATCTTTGAAATATCTCTTGTAAAAATTATTACCAACAAAGTGTAACATATTATTTTATTTCAAAATGTTTTTTAAAAAATTATTTTTCTTTTTCAATAAAAGGATCTGTCCCATTCCATTTTCCACCGTTTGCCAAAACGGTATAAAAAGCATCGTGAGTCATTGTTTCAAAAATAGTAAACTCAGTGAAAGATATGATATGAAGATCATCAACAAATTGACGCTCTTTAGAAAACTCCTTACCCAAAAAAAAAGCACTTTTTAGCTTTTCTGGGTATCCCAATGTAATTGGTTTTGCAAAGAAAAAAATTAAAACCAAGCAGTTTAGACATGTTAAATAATTTTATGCTTTGTCTTGACTCCCTGATTCCGGATTTACTTTTACTTTTTCAATCAACCGTTTTAGACGCTTTGAGAGTGTCTTCAATACATCCTGTGTAATCTGTGGGTGATCTGCCAATAAGTCATAAAAATCTTCACGATCGATTCGAAGCAAAGTACTATCTTCAATAGCAGTTGCAGCAGCTACTCTTAAATCATCATCAAATAAAGCCCAGGTTCCAAAAACATCCTTTGATTTAGCAATCAATATTTCCTGGTTATCCCGGTGCAAACGTACCGCCCCACTCACTACCATATACATTGAATCAGAAATATCACTCACTTGAAATATAATATCATCTTTATCGATATTTATCTCTTCTGTTATCGCGGCAACATAGGCTAGATCTTCAGTGGTACTGTTTCCGAAGACATTAACCTCCTGAAGAAAAAAAACTTTTTCGACCAGCGTTAACATAAATAATACCTTGATAATCTGGATAACTGCTGGGCTTAGAAATATCCCAATACCATTTGTTTTATATATATTAAGTCAAGATTTAATAGCATCCAAATCAACTATTAGAATTTTTCAGATTGTTGTTCCCAACATTTTTTGAGCAGATGAAAAGGTTGGATATTATGTGTTATTCTTCTACTCCCGACAGGACATTAAGAGCAGCCTCCCGAATGTGAATATTTCGATCCCCTGATAATTTTTTTAAAGTCTCACCAGGGAATACACATTTCAAACAGGATATAAGATGAAGAACACAGATTTTAAGCCATGCATTATCTCCATTTAATATATCAAAGAAATTCTGCTGTTCCATTTTTAACAATAGATCCCGGTCAGTTTTTGATTTTCTTTGTATTCTGGTAACTGAATAATCTTCCAGCACCGGAATGAGAAACTCCTTATGTTTTTGATCCAGGATATTATCTAGCAGTTCAATAGCATTGGCTCTTCGCATGGTCTGATTACTTTTTATTCCCAGATATGCATGATATAAATCTTTTGGAAGATATTTAAGCCCCAGCAACCTGAATATTCTTTCCAATGATTTATCAAGTTGTTCATCTAACGCTTTTATTAGTAATAATCTTGCTTGTAATATGTTTTGTTTTGAGCTATTCTCTATAGTAGTAATATCACACTCAATTCTATGATAATTTAAAAACGATTTGTAACAGTTTATTTCTTTTAAAATCTCCTCTTCCACTAATTGAGAATCGAAACTCAGATCTGGAAACTTTGCCCTCAATTTATTCAATGCACTAATATATTTGAAGCGAATATGAGCTTCTGGTACATTCATATATTTTTGTAAAAGATCGACAACTGTTTGTGACCCTATCATTGATAAAACACGGATGATATTCGCACGAATTCTCAAAGAGATTTCTGAATCCTGCAAATACTTTTCAATATGATCCAACAGATTTTCCCCATAACCTACTAAAGCCTCACGTATATTTCTTCTAAATTCTTTCTTTTCTGACAATTTCACCAAGGGATCGATGAATACAGGCATTTGTGTTTTACCCGCACTTTTTATGGCTTCTTTTACCACTTCCGTCTGTTCATCATATAAATAATTTAGGACAAAATTATTTAATTCCGGTTCCTTGAGAATTCCCAGTATTTGTGCAAGCTGCAATTTGATCTGAATTTTTTCCGGTTCAGAAAGTTCTGTTTCTGCTGATTCAAGCATTAAATTATCAACAACATTTTTAATATTGATAATATTTTTCAATTCGTCATTCTCGCTGAATATCAGCGAAATTCCCAGCAGAATTGAAATTTTTTTCTGAAAATTATTTTGCCCCAGCAAATTCGTGATGAGATCTTTTTTCTCCGTACTATTTTTAATTACATATTTTACTGCTTCAGCCCTTACACAATAATTGGGATCATCCATGAGTAAGGTAATATAATCATCAAGGTCAACATTTTTATAATTTGCAAGAATCTGTAGCGCTGATAACCTAATATCAACTGATTCATTTTTAAGTAGTGATTTTAATACAGGCTGCAGCGTATCATTATAGACATCTGTCAGCAATTGCAAGGCGTATTGTATTTGTCTTTTATTATTACCTTCCAAAATGTTGATAAAGTAATTCAAAACCGATGCATCATTCATATTAATATTCTGCTCTTCAATATTAATCATTCTTTTTTCAACTGCCATTCTGAATGAGTTAATGTATTCTTTTCTCACTTTTAGTATCAGATATAACCAGAAACCAATCAAAACAAAAACAAGTATACTAAGTTGCTGCACAGATAAGCCCAATTGATTGGCAAATAGGATCAGAAAGAGACCCGCGGCACCGGTTGCCAAACTATCAACTGATACATCAATAAATGATTTTGCTTGATTTTTCTTAATCGAAGGAACCGGAAGATATAATAGTTCCATACCTGCTTTATTTATTGATTGTTTAAAAGCCCCCTCCCCAACTTTAATTAAAATACCAGACCACAAAGCTGGAATAATAAGAATAGCTGTTGCACCTCCTAAAATTGCCAGCGGCAGGAAAAATATGGAAGCGATAACGCCAAATCGTCTTAAAATTCTGGCAGTAAAAAAGAATTGAATGCCAAGAGATAAAATACTTAAATTTGACAACCAGAATCCAAAAAAGGCAGTTAACTCATCCTTATCACGAATAGCATCACTGGCAATATATGCATATTGAAAATCAACAATGGCAGATACCAGAGCTGTAATAGCTACCAGAATTGCAATATAGGTTAAATACTGATAACGTAGAATAATTTTAAATGGATTTGTTGACTTTTGACGTTCGCTGATCCTCTTTTGTTGCTTAACGCTCTCCCCATAATTATATCTGGCTGATTGCTTCCATACTTTTATTAATATATAAATGCAAATCACCCAAAAAACAACGCAGAATAGTAATAGATTATCTGTCCCAATAAGCGGTGCAAATATTTTGTCAGAATAACCGCCAAAGATACCACCGGAAATTCCACCTGCTCCAATTAAACTAAAGAGCCTTTTAGCTTCACGTGCATCGAACACATAATTTGCTAATAACCAAAACTGGGAAGTGGACACCACCCCAAAAAGAGCGACATAAACAAAAAAAGCATAGAGAAACCACCCAGCCTGAACCTTAAAATGAAGAAGTAACCAAAATAGGACAATTAAAACTGTAAAAAATATATGGGTATAATAGATAAGAAAATTCAGTCTTAATTTTTGGCTGTACTTTGAATATATATGGATAAACAACACAGCTACAACCGCACACAGAATGTATACATAAGGAAGTTGGTGTATTCCGAATTTTATTAGAAATAATGAATTCCTAATTGGTTTTAACATGACCAGGGAAGCAATGATTAGGAAAATATAGCTAAACATTAAAACAAGCTTAAGCCCCTCGCCTTCCCTGATATTAAATACTTTTTTAAAAAATTGAATCATAAAACTATGATGCAGCCTGATGTATTGTTTCTAAAAGCATCTTAACAAAAATTTGAAGACTATTTGGCTTATTTATTTTTATCGGCTACTAATCTGGTATATTCTTTCCCGATAAAAAATGATAACACCAGCCAGATGATAGCAAGTCCCATATTAACCGAGGCGAATTCGCTGGTCTGAAATGACAGAAAAGTTATCCCGACATAAACAAGTAGCGCAGATAAAACATCTCCGGCACGCACAAAAAAAGTATCAATTACTTGTTTTGCCTTATATTTTTCTTCCCGTGAAGTAGGTAGGAATAGAACCTGTCGTACTGTATTCTGCAAGGAATAATCAGTCGCATTCTCTGCTGTTTTGATCCAGCGTACCGTAGAAAGTATCGGAATTAAGGCAATATAACCATACCCTCCGATGGCAATAAAGGGAAGTATTAAAAGTGCAATCCGGATGCCCAGATACTTTAAGATTCGGGATACAACAAATAGTTGTAAGAGCAATCCGGTTAAATTTACTCCGGTATAAAATTCACCATAAAATTTAACAATAAATATATCCATGGCTTTTTCCGTAATCTGTCCAGAAGAAACAGCTCCATGTGCGGCATCAGTTACAATTCTGCTTAAAATATATTCACCGGTGGTATTTACCCAGTTTAAAAATAGCAAAAGGAATGCGAGTAAAAGCAGGTATCGACTCTTAAAAACAAGTTTAAAGGCACCTTCCTTCCCAATTGGAGCTTCCAATTCTTTCGCATCAACTTCATCACTCACTTTAATGAACTTCTTCTCCCGAGTATCGACAATATTGGTAAATATTAAGGTACCTGCAAGGAGAACACCTGCCATTAATAGAAGTTGTAATACACCCAATGGATCCACTAACTGACTGGTCAGAAAACCTCCGACCACAGCTCCGGCACTTTGTCCGAATGCCACAATAATAAAGATTCGTTTCCCTCCTTCCGGGGTGTAGATATCATTTGCAAAAGCCCAGAATTGGGCTACTATCATATAATTAAAAATACCCACCCATAAAAAGAATATCACACTTATCGGAACATTCAGATGACCAAGTATATAGAACAAACCTAAACAGGTAGTAAAAAACAGGGTAACAGTATTAATTAATCGCCGTCGATCCATTTTACTAGCTATCTTCGCATAAAGTGGTATAGCAAAAAGTAGGAGCAAAACTTGACCGGCAGATGAATAAGACTTTATCTCAGCACTACCCTCTGATAAGATTAATCCTTCTCGAACCGTTTTCATCATATAATATGAAGTTAAAAGAACAAAAATATTAAGAAATAATAGTGTTGCTGAAAATCCTTCACCTGCCCGGACTTCAGTAAAGATGCTTAGAAATTTTTCATAAACATTTTTGTTTTTTTGTGTGTTCACAAAACAACCTTCTTTTACATCAACTTATTTATACATTCCATTTGAGAGGTTAGCAGATAATTAATAAGTAAAATTTTAGGTTTGTCGCTTAATGCCAATTATTTTAAAAGTATTATTTTCTAAACTCATTTCTAAAAATATTTTTACAGGCTTACTCCAAGCCGAATTTTTCCCTCTTTGGGTTTGAATATTAACAATAATCCAGGATTCAGATGGGTTATTCAATTTAAAGGACGAATTCTTACTCAACTGCTGGAAAACTTTTACAAGCGAGATTGATGTGCTTCTCATTTGACCTTCATCCAATACATTAGGCTTATCTTTCCGATACTCCATGCAACTGAATTTATAGTAGGAATCATTTTGGCCAATTAATCCACTCTCTACCGCCAGATCAGAAAAAACCAAGGTCGGACCATTCTTTGCTGAGGTTTCAATTTTAAATTTATCCAGTGGATTAACCCGGCTGAAAAAATATTCACCAATGATATCTCTACGTTCCTTTATAACCCGAAATAAATAGTTTTCTGCTTCCGGATCTGAATACTGCGCTTCTCCTATAATCACTTTTAACTGTTGGTCTGTAAAAGACATTACAATTTTCGCGGCCCAATAACCATCTAGCAATGTCATATTTTCAAATGCTGGATTTGGACAAAGAGGCCGGTATTTCATTGGTTCAAATGGTTCTGCATTATAAACACCAATAGAAGGATACTTTACTCCATCAAATTTTTCCCATGGTCTGATATATAAACCAAAGGTAAATATATTGGCAAATATAATACCCGGATCTATATCGTACTGATAACCTCTCCAAGCGTAATTTGGGCCGTGAGAGGCACTCCCAAGGGTGGCTCCAAAATCTATTAGAAAATGCTTTACAAAGCTTTTACCGTTTTCTGTGACATACATATCCAGTGAGTTGCTATCTTTTGTATCAAAATGATTTAACCAGGCCGATAATATCCATAAACCACGCAACTCCCGGCGATGCTGGTGTGGAATAAGATCATTGTAATCATCTTTTCGAATCCCTTTGTATTGAAACGGGCCGATAGGTACTCCGTCCAGATATTTACTGGCCAGTGCTCTTATATCACCGTTTGGCAGTTTCTGTATACCATCAAGAATTTCCTGAAGATCGCTTTTATTCATTGCTCGTTTTCTACCCATACGATCTGTAAATGTAACATCATCTTTTAACTTGAGAATTTGCGGATCGAAATATACTATATAATTTTCAGGCGTATTATAACCCATGGCATAAAACAATTTTGTAGATATCACTTCCGCTCCGGAAGCTAACTCAGGATAACCCTGGGGATCAAATTTAATGAGATAGTTATCACCCTTATTATCCTTAATACTGAAACCGGGAGTTACACCTTGCACCTTAGCCCGGGTAATAGTCCAAAATCCGCTTTTATCCGGCCCAGATCCAGAATTCGGTCCACGAATTAATTCCTGACCACTCATTTTTTTAAAGGAATTACGATTTGTGAACCAGGAAGAATTTGCCACTTCACCAAAGGCGTCCACGTTAATGGATTCTTTACGAGTGCCAGTTAAATTCCGATATTGACGGGAAAAGTCAAAA
>Ga0209635_10003705_pt1 | contig 11952 bp, 5 predicted proteins | sample DeeMarSWOR230_32_FD_187463 | JGI IMG/M metagenome (GOLD analysis project Ga0209635, IMG submission 187463) | Marine sediment microbial communities from White Oak River estuary, North Carolina - WOR-2-30_32 (SPAdes) (version 2) | ecosystem: Environmental > Aquatic > Marine > Intertidal zone >...
TGGAACTCAAGCCATATGTAATCAGAACACATGATTTATCAACGTTTACGGTGGGTATAATGAGAATTGAAGGATAAACATTTTCCGGATTGAGGAGAAATTTCTGACGCCACCGATAACTTCTTTCGGAATATGGAGAAGCCCAGACATCTCTGATGCCTTGTAAAATTTTACTTGAATCCAGAACGTTGAACACAGTAAGATTCAAACCGGCCCCGGTGAAATCTTTTAGATCTTCCATATTGGTATCACTACGTATAAAAACCGGTGTCTTTCCGAGGTCAAATCCAAATACCTGAGTGAACTGATGGCGGAGATTTTTGCGGAACTCCGGAAGTAAAGGAATCTTAGAAATTTCCTCTCTGAGTAGTTTTAATCGATCCAGAATCTCCTGTTCGATTACTGATTCTGAAATTCCTCGATTTCTATTTTCTTCGGCTTTGGCGAATATCTGCATTAAATAATCCCAGTAACTGATCGGCAAGCCGGGCAGTTTTTGATCGAGGTGCTCCCGGAATACCCCAAAGGGAATGATAAATCCATCAACTACCTTGTCTGGGAACATATGTTTCAGTTCTCCCAGATTGGCTGCTTTTGGACCACAGATGGTGCCGGAATCTGAAGCCCGCAGCAGTCGGAGTTCTGTTAAGCTCCTTTTCCGGAGATTCATTTTATCAAGAGGAACTGCTATTTTCTCTTCCCTTAATTGCCGGTTAGTGATCAGATTTTTTTCCTCACCTGACATTTCAGAATATTTTTTGAGAACCACCCGTCCTCCAGGGGAAACTGCAAAAAAGATTTTCTGGCCATTGTATGGTAATAATGTTTCAATTGATCGGTCTGAAATTAACGCATTGGGTATGCCTAAATTTTTAGCCAGTAACTGCACATGTGAAACAAGATTCCCTTCGCTTACTGTCATGATACCAGCGACAGGTTTTATTTCTGCTGGCACTCGCTGTAATGCATAGATTTTCTGCGATGCGAAATTCATATCAATATTTATATCTTTCATTACTTCCAACTCCCCAACAGCAAAACCGGGATTTAAACCCTGAAAGAATGACCGCTGCTGATCGTCAAAGATCACATTTGAAGTCTCATTTAGCTTTGCAATTAATCCAGCTAAACGCCCGGCACTGGAGCCGAGTGGCATTAGCATGGAGGAGCGGATAATGTCGTCGCTGAATCCGGCTGCTTTTGGCTCAAATTCGGTATAAAGATTGATGACAGGGCTGTATACAGCCTTCACCATATTCGTTCCCCATTCAACCACCCGGCGGGAGTATTCTGCCCTTACCATAAGCTCACCAATGCTAAGATGATCTCTCTCTACGGGATATTCCAGAAAACCATTCACTTTGTACCATTCCCACAATTCTAAAAAACCAGTGCCTACTAGCGAATATGTTAATGTCAGGTTGAGGTCCAGATGATTGCGGATGGTATAGACAGGCCAGTTGGATGCTTCCCGAAAAATGACACTTTCAATTTCATTCGAGATGTCACACAGAATCAATCGATGTGAGGCTTTTGGAAAATGAGTTATTTCATTTCGGATTTGTATGAGTAATTTAGCTAAATAATAAAGTTTACTCTGAATGTTACCGGAATCTTTTTTGATAAAATTTTCTTTGGTTTGATATTCGGTGATAAAATTATTTAAGGATTGAACCAGTGCGAAATCTAATGGGAGTTTTTTGATCAGTGAATTCAGTACTTTAAGTTCAGGAGACTGATAGACTATGATAAGTTCATCTAATAATTGCTGTAACATTTTCTGTTGAGATGAAGTGATATTATTCTTATTTTTTTTAATAAAATCTTGCACACGATCCAGATCAGAAGACTCGGGTTGACCATGTATCTTTATTCTGATATCTAAGAATCCAGGTAGCGAGTCGGAAATGGTTTTGGACAGACTGCGGATATTCTGGAGAAGGTTATCTCCTGCCCGGTGAGGGATGGTTTTAACTGTTTGCCTGATTAAGAAGTACTGACTTTGGATGAATTTGTCATCAGTCAATAGGTATAATAAAAAGTCATATCCCCAATTTTCTTCATCCTCTGCCTGAATCGCTCCCCGATAAAAGCGGGAACGTCTGGAAATCCATCCGTCATCCACTTGTTGGAGAAATTTCTCCAGCTGGTATTGAATAAGACGTGAATACTGGTTTTCGGCATCCCGGAATATCTCCAAAGGAGTTCCTGCCAGAATTTGTCCCAGGTAGATCCCTCTTTCAGTTGCCAGTTCTTTAACAATATCTTTGGGTATTGCATGTTGAATACCACCTGGTTGCAGGCATTGTTGATCGGGGGGGAGAACAGTACCATCCGGACAGAACCAGCGAATTGCCTGATATGGGCCGCGTTCATCTTTTTTAAAGTTTTGTATCAGATTTTTAATCTGATTCACCTGCAGTGAGTCCAGAGCTAGCAGGTTCACAAACATCACATAGAGAATTAAAATTATTAGAGACAGACTGATATTTTTTACATTAACCATATTGTATTGTCTTCCTTATAAGAAGGTTTAAGAGGATTCAATCCTGAATCTACCACTAGTATTAACCCAAGATTTGTAGCCATTCGGGATCGCCATTCAAAAGATAATTGGCAGTGAGTCCTTTCATGTCCAACAAGGCTATTTCCAATTCTTCTGCCGCCTTAAGACTTGAAACATTTTCCACTAATATTCGATGAGTGTTTTTTTGCATTCGATTCGTATAAAAGATTGCTGATATCCAGAGAATGATGAGTAAAATACCCATAATCAGAAAACCGAAAATTAAGCGAGGTTTTATTCTGAGTTTCATGTAATTATCTCTTTTTTAGAAAATTATTTCTTACACAAGTTAATCATTTTAATTGGATGTGTTCAAGATATTTATACAAGTCTGATGAATTCATTCGCTTTTCTTTTATCATTTTTTTACAGAAGTTTTCTTTATTTATTTTTCTTCTCATACTGATAGCGAATATATAAAAAAATACTCAACGATTTGAAAATTTATATTGAAAGTATTGCAACTGTAATGTATATTTTTTCACTTTTTCATAATTAATGAGTTTTAAGCAAGGATATATTTTATATCATAAAAATTTTAGTGATATAAATTAAAAAACCAATACCCCAGCGTGGATGACCATGGAAGTTAATCAATATATACCACCACTGAGAAAAATTGCAGTAAGGCAATTAGATCGATATGATAAACGAAAAAATAGTGAATAAGGTGTTGATGAGCTAATAAGGTTTAAATTATATTGGTAAAATGGATAAATTCTTAAAAATGGTGAGTAAAATCAAATCAAATAAATGTCATGATTATTTTGGTATAAAGCCAGTAATGATAACAAATTTTGAATGACAAAAAATGACAACGAATGAAATGCAAAGTACCTAAAGCAATAAATCGTAAACTTAAAAGAACTCAATATAAGTTAAACATGAGGAAATAAATGGAATTGAACAGTATGTTTGAATATTTCAACCACGTCTTCCAATACCATCTTTTTCAAATAAATCAAACCTGGATTACGCCATCTTCCCTGATCCTGTTTACTTTAATGATATTGATTTTTTATATATTATCCAGGTTTCTACAAAAAATCGTCATTAAAAATGTTTTATCGAGATTTCAACTCGACAATGGCACGAAATACAATCTACTTAGAGTAAGCCATTATCTAATTATGATTGTAGGTATCGTGGTCGCTTTCCAGTTTGTAGGGATTGACTTAACCGGTCTCGCTTTCATCTTTGGTCTCCTTTCTGTCGGAATTGGATTTGGTCTGCAAAATGTCACATCCAATTTTGTGTCAGGACTCATTCTTCTCTTTGAACGACCAATTAAAATTGGAGATCGCGTGACTGTGGGGGAAATCGAAGGTGACATTACGGCAATTAATATGCGGTCAACCACCATTCGTTCCCTGAACAATATCACAATTATCGTCCCCAATTCTGAATTTGTATCCAGCCAGGTGGTTAACTGGTCTCATGGCGATCCTAAAATCCGTCTGGATGTGGAAGTCGGGGTTTCATATAATTCAGATCTTGACACAGTTATTCGTTCTCTGGAAGAGGTTGCACAGGAAAGTCCTCAAGTCCTTAAAGATCCTAAACCGGAAGTTATCTTTTCAAATTTCGGTGATTCTGCCTGGAATATGCAACTTCGCATTTGGCTGGAGCAACCTTATGAGTACTATCGGATTCGATCGAAAATTAATTGTGCTATCGTTCGGAAATTTCGGGATAATGGTGTGGAAATTCCTTTCCCGCAAAGGGATCTTCACATTCGATCTTCAACCCAGATTCCCTTGGAGAAGGGAACCGACAAAGAATATATATAAAGTTATAATTAGAACTCGAATCCAGGAAATAAATCAAACTGGTTTTTAAAAAGTATAATAGCAATAGGAAACTCATAATAAATTATCGGGAGGTGCTTTCTTAGAAATATTATTGGAGGTGTTAAAATGAACACAATCAACGTGAGAATCAGAATTGGCAAATTACTGAAAGTATCAATTTACCTGATGTTATTGCTACTTTTAATGGGGAGTTGTAGCAAAGGTAGAATAGTGGAGAAAGAGACTAAAATTTCTGAAATACAACCCCCCGTCCTCCTGCGGGATGTAAAATTGTTCTATCCCCAGGAAGCTCGTGAGATAGGTCTGGAGGGACATGTTGGACTGAATCTTTTTATAGATACCACCGGTACGGTAGAGATAGTACGAATTGTATCTTCTTCAAATATCGAGTTATTAGATCAAGCGGCTGTTCAATACGCCAAAATGCTGCACTTTATGCCAGCACAAAAAGCAGGTAAACCTATATATATCTGGTTGAGCTGGAATATTGTTTATGATCTTATTCAAGAAGGAGATGGTTTTAAATTAAATAGTTATGTTAATGAAATAATTGAACTACTACAGAAATCTGAACAATGTCAAAACATTGAATGTGATAACCTTTATAAGGAAATATTGAATAAGCATCAGGATTTCATCGATTATGCCCACCAGTATCCAAGTATTAAATATCATCGCGATATTCAGAAATTTTTAAGCCCAACAATTATTGATAAGTGGCAACCTTTCTGGGGTGAATTGCCATTTACTTTTGTAGTATTACAGGATTTCCTGTATCGCTTTTCGGAATCAAATCTGGCTTCAGAAGTTATTCATGAAATGATGAATACCATAGATGGTGATATCACTATCATTGACGAGTGGGTGAAGAATCAAAAGTACCCTGAAGCGAAAAAGCATGAATTTTATAAGGCGTTATACCAGTATTTAAATGAAAAATATCCGTAGTTGCTCAACCAACGCCTGAAATTAAAGGCTCAAAACTCCTAACAATTAGCCAGAAATCTATCTGACGCACGAATTTTTCGGTCCTGTTTAGGTTTTCAAGTAGAGATCTACAGATTTATGATTATTCTATAGAAATAGAATCGGCCAAAATCTCTGTATTGTTCAAATTAAAACCACTTCATGCAATTCTTTATAGATAAAATATGATAATAGGCAACGTCTACACATTGGCGGTTTTCCAATGAGGTGTAGCGAAAAGCTTGACTGGAGAACAAAAAGGCGACGCACCGGTAACCTGATTAAACAATATTCTAATAGCATTTTTTTCCTCATAAAACTGAATGCTGGTTATTCTGCAATTATTTTTGGGTTTTTACCCCCACTTAAGATTGGGCAGATATTAATTATTTAATGTAGGAAGAAAATCTATGAAATCTAGTGAAGCAAAAAAGCTTAGAGCACGGACATATGAATTTTTCCAAAAGGCTCATATTGTTATAACAAAAAAAGAAAAAGAAAATATCGAAATTGCAGACTTTGGTTTAAATGATATAGAAAATGTGGGATTAGAAATAGTTATGTATGAGAATAATGATCGATATTGTGCCAAAGAATTGGTTTTATTTCCACGTCAGATGTGTCCTGAACATCAACATCCACCGTTAAGTGAGAGAAATATTGGCAAACAGGAAACCTTCCGCTGCAGATGGGGAGAACTATATCTATATATTGAGGGTGAGGCAACGCCAAATCCCAAAGCGAAAGTCCCGGAAAAATATAAGAAATATTTGCAGGTCTGGAAGGAAATTATTCTGCGACCTGGTGATCAATTTACCTTACCACCAAATACTAAACATTGGTTCCAGGCTGGTGAAAAAGGAGTGATTGTTTCTGAATTTTCTTCTACCAGTGATGATGAGTCCGATATTTTTACCGATCCGAATATTAAACGTATCCCGGAATATGATTAGAATCAGGTAGTTGACTTTTTAATTCATTATTATAAAAATCAGAAAACTAAGAACCCGAAGTAACCTCATTTGTTCAAGAAAATTAATACCACCTAGATAATAATTAATAATCAAATATAGTTGACTAGTTACACCATACGTGAGGCAAGATAACCTGAGATCTGTCTTATAAGCTGAATATTACTTTTCCTAATATTAATATTTTTACTGGTCCAATTAATCCGGATTCAAGAAGTGGCGAATTTTGTTTAAACTTTCCTATGTTTGTAAAAGCCAATCTTTGTTCGAAAGGGAGATATTGATCACCTATTAGACGATTTGGCCAAAGATTTGTAACATTTACGGTAAGATGGTTAATTCCTCTGCTCAGGCAGGGGGTGATGTTTACCCTGTAAGGCGGATTCCATTGCACCGGAAGGACCTGGTTGTTAACTGATATCTCGGCAATATCTTTTACGACTCCCAGATCAAGATAAAATTCATCATTCATTTGCAATAATGTATCTGGCAGGCTAAAGGTTGTATTATAGACAGCGGTTCCTGAAAAATACTTTATTCCGGGCTCGGTGAAGTCGGTCCATGATTTTAAATGCGTAATGGTAATTGAATCGGGTGCACCCCAGCCCGATGGGAAACTGATCACCCAGGGACCTTTAATAATCTGCGGATCGGGAATTCCGTTTATAACAATATCATATTTTTTGCCATTATTGAAATTCAGCGCATACCGACTTGATTGGGATGACTTTATTTGAAATTTATTATCTTCAAGAGGTTCAATTTCTAAAATGGACTCACCCTTTACTTGTTTGTTTGTGTCAGGAAAAAGAATTTCTGAATCTCTTGAGATGCGCGTGATGTAATTGTCAGGATATTTTTTATGAAACACAACAAATACGGATCCATGGGGCGGCAGAGATAGCGGACAGCTGGTACGCCCATTTTTTTCATTATAAATGGCAAAATCCCTCATTTCTCCGCTTTCTGGATTCCAGATTTCGGGTACTGTGTTTATAACACGAAAAGTACATTCTAATTCCTCCCAGCGATCTTTAAAATTGGCGATAAAATATATATCTATCTTTTCATAATGATTGTGAAGTGACCTATGGATGTAATCGATTTCAGAGTCAATACCAAAACTTTTATACTCAAAATCTGGAAGAATTCCATCAGCCAGAAGAACCTCACGCGGAGTTTTACCCCAGATTACTCTTCCTTTGCCATATATATTTTCCTTCACTGTCTGTCCGTTGCATGCTCCCCAAACCCTGCCTGCGATATCAGTAACAACTGAATCACATTGGGGATAATTATTGAGGCTATACGTTTTATATGGTTTTTGTCCGATGACTGTGGCACCCGCTTTGACCAGTTCTTCAATCTTCTCCAGTACATGCGGATTGATCCTTTCTGTAGCGGGTAATATCAGAAAACGGTAATTCATGCCATCTGGTAATACAATTTGCCCGTTATTGACTGACATATGCTCAAGGATTACCTCTGAATTGACCACATCATAATCATAACCGAATCCTAAATCCGGATAAATTTGTTTATTGGGAACAAAATTTGGTATCTGATCTCCCTGGTAGTAACACACATCAGCGGTAAATAGACCTTGTTGAAGCAAAAATTGACAACGGCTGATATAATTCGTAAAAGCATGGGCTTGCTCCCACCAGGTAATCTGGGGATTGAAATGGGTGCCTGCAAAATATTCATATCCAGGAGGGCGGACACCGGGGGGTGAATGGGTAAAAGTATGGATCATCAGTTTGTTAAGACCGGAGCATAAAGCCTGGTCTATGGTTTTTTTCAACTGATAGGGACTGTGCTCCCAGTGTTTTTGGATCACCGTTAAGAGTTCGGCAGCCGCAAATCTGGAGCCATAAATATGAGCGGTCGATGCTGCTTGCTTACCAAACATCCTCTCCCAAGGTTCAATTCGCCCTTTATCAAGATCAGTTTCCATCCAGAATTCACCGAATGGGACATCACAGCGACCAAGACATTTGAGCATATCAACCGGAATTGGGGTAGTAGCCATCTCAGCTTGAAACGTAAGTCCGTTTTGATGTGAAAGTTTGCGAAATTTTCCATAATAATTATCGGCGATACAGTCTCCTATAGTCTGTCGGTAATCATGGAGAAAACGGTTTGAGATTTCACGCTTTTCAACGATATATCCGGCCAACACTGGAAGAAAAGGGGTCATATCATATCCACGACGATTACGAAACTCCTTCCTGAATCCCTCTGTCCAGTTAGCTATACGCACTTCCCAGCTATCCAGATAAAAATATTTCAGACTATGGCCTTCAATTGCATTAATATCCTCAACCATCCGTTTCCCTATATGTTTAAAATGTTTGTCGGCTGCTTCAGCACTAAGATGATTCATGGCCAGACCTTCGTTCTGAGGATTGGTTGCCTGTAGTCTGATTCCGGTATGGGTATGCCCAAACCTTAATATCAACCATTTGCCGGTCGACGCAGACCAATTGAGATATCCCTTTTCATCCAACCGGTCGGTCAGGTCAATGATCAATCCCTGGAGAATGGTTGGTTCACCGGAGATGTCAGCAATATTATCATACACCGCATTAAAAAGAAAACCCTTATTCTCAGGATAATCAAAACTGTGAACGGATTTAAGTGCCCAGTTTTTCAGGCGGCCGGCCGGCGTGTCAGATGAATTTCCCGGATTTTGATCTTTTATAGTCTGTGGAAGAGGTAAAGCAAGTACGGCCACATCACGGTAGTGGATGGGTCGACCTGATTGATCATATTCAAGATCATTGTTGACTTGCATTTCATTATAATTGAGCAATTCTCCCCTATTTCCATATATAGGTCCGGAAGGTAAGGGCAATTTTATTGAACCGTTCGTAGGTCCTTCTATTTCAATTTCTGACCAGACCAGTTCCTGCTGGCCGTATTCAGGAGTTACCCAGGGTCCTCCCGCATTGAAACCACTGGTCAGACTCACTCCCAATTCCAGATCTAAACGATCCGCCTCCCTAATAGCATGTCTGAATAGTTCACGCCATTTATCACTCATAAATGGCGGACCAACGGGTGTTGGTTCTATGTTTTTAGGACGCCAGCGGTCAACCGGAGCGGCATCAAATATCAGGGCACCACCGATACCCTGCCGTTTCATTTCCTCAAGATCTCTGGTTATACCATCCTTACTAATATTACTGTTCAACCACCACCACATGACATTGGGGCGTGCTTCCCTGGGAGGAGAGATAAATGCTTCACCGAGATATTCATAATTCACTCCGAACATTGAATCTTTGAGGCAGGTGATAAAAATAAGTGTAATTGCGATGGATACTATAATGCTTGCAATGGTAAAAATTTTATTCGTTGATTTATGGATCTCATTTAACAGTATCATTTTTATTAACTGTTTTTTTAATCTCTAAACAATTTAACACCTTACAGGCTGGAAACACAAAACTTTACACAACTGATACAGCTACTTAAATAAAATCCGAGAATGATACGGCCCACTCTCTATCCTCATCAGGTAATTTTATTTCCGCTTATTATTATAAAATTACCCTCCGACATAATAACACTATAATATAGATAGAATCGAACAATTATTTTAAAAAAATAAGCCTCGTGGTTTATTAATATCATGCGGATTGTGATTATGTGTTAAGGAAATATTAAATCAGTTCGGGGTCGGGTCTCCCTCTGCTGAATCCGTCAATGGCAAAATTTGCCGTTCTCGAACCTGTTTAGAGTACCGGATCTCGCTCCGTTTAACCTTAGAAAAAGGCTTAAAAGACCGTAATTAAGGGGTTAAATTCAAGAAAATCAATATACTCTAATTTTTAGAGAAGCCAGAATGTAAACCCTTATCTTTACATAATTATCCAGTATTGTCCATAGTTGTCCACACCATCATTTGCCACCTATTTGTCAGCCGGGCCTGATCAAAAGAAGAACTAAGGCCTCCAAACTTACATCAGGGAAATACCTAATATCGATTTTATTTAATTGTACTTAAAATACAGTGGAGGTGATACTTCATGGGGGTTCAAGTCGTACCTACGGCATTTGATAGACAAGATTAAAGATAAAAGATAAAATAAGAAATTACTATCTGATTCTGTATTCGACTCTGGGCAGTGAAGCGATGATAGATTCTTAATAAGTCAAAAAAAAGAAGGGGTGATTGATTCAATCACCTTTTTTTTATCATTGATGAAACCACTTGGGGAGCCTATTTGTCTGCAGGTTTTATTGGATCAGTTCGTCACCCGGTGGATTTGTTTAAAACCCTATTTTTATTATAAGTTTTATAGAAATAACATCTTAGACAATTAATATTTATCCTGCCAGCAATCAAATAGATTTTGATGGTTAACAGATAACTTTACTCTTGTTTAATTATTGAATTGATAAAAAAATTAATTTCTCAAAAAAATACTTGACAAAGATAATTTTTTTTTATATTATCGTAATCGTTAACGTAAACGTTACCGGTAACGCTTACGATTAGTTAATATTTTAGATCGTAGATATTCATATTCACTTCTCCTCTTAACCAGGAATTTTAACATACAGATTACAATTCTGTAATTAACCTGGCGAAGCTATAGTTAGAATTTAAGTTAATTTCCTTCCCATTTCTATTAATCAGAGTATAATCTCTTCCTCGAAAATCTTTTTGTCCAATAATAATCCATAAATTATTTCCAATTTTAAAATTATTAGTTTTAAGATATTGATTATATATATTTCGATTAAACAAAACTGAATAATTTTACGGATATGTTGAAAATTGATTACAATCTGAAACCATCTCAATTAAAATCTAAGATTGAGAAATTATGGGATTTATCTGCTGATAAAATTGAATCTATTGAAAAACATTTTGACGTATCAAAAGGTGCACCAGTATTTACTATTCAAGGGAAATATACATCCCGGGGTTGGACCGAATGGACCCAGGGTTTTCAATGGGGTTCGGCGATTATACAGTATGAAGCCACAGAAGACAAAAAATTCTGTGAGATCGGACGTCAAAAAACGTTACAAATGATGTCACGACATATAACTCATTTTGGAGTACATGATCATGGATTTAATAATGTAAGTACCTATGGAAATCTACTTCGATTAATGGAAGAAAAAAAAATAGGTGAAAATGAATGGGAGCGGCATTATTATAAATTAGCTTTGAAATGTTCCAGTGCTGTTCAAGCAAATCGTTGGACAGAACTAAATGAAGATGAAGGATTTATTTATTCATTCAATGGACCACATTCCCTTTTTGCAGATACCATTCGATCGCTGAGGATTCTTGCCATCGGCTATCGATTGGGGCACTTCATCTTGGGTGAAAATGAGCTAAAAATAAGCCTAATGAATCGCCTCATTAAACATGCTTTCACAACTGCTCAATATACTATTTATTATGGAGAGGGCCGAGATGCTTATGATGTCAGCGGTCGAGTTGCGCATGAGTGCATATTCAACCTCAATGATGGAAGTTTTCGTTGTCCCAATACCCAGCAGGGCTACTCGCCTTTCTCAACCTGGACTCGTGGATTGGCCTGGATTATGTGTGGTTATGCTGAGCAATTAGAATTCCTCGAGACAGTTAAAGATCAAGAATTAACATTTTTCG
>Ga0209635_10003706_pt1 | contig 11952 bp, 9 predicted proteins | sample DeeMarSWOR230_32_FD_187463 | JGI IMG/M metagenome (GOLD analysis project Ga0209635, IMG submission 187463) | Marine sediment microbial communities from White Oak River estuary, North Carolina - WOR-2-30_32 (SPAdes) (version 2) | ecosystem: Environmental > Aquatic > Marine > Intertidal zone >...
AAGAGATGAGAATTTCTTTTTCTCAACTAAAATTTGTAAATGAATGCCATTTATGCACTTATTTATTTTCTATTCCTGAAGTTCGCACCTTTTTTTCCTCTTTTTAAATCACGGGCACCTTTCCAGCATGAGTGAACATTCTGTCTTCGTGGTAATGAGGATGCGCCAGATACTACAAATAAAGAGTCAGTATCGTGAAATGAAAGAAAATTCCACTACAGTGCAGATTTTATGAAGTTGAAAAATCTTAAGGGGATAATCAGAAGAATAATTGCAGTGTACACAAATGCACCAATTCCATAAAGGGCAAAGACTCTTTCTTCAGAATTGAACTTTTCAAACCCTCTTACTTTGCTGATGAATTTTTTTTTCAAAAATTTGAAAGATTTTTTTCTCATGTTTGGTATTTGAAGATAATCCATCAGCATGTAGTACCCGTCCCATTCCAAAAGTGGGTTCAAATTCAGGGCAGAGAGCAAATAGTTGACAAAGGCCGATTTAACTAAAATAGAGGCTAGAAGAGCGTTTTCTAAGGAAAAATAGGCAAAAATTCCAATCACTGAACCAAGGAAGAAATTTGTATAGGGACCAACAAAAGACACAAAGAATCTTGCAGACCGCGGAGCCATCCAAATGTCTGTGGTGTCACAAAATGCAGCAATTCCTCCGTAGTACAGCATTAGGCCAAACCCGCCCACTTCACGTCCATAGTGTGTTGTGGTAAATCCATGGGCTAATTCATGGAATATTGTACACACGGTCACAAACAGATATACGCCAACCAGCGCATTTAAACTCAAATCAGAAAAACTGGCTGGAGCTAATTGAAGTGTCTTAAAGAACAGTAGTGATCCAATCAAAGACACAACCAAACTGAACATGATGAATGGTTTCGTGTAAATGATCCATACAAACTTTTTGTAGAGAGATTTCATCTTGGAATCTACATCCTTTATCTGGAAATTCACATTCCACAGTTTGTACAGTGCTATCATTATTCTATATTTCAATTTCTCCTTGACAAAGTGACGCCTCAATATCATGAGGGTATTGATACTCTTTTCTTTCAGAAATCCCTTTGAAGCCAACGCATTTATGAGCATACCAATATTTGCGAATCCCATGGAATTGAAGGTTAGAAAGTACGCAAGCGCTATGTCCCTTATAGTGCTTTCTCCGTTCAGTTTTTCCCACACAAAGTATTCCTCCTCGCTCATCTGAAGGAGCTTCCCGTTTTCAAGGTTCTTCAGTACATAGTATTTTTGCTCTCTGCGTTCAAATTCTTGGACTTCAAAATTCTCAATTCTCTCTGGCTTTTTCTTGGAAATATCCAATTTATCCTTTATGGAGTCCCAAATGTTCACTCCTTCTCCGACTTCTTCTTTGCGTTCTTCAAGTGTTTCCCAAATTGACCAATCTTCTTCCATGGTAGCACTCACTCTTTAGTCAGTTTTTCGTCGAGAGATTTCCAGATATCAACACTCAGTTTCTTGGGTTTTCTGCGAATGGCAGGGACTCTGTATTTTTTGGCTCCGTCTTCTTCAAATTCCTCGATATATCCTTTATATTTTAGGGAACTGAGAATTGAGGGTAGATCGTCTTCCTGATCTTTGAACATGGCTGCAAGGTCTGCAAGTGGTATCGATTCGTACGATGAGATCTTTAAAACGACAGAGCGCATTATGGAGGGGAGTTCCAGAAGATCAGCTATAGACACTTTTTGTGGAGATTCCTCCTGGCTTTTTTCGATTTCTTTCTTGAGCATATCAATAATTACTTCACTCCTTTTTTTAATCTCTTCCACCTCCTTCAGCAAAGAAGAGCACAATTCTATAGATTCCTTCATGGGAGACCACCTAATCGATTTCGGGCATCCCTATAGGGGATGGATGTGGCTTGCATTGTTCACACCAGATAGCGTCGGAAACCACTATTGCCTTTGGAATATCTTCGTCCTCATCGTAGATAGTAAGGATGTACGGCATTTTTTTTGCATGCTCTTTGCACACAGCTCTCCCACAGAATTTGCATATCGCAGAGGCTGATTCACCACATATCCAGCATTTCACTTTATCACTTCTCTTGAGTTATAGAGATGACCTTATTTGATATTGTCTCTATTTCTTTTGAGAATGGGTGATTCGGGTATTTAATGTAAAATACATGCGAACTACCCATCTTCAACAGATCCTCAGTATGCGGCAGCATGGAGAGCACAGTACAATTGTATCTTTTTTCAACATTTTTTTTCAGTTTTTCAGGATTTTCAGACATCAACACATGGTTCAAGATCAAGAATAAATGGGGAACATTCAGCTTCCGAGAAACTTCTAGAGTCACTGCAGTACCTTGAAAATCCTGCGCATCTGGTCGCATTATTGTTAAAAGGACATCTGCAACAGCAATGGAAAACAGCGTTTCTTCATAGAGACCAGGATGAGTGTCACAGATCAAGTAGTCCGGATTGAAACTCTCCTCTAAAGATGTAAATCCTTTGTTCAATTGAGTAAAGTCGTAACCTTCCCTAAGAATTCTTATTATGTCGTCTGCTCTAATACTCGAAGGAATGAAGTATATTTCACCAGGTCCAATATCCAAGGTATCTGACAATGTATACACTGTATCTTTGATTTCACACTTACCCCACAGAAAGTCATTAAGAGATTTCTTAATATCGTTGTCATTGAATCCAAAGACAGCATGGATACCGGGCGACTGTATGTCAAGGTCTATGAGAACGATCTTCTTACCTTTAAGAGCTAAACATCCCGAAACATTTGCTGAAATGTTCGATTTTCCTGTTCCACCTCTAAAGGAATGGAAAAAGATTTTTTCCAAATCATCACCTCCTCCTTAACCAAAGATACTTTCCTGAGAGAACTTGTAGTCAAGTAACTCCATTTTGAACTCAGGAAAAAGATATGGTTTTATCTTCTGGAAGATTTCATAGATGGCAGACAACAGCGTACTGTTGTACTCTGCCAATCCTTTCATGTTCCCTTCTATAGCAAGTGCGTTTGGAGATATCATCTTGAGCTCATCTTTGTACGAAGCATCTCCAACAGATTTGCACTTGAGCACATAAGCGACATCAAAAATATTTTTTACCCCTAACCGTGTATTCTTCTTGAGAAAATCATAAAGATCAATGTGTTGAAAACTCAAAACGATAGAAAGATTAATGTCATGAATCATTGCTCGTGTCATTAGAATTTTAAAATCATATTCTTTTCCATCATAGGTGATTATGAGGGTTCTTTGAAGATCGAAAGATTCAAGAAAGTCTTTAAGTTTGCCTAGCAACATCTTCTCCTCTTCAATGCTTGATGCTATCCAGTGCTTTGTCTCTGTCTTTTCGTACGTGTGGATCTCACACCCTGCAACTGTGATTCTATTTCTTTCCAAGAAATGGTATCCAGTCTCTTGCACGTTCAAAGCGATAATACTTCTGAACATATTTTATCTCTTTCATCTTTCATAAATAAGTATTTAAGGTTTTCGGTTGATAGGGAGTTATCTAATAATTCTCACCTGTATCAACTTGATGGGTTAAAGCCCAATGCCATGGTTAAATTTAAAAGGAGACCGGTTGAGATTGTGCAGTAGAATTTTACTCTTACTTTCTAATTTCATTATTACTCTTATCTTCGCCTAAAATCCTTCAAAATCTAAAGAATACGTAAACAATAGGATAAAGAGCCCCTATAAGTGAGATGAGGAGGTCCAGTCCCAGTCCAAAAATGAGGGAACTTCTCGGAAATGTATACCCAATTGGCAATAAATTGGTTGAAACATAGTGTACAAAAATCTCGGACAAGTGGGGACCAAAAATCAGACTCAATATCCATGCAGGAAGTGCCAACATGATGGAGGTAACCACGATTATTCTAAATATTTTAGATTTCTCTGCACCAAGAATGCACAGCAGCTTCAACTCCTCCTTTCTGTTGATCACGTTGAGAGTTAGTGTATAGGCCGTATTTATGAAAACAACCACACCCACAAGCACTAAGAAAGAATAGAACAAAAGAAGAAACATACCAGTCATTTTCTCTGTCTTCTCTTTACTTTCACTTTTCGTTCGTATTGTTCCATATATGTGCATCTTCAATAACCCTACCTTTGTTGAGATTCCTACATCCTCTGAGATTTTCTCAGCAGAAGGCACCAAATCAATCATGATGTGCGTTATTTTGTTCTCACTATTGGTTATGGTCTGAAGCGCTTCAATTGGAATGAGAATTGTTTTTCCATCATTATCTGCATCCCTTATTATCCCAACAACTTCAAGCTCTACTGTCCTTGGCCCAATGTCAATTGAAATAATATCTCCCACAGAAATTTGGTTTCTCTTTGAAAGATATGTAGATACTAATACTCCACTGGTATCTGTATCTTCAAAATATCTGCCTTCAACAATATTCGGGTTGTATATTTCAGTGGTTTTTGGAATACCAGATATCCGAACCGAGGTACGATCGAGGAGACCTTCTTTGACATACCAGAATTCAAAATGCTCAACTTCCTCTATTGAATCTATAAATTGTGATATTTCTGGTGTAGATTCAGTTGGCAAATCAAAAATGATATAAAAATCATAGTACCTAATATCATATATTTCCTCATCCAGTGTCGTTCTTATGGAAGTACCTGTAGATTGAATGACGACAAAAAGGCATACGAAAAAGGCTAATCCTACTATTGAGATAATGTTCCTCGCCTTATGCATGAATATGGATGAAAGAGCAATATCAAGAGAGAAAGATTTCCCAAATACTCTTAAGAACCGGAGAAACGATGATGAAAAAGCCATTTCAGCTTTTCCTGTGTCTCTTATCCCCAAGAAAGTGGGAATAATAATAAAAATACTTGAGAATATTATTCCAACGAATCCTGCAAGAACTAAAGTATTGATGCTAAAGATGGGATATGTTTCTATATTGAGAATTCCACAAAAGTACGAGGTCAAGTATCCATGAAAACCCCATCCTAAAGGCAGACCAATCAATGTTCCCATTATGACCAGATACAGTCTGGAAGGAAAATACATTGAAAATCGCTGCATTTTGCTTAACCCCAAATTTTCCATTATTTGGATTTCTCTCTTATGCTCCAGCAAGAGGGCTGTGGTAGAATTCCATAGAAATATACACGCTGATAGAAGCACCATGAAAGAAACCATGATTATCAGAAACTGAGTCTGTATTACCAGGTCCCGAATGTGATAATCGAGGGGTGTGTTTTTCTCAAAAGAGATGACAGAGATATTCCTTTCATCCAATGCAGTTGAAATGGCTTTGTGTGTCTTATCAACCTGTTCAAGATCTTCTACTGTCACAAGAATACAATTCGGGGATGCAAACCCAGAAACAGTCTTTGCAGGTTCTAGCTGGCAGTACCCTATTATCTCACCAGAGTATGAGTAGGACAAGAACTCTGGATTTCTGTAGAATCCTGCTACAGTGAACACTAAAGGGCCTTGAGGGGAATAGGATTGTACGGATTCACCCTCCTTGATACCGAGTTCCCTGGCAGAAGAATCCAGAATTACTGAATTTTCCGAGAGTTCCAAAAGAGGGTCTCCCGCAAATTTGCTTATTCTTATGTTACTGAAATCTGAAATTCCAATCAAAATAAATCGTTTCCAACTGTTATTGTAAAAAAGATCAGTTTTGTACAATAATCTCAATTCAGTTTCTTTAACATTCGGAATATCAGCCACAATTTCTTTTATTTCTGGAGTAACTCCACTGGTGACAATGGATAGATGCGAAACATTTTGCCTGGTGAATTCCACATCTATTGAGTTTTGAACGCTTCCTCCAGTCAAAGTGGCAGCAAAAATTCCACCAACACCAATACTTATACCTATCACCACTAGAAGACTGCTCGAAAGATATTTTCGTATTCTTCTCAGGCTGAACATTGTGATGAATGTGATTTTTTTCATGTACTCACCTCTTTTATCCAACTCCTAGAAAGCATCAAGGCCCTCCGGCTTGAATAGATAGCTCACTATGCTGAACACAAGTAGAACTACTCCCACTATTATAAATACATTTTGGACCTTCAGGGTATCTCCAAGATATCCAGCAATCCCCATGGATATCACCACAGATCCATTTATCACTGTCATGAGCGCTCCCATGATTCTCCCCCTTATCTCTTCCGGACTTGCCTGTTGTATGGTGGTGGTAGCAGGGATTGATATAGCAATAAGCCCAACGCCTGCAAGAAACAGAAGTACAGCAGCCAAGGCGACTGAGGCGTAAAACCCCAAAGACATTATAGCAACCCCGGTAATAACGATGCCTATAGATATTATTGTTCCCCTCTTTATCTTCTGTGCAATGTACCCCATCGATGCAGCCCCCAAAAGACTTCCAAACGACTGAAAAGAGGCCAGTATTCCAAATTCTTCAGCTCCTACCTGTAAGAATTCCTTCACCAATACAATGGCGAGGACGTTTATGAAGCCAAATGAGAACATCAGCATAGCCATGAGAATCAGAAGATATCGTATCACAGAATGGTTCCAAGTGTATACGAGGCCCTCTTTTACATCCACAAGGAGTTCTCCTAGACTTCCAATTCCCTTCTGTATTTGCTTGTAGGAAATAGCGAGTATTAATGTTCCTGAAATGAAATAGGTGATGGCATCTATGACGAAGGCTGTGGAGGTTCCTAAGAATCCAACAATCACTCCACCAGCTGCAGGGCCTGCTATATCCATTATCATGGATGTGACCCTGTACAGAGAATTTGCCACAATGAGCTGCTTTTCTTTGACCATGGAAGGAACAAGAGTCATCCTTGATGTTGTCGAGAACTGCTGGAAGGTGGAAACAAAGAATGCAATTGCATAAATCTGATAAACAGAGGTGACAAAGGGCAGGAGGAGCACGAGCAAGCCTCTTCCAAAATCTGCAGCTATAATAATAGCTTTCTTGTTTGCCCTGTCGATCAAGGCGCCGGAGAGTAAACCAAATACGATGGTAGGGATTGTTCGAAATATCATCAGTATGCCCACATCTAGCGCAGATCCTGTGAGAGCAAACACAAACCAGATCAGCGCTATCAAGTTTATTCCATTTCCGAAATATGAAATATTCTTGCCCAGCCATAGATAGAAATAATTTCTATTCTTGAGCACATCTGCAAATCCTATTTTCTCTTCTTCTTCTGAGTTATTACTCACGGCAGTCCCTCTCTTTTGCGATTTTATCTAAAATCTTCAGCTTTAATTTGCATCTATTCTCCAGGATGCAACCTCCGCAAAAATATGCGAAACTGCACTTGTTTCTGCATTCTTCAAATCTCTTGGATATATTATTCTGCAGATCTTCTACCATTTTCCCTCTAATCACGTTTTCTATTCCCTCCTCAATGTGTCCTATAGAATATCCCTCTTTGACAGCAGGCAAACAGGGATATACCGTTCCATCTGCAGCAAGCAGTATTTTCCTTTTTCCTGCACCGCAGTTGGAAAGAGGTAGGTAATTTTTTAAGAATGCTTCTTTTATGCGGTACATGTCGTCCTCAGAAAAGGATATTTCAAATCTATTCAGAAAATATGAAAAAAAATATGGAATGAGCGTAAAATCTTCAAATCTAAGAAAGATTGGAATAGAGGCATTTTCTGAGAATTCCTCCACTTCTTCAGTCTGTCCTTTTTTTGAAATTGTAAAACTTAACCCATAGCGTATTCGAGGATAATACTGGCTGAGATGTTCAAGACGTTTTGTGTCCTCTGGTGCAGCTGTTTTCAATAGTAATACGAGATTATCATCATTTGTAAACCCTCTGTGTTTCTTAGAACTGATTACTCCCTCTCCAAAAAACCGCTTTTTCAGTGTTACCATTTCAAGACATTCGTACCTACTTGCTTCGAGAAGATGTAATGAATCCACCAGGACACCTTCATCAGGAACTGAACTCGTTTCAAAGACCAAAACAGGACTATCATGAACCATTTTTGATTTTATGAATCCTACAATCTTCTTAAATGAACTTGAATCTACATATCTTTCCGCATCAAAGAAAAATATGACAGGCGATCTTGATACAAAGGGCAGTATTTCATCCAGTAACCCAATGAGTGAATCGAGAGAAAAGGTCTCTTTCTCGGTGGGTAGGAAATAGACATACTGCAAACTTGTATCTGCTTGAATGAGATACTTTCTCAAGAGTGCAGACTTAATTTTGTCGTTTCTATTGAACAGCCGCTCCTCAGGTAGAAAGGCTTTCTGTCCCTTTGAATGGGGAACTGGGTGGATCAGAAATGTTTCGTTGAGTCTCCCTAGCATGTCATTCACCTCTTTTTGTGTCATATCAGGGAAGATTTTTCTCATCTCTGAATTTATTTCATCTACTGTTTTTCCCTTGCCCACACTGTTCCACAGTGTGTATTCTTCCATGCTGAGATCAACCGAGTCCAAGGTAGGCAATACCATTCTGAATTGTCCATTTTCCTTGTAAACAGATATACCTTCTGTGGATTGAAAAGTTTCTTTCATCTAACCACCAAATATTGGATTGAAGATCAGCGAATGATGTCTTGGCACCTTTTTTCCTTCTATCACCATTTTTGCAAGTTTTCTTGGCATGACCTTGAAATAGCGTGAATATCCATACCTTATGGATTCAGCTAACTCTTCTCTTGAGAATGTGGGAGCAGAAATCACAAAGTGGGGGGGATTTTTCATGAATTCTAATCCAAATTCTTGATTATTTGTCCAAAGCAGGGATCCAGGCAATACTTGAAGTAGGAAAATTCCCACAATTACTCCTTCGAATGTATATGCGAGATTTATGCCCTCCTTCATTGTATCGAGAGTTTCTCCTGGCAACCCTAGAATGAGATCACATACAGTATGGTGATCTCGCCTGTGGAGCAGTTTGAATGTTTCTTTAATCTTCTCTATGTCTGCAGTTCTGTGTATGAGTTGCAATGTTTTAGAGTTGAAAGATTGAATACCAATCTCTACAAGAGACATTCCAGCCCTTTCCAATATGTCGAGCATTTTTTTATTAATGAGCTCTGGTCTAAGGAATGCATTAAATGATATCTTTATTTTCTTTTCTTCTGCTATTTTTTTACAGAGGTTGTAAACGATTTGTGGCAGGTTAAATGTGGAGTCATAAAACATTACATTTTCAATGCCATAGTCTGTAGCAAGCTTGAGCTCCTCAATTACTCTTTTTTCATTGAAAAATCTAATTTTGTTGTAAATCTGACAGGATACACAATATGCACAATGAAATGGACATCCTCTAGAAGTTTCCAATTCCAATTTAGGGAAAAAACTCATATCCAGTGTTCCTGTGAGATATGGTGAAGGTATTTCATTTATATCATCTAAAAGAGGTCTGGGTGGATTAGATATTATTTTGTTACCGTTTCTGTATGTTAAACCCAGAATTCCCTTTCCAAACTGTTTTTTCTGCATCATGGATCTGACCAGTTCAAGGAAGACAATCTCTCCCTCCCCCCTTACAATTCCATCTACAGATGGAAACTCTTCTAAAATTGCGTCTGCAGTAAAACTCACTTGGGGCCCTCCCAAAACAATTTTTGTTTCAGGCAGTTCTTTTTTTATGAGCTCGCAGAGCTTCAATGTTCGATAGTAATTCCATACATATACTGAGAATCCTATCAAATTAGGTCCTCTGGTCACAATTTCTCTTTTCAGCATTTCCAAATTGTGGAGCAGGGATTCCTTTATCAGAATTTCTACATCGGCCTTTTTCGTCATGCTGTCTTTTTCTATCACAGATTTGAGATACCCTGCAGCTAAGAAATTGATGCCGTGATAATTTTGACTGACCACTCTAAATGGATCAACCAATGGATCACATAGTTTTAAATCGGCCAATACGATTTTCATATTTCAATCTCCTTCATCTTTCATTGTTCCTCAAATCGCAGATTTCTGCAAAATCTTTAGCTTGCTTACTTTAATCAATATTTAAACTTTTCGCTTAGAATCCAGAATGAAGGAAGGGTAGGAAAGAATTTCAACCGCCCTCAATGGTGTCCAAAAATTCGGTTACTATTAAATGTCAACTGCTAGGCACACATGGTCTATATCCCTCAATTGGCAGCTGTTTTTACTGCGGTGTCATGGAGTCACCCAGAGAATATGCGATGGAACACTCTTCCGGAACGGGAGGGAAGGATCTCTTCAAATAATGGGAGGGAGAAAACAAAGGAGGCCATTTCATTACATGGAGAAAATTTCCAAATAATTTTGTCTCGAAATCCCCCGGATCACCCCGATCGAAGCGAAAGATTTATAAGTACTGAAAGTAAAAAAAATTAAACCTTGACGGAGGTGAAAACATATGAGTGATTTTCAAGAAGTTATAGGAAAGGCTGTTACTGACAAAGATTTCAGGAAGGAGTTGTTCACAGATGTTCGGGGAACACTCAAGGCAAATAAATTCACACTTGAATCCAAGGAGATAGAGAGGCTCGAGTCTCTCGATCCTGCGGAAGCAGAGAGCGCCCTCGAAGAACTTGAAGAGAGAATGTCTAAGTCTGATGCAGCGATTATTGGCTGGCTTGCTGATTAATCAAGCAACCCAAGAGTTCAGAGAGTTTCTAGGACTGCTACTGGAAGATGATGCAAGTATGAAGAATTTGAATTATCATACTTTTTTATTTTTTTTAGGAAAGATAATATGTCAAGAGTGATACTGGTTTTTCCACCTCAGTGGTTTCCTGGTCGCCCTTATCTTTCTATTCCATCTCTTACAGGTTTTCTACTTGAAAAAAACTACAAAGTAGAGCAAAAAGACCTGAATGTTGAATGTTACAACAGAATCCTCTCAAAGCATCAACTTAAAACCTATTATCTCAAGATAGATTCAGACCATGATGAATTGGAAAAAAATGGCAAAGTAGTAAAAAATAGACTCCAGTTCTTAACTTTCATGGAAGATGAGATTCTCAATGGGATTGAAGAAACAAAGAAAAGAATACAGACAACAAAAGAAGTGCCAAATGACTTTCTGTTCATAAATATTGCCCTGCAAGTAGTATCATTGGCTTATTATCCCACGTTGCTATTGCTTAATACATATACTCCCCCAGCTTTTCCTCTCAAGCAGACGATTATCGATAGAAGAATAAATCCGTTCATCGAGCTCTTTGAGGAATTGTGCTTTCCTGATCTGCTCAAGGGCGATACTTCTCTTATTGGAATCTCTGTGAGCAGTCGTTCTCAAGTCATTCCTGCTTTGACGCTTTCCCGTATGATGAAGAAAGAGAAACCTGAACTCCACGTCTGTCTAGGGGGAAACACATTTTCAAGGTCTTCAGAAGCATTGCATCGTCTCAAAGATGTTTTTGATTTTGCAGACAGTATCATCGCTTTTGATGGAGAAACTGCACTTGCTTCCCTCATAGAGTGTGTGGAAAAGGAAAAAGACTTCTCTACTGTTCCTAATCTGATATTCCGGGAAGGAGAACGTATCAAGCACAGCAAAACATACCACAGAGAGGATCTAAATGCTCTTCCCACGCCTAATTTTGATGGATTGCCCCTCAAGTTGTATTTCTCCCATATTCTGGTTCTTCCTGTTCAGACAGCACGAGGCTGCTATTGGGCACGATGCGCATTCTGTGCAGTGCCATACGGAGAGGGGGGGGAATACAGATCTCGAGATGCAGCACTGGTGGCAGAAGATATGGACAATCTGCAGTCTCGTTACAACACATCTTACTTTGAACTGGCAGATGATGCTGTCCCCCCGCAAAAGCTCAGGCAGTTATCTGAGGAATTGCTCTCTAAGGACATGGATGCAAAATGGACAGCTGAGGTCAGACTGGAAAAGCAATTCACCCCCCCATTACTTTCTAGGATGTATGAAGCTGGATGCCGCATTCTCTACTTTGGGCTGGAATCGGCCAATCCACGCATTCTGAAGTTAATGGATAAAGGTACAGAC
>Ga0209635_10003708_pt1 | contig 11943 bp, 8 predicted proteins | sample DeeMarSWOR230_32_FD_187463 | JGI IMG/M metagenome (GOLD analysis project Ga0209635, IMG submission 187463) | Marine sediment microbial communities from White Oak River estuary, North Carolina - WOR-2-30_32 (SPAdes) (version 2) | ecosystem: Environmental > Aquatic > Marine > Intertidal zone >...
GTGTAATATTTGTGAAATAGAGTCAGAGAAGAAATCTGTCTTCAAGCAGGACACATGACTCTGGATCATGGAATCGGGGTTCGAATCCCTGCTTCCCAGCCACTCATATAATCTATTTATTATCAATAATTTACCTAGTGGCAAAAAACCCTCATGACCAACTCTAGTTATAAGAGCTGAATTCTTTTTAAGGCATCTTTCTTTATCCAATTTTATAAAGACATTCAGTAAAAAATGGAGTAAGACCCAAGGATCAGATCATCCTTGCTCTCCTAAAGGATCATTCCGATTCTATTAAATCGGATTAGGGCTTAGAATTCGGTGATTTAAATGACCGATCCATCGATATATTCCATGCCTGCTGGGGGCAGGTCAATTTTATCAAAACACGAATTTAACTCCCAATCTAGCACTTATTGGAGGGTAGAACCACATTTCTTTCTTAAACCGAGGATCAGGAACATAATCAGCAGGCAAATCCCATGTATTATTCAGTAATTCTTCCTGAGTCACTTCTATCATATTAGCCGTTCTTATCTGCCATATCCGTTGAGCTGTATCCACATTGAATAGATTATCAATATTTAGATTGAATTGAAGAGCATATTTATCGCCAAGTTTTAAACTGTATTCCGTATAGATATCAGCATACCATAAGAATGGAGTACGTCCCAAGCTTCCTCTACCATAGGGAAGATAGCCTTCGTAAATAACTCCCCATTCTTCTTGGACAGGGGTTCCACTCATAGCATTAACAACTCCTCCAACTGTTAAGCCGAATGGGAACACATAACTTCCATATGCTTTAAATCGATGAGGCCTATCTGTTGGAAGAGGTCCATCTAGCACTTCCAGATCCTTTTTCCTTGGTAAGTGCCAGCTATCAAAGAAACGTTCGAAATTGGGGCTGGTTGATCGTCCAGGCTCATCCGAACTCCCAAGACCAGAATAATTCCCCGATAATCTGCTCAAAGTATAGGAAAACCCGCCCATCCAGTTGTTGCTGAAGCGCTTTTCAAATGAGAGACTAAGCCCCCAATATTCTCTAGTGGCTTTTGGAGTTTCGGGATATGTGCTGTCCATTATTCCACCGTTTTCTACCCATCGACTGTATCCATATCCAGGATTCCCGAAATACCAGAGTTCCCAGCCAGTGTCAGCATCCCAAATGGCTATATCTTCCAATCCCCTGATGAGATGTTTATTGACAACTCGAATAGTCGCAGAAATATCTTCGCTTATCTTTTTCTCTGCACCTAAAGCAATTTCCTGCTGAGTGAAGGGTTTGATATTAGGATCAACGTCATTATACCAGCGATAATTATAGACTCCTCCTTGCGGAGTATAGAGTTCTCTACCTGGAAAATTTCCATTGACTCCGATTGTATCCCATTCATAGGTATCTAAAGCGTAGTAGGCCATCTTAATTTTCTCTCCACCAAAGGAACTTGCTGCAATATAGACCTTCATAACATCATAGTATATGCCATAGCTTCCAAAGATTTTTAAGCTTGAATCACCAAAGACATCATAAGAAAATCCCAATCTCGGCGCAATCTTATCCTTAAAACCGAACTCAATAGGTCTTTGGTCTACACTCGGATCGTCAGAGTAGGTGGGGATATATTCAGATTCTGTACGAACACCAAAATTTAAGGTGAATTTCTCAGCTATCGTCCAGCTGTCCTGGATGTAAAATGCCCATCTGTTACTCTTCGCATCATACAAATTGCCATATGGGCCTGTTTTTTCATTCCCTCTTACTGCATAGTAACCATATTTTCCTCTTCCATAATTGACACCTGTATGGATCAGATCCATATCCCAGGCGAAACGGATGTGAGGAAAATCTGCTGTTTGATCCACATTTTCTCCCTGGCGTATGAATTGACCTCCAAATTTTATGGAGTGTTCTCCTCCAAGATTAAGGAAGTAGTTTAAATCAGTTCCCACGGACATTCTCATTCTGATATTCTTTTTAAACGAGAAAAGCGTACTCCAGGGAAAGTTCGACCAGCCCAGTGGACGTTGATACACATCAGGAACGTCAAGCAGACCAATATTGGTGGTATTGACATACCCACCAGGAGCTTCCTTTTGAAACAAATAGCGGGGACCAGTAGCAGTGACGAGCTGATTAGTTGTATTAGTTCTGAAATATCCCCCACGTAAAGTCAATAAAAGGTTGTTTCCAAAAGTTGCATCAAAGGAAGTAGCTGCAGATATGTTAGGATATGTGAAACCGATCGCATCATAATCAGCTTCTGGATTCCCTGTAGGAGTGGTTAGATCTCCCTTATATTTGTTCGTATTAGTAACCACACTGGCTCCCCAACGGAGATTTGGCAATATCTGTGCGCTCAGTTTAGCAGAAGCATTATACCAGTATGAGTTCTGCGTGAAATCCTTAACATTGTTTGTGCCGTGAAAAGGAACATTTCTTTTTTCTTTATAGTAAATGGGGAGAAAAGAGGCAAAGAACCATAATCTGTCCTTGATAATATAGCCGCCTAATCCAAATCCTCCTTCGAGTCTGTTAATATCTGACTTTCCATAATAGTCATCATAAGCCATGTATACAGCTTTTGAGGGGTCGTCCCAATCCCTTGTAAGTATTTTTCTTCTCTCTCCTTCAAGAGCAGTCCCACTATAGTAGCCAAGAATTTCACCGTGGAATTCGTTACTGCCGGAACGAGTTATTACGTTGATAACACCACCTACAGACCCTCCAAATTCCGCTTGGTATCCACTGGATTTGAACTGAACCTCGTCGACAAAATCATAGTTTACTCTTTGCCCACTTCTGCCAATGACAATATTTGTAGTATCGGTAGCATCAACAAAGTAGACATTTTCACCTTCCGATGCACCATCAACAGATATTCCTCTCCCTCGCGCTCCTCCTCCTAGCATTGGCTCATCATTAACACCAGGCACTATTGTTACAAGTGATATGAAATCCCTGCCCTTGGGGAGCTTGTTGATATAATCTCTGCTCATATCAAGTCCCTGGGAATTGCTCTTCACATCAATCAGTGGAGCCTCTCCTGTAACCACGACCTCAACTTCAATTTTGCCTATCTCCATTTGCACATCGAGTTTCAGAGACTGTTCAACTGAAATACTGATATCTGAACGTGTAAGCTTCTTAAATCCTTCCAATGTGAATACAACAGTGTAGAGGCCGGGCGTCAGGTTGAATAACCGGTAGACACCATTAGCATCAGTGACAGATGTGGCTATCCCTACTAGTTTCGGACTTGTAGCCTCTACTGCAACTCCTGGCAGTGGATTGTCTTCAGTATCTGTAACTGTTCCGTAAATTCTGGCAGTAGTAGTCTGGGCTAAAGTAACACTGTTAATGAATACCAAACTTAAAAACAAGATAATTAAATTTTTCACTCTAAACATTTTTTTCCTCCCATTTCTTTTTATATTTATGTTCAAATCACAAATTGTTAGTAAGTTCCTCGCTTTGTGACAATCCAGGTATTCACCGAATTTTTCATCTGGTTGATGTAATAATGGTAACGATAGCAGCGAAAAACATGCCAACTTCATCTTCTCGGGATTACTAACACTTATGGATCATACATTTTTCATTTATTTGCAGCACATGTATGATTTTTTACCACTTAATGTCCTTACTCTTACAGAAATAAATATTCCCTATATCAACTTTATGACAGAGAATAGCCAAGATTCCATTGCTCTAAAATCCAATCTTATTTTTTGAGTATATTGAGACCTAGCAAGGAGATATTCATGAGTGTCAAGATGGGATACGAAATGTCATCAGAGTACTACGAGAAATTCCTCCCCCTATGGAAGGACGCTGATCCATGTACCGCTGAAGTTGACGACGCCATGAAGAGGCTGGCTGGGTTGAAGGAGAATTGAGGCGAGTAGAATCTAGTGATCCTGATGCAAGATATGCCGGCACACTCGGTTCACGCCTTAGTGTAATAAATGGCCAGGTATATCCTTTACAGGTGCTCCGGTGACACTAGCCAATCGATTTTCCACTTTTCGTCATAATCCAGAGATACTACCCCTGAATTTTTAAATGCAATAATCTCACTTTCTTCCGAACCTGTGAGAAGGCGGCCAGATAGTTTTTGCAGGAAAGGCAAATGCCCTATGATCATGATGTTCTTGTTGGATGCTAATATCTCCCCAGCAAGTTTTTCCACAGGATCGAGTGGATTCATATCCTCTCTTGTTTGTATCTTTCCACAGGGGAGGGCCTCGGCTATGATTTCTGCTGTTTGAATAGCTCGTAATTTTGTACTGTGCCAAATGGAATCAACATTGATACTTTTGGACTTCAAAAACTCTACAGTCCTTTGGGTTTGGGTTTTTCCAGAGGTACTCAATGGCCTTTCCGGATCTTCCTCCTTTGCGAGGGCTAATCCGTGTTGAATCAGATAAAGCTTCATAGATCAAATCCCTTTTCACAATATCTTTTTCATTTTAAACTAAAGAGAGGACGTATGAAAAGGAGTGAAAGGAATCAAAGGCTGAATATGAAGGATAAGAGTTTAGCTCAGGGGCAAGGTGTCATAACACTTGTACCACTAGGGTTGGACGAAGAGAGTATCTTGGAAGTTCTTGGAAGGGATTTGAAGAGAGTGTTCGATATTCAAGTTCGGATAGTCAATCACCTGGAGATCCCAGCTAATTCACACAATCCCCAAAGAAATCAGTATCAAGCTACACTTTTTCTGATAGCTATGCGCCGCTGCATGGATCCAGAAAAGAAAGAGAGAGTCTTGGGAGTTACGGATAAAGATCTCTATGTTGAAGGACTTAATTTTGTGTTCGGTCAGGCAGAACTTTCGGGTTTTTTTGCTGTGATTTCCTTTGCACGGCTTCATCAAAGTTTTTATAAATTGCCTGAAGATCGTGTTCTTTTTTTAAAGCGAGCCAAGAAGGAAGCTGTGCATGAGCTGGGTCATACATTCGGACTTAAACACTGTCCAAATTCTAATTGCGTCATGTGTTTTTCAAACAGTCTTCATGATACTGACCGAAAAAGTGATGAGTTTTGCCAGTCCTGTAAAACACGGATTGAACAATTGCTCAGATTCTAAAAAAGTAATAAGCAATTTTAGGTGTGGTTGGTGGAGATTAGTGCTAATAAAGCCATAACCTCTCTGAAGCTGAAGATGCTATGTAAAGGCTGGTATATACGAAGCAACTCTAGAGTACCCCATGTCTGGTAAAAAGCAGCTACCCGCTAAATATCCATATAGAAAATATAAAATGACAATTAAAAAATAAAAGGAAAAGGAATTCTGAAACTAAATATAATTACGTCTTTTAAAAGAGTTCTAAGTCGCCACCGATTGCGGTCTTGCTGTCGACGTCATGGGGACGAGCTTCTGGAAACATCCCAATCCAACCAAGAAATTGTATTTTTTTTTAGTGGTCTTGGCGGCAAATTAGCTGAAGGACTATAAACCAAGCTTGGAGGACAACCTGCTGTAGAAATGATTATAGATATGAACAATAAAAAGGTGAAAAGTTTTAATAAAAAAAAAGGTTTTTGCTTCATATTATTCCCCCCTTGCTTAAATCATAAATATTCCTACCCACATATGCATACTTAAGAGATAGGTATTGCTTTTCTTATAGGCAATTGTCCTATAGTTAAGATGTAAAATCGAATTTATACCCGTATAATCCTTCTGCCTTAATGAGTAACGATTTAAGTCTATTCCAATCTATATTCAGGGTCGACTAGTTGTGGAAAAACGAAACGAATCCAGTCGTTTTATTGAACTCCATTTAGCTTGTGGCGAAGGATGAGGTTGGCGAGTCGGGTACGGATTTTGAGCAATTTGGAAGGATTGTGGGAATAGGTATAAGCATTAGTGATGATTCTCTTTAGTTTAGTCAAAGCAGCTTGTCTTAAGCCGGCCCTTTCTAAAATCACCATGTACTCATAGTCCTCTATGCCCTCACGAATCATTTTCAGTCTGATACTGGCAATGGGAATATGGGTAGTTCCTCCTACAATCTCCGGTGTGCCGGGATAGAAGAGAGTGCCATCTCCGTTTCCGCCGAAATAATACTGGTCGGTCCAGGGATTGTCTTCCTCATAGGCATAGATGGTGCTGAAATAAAGTTCACCGTGGATATCATAAAAAAAAGTCATCCAGGACATGATCCGGTTCATGACTGCCGGGTGATCGATCATATATGAAGGGTAATCAGATTCACACTTATCATCGGGGGGGGTGTCGGCGCAACCTTGGCTCATGCATGACTGATACCACCACAATTCCTTGTCATAAGATAAAAGATCGTTGTACGAAGAGCGTTTGTTGCCTTCATATTCATGTGACCAACAGACAGCATAAGGCTTCCCGTAGACGAAATTTATAAGGGGAACCCACAAATCGATTTCTTCCTGGACTCCGTATTGAGATGCTTCCTGAATATCGGTCGTGACCAGAACCCGCAAGTCCGGCATAGCTTGGTGCACCAGGCCGGCTCTCTTTATTATTCGCTCGTAATCATCGTAGTCACTCGGTTCGTCAAAGGTATAATCAAAGAGTATATTAAACCAGCCTTTGGCTTTAAAATGCGAAGAAAAATCCGTCCAGTAAGCCACCATCTCTCTGTCGTTTGATCCGTATTCAGGTATTTGTGCTGCTGTCATTTTAGCGCCTCTCAGGCCATAAGGAAGTCTTTTCCCCTCAATAAATGGTTTCCAGATCTGATCAAAGTTCCTGAAATCGATGGGAATGGACCCATAAATAGACCAGTCTTCAGTAAAAACTCCAGCCAGAGTGATTCTATGCATTAAAGCTGCATCTTGATATTTTACCGAAAGAGGGATGATGTCATCGTAATGCTCATCCTTATTTTTGAAATGGCCATCCAGGGCTTCCCACCCACTGAATCCGAAGGCTGTGGGAAGGCTCGCAACAGAGGAGAGGGTAAAATCCCAAACTCTAAGTGTAAAGGGAACCCGGGCGAGTTCTCCCCACTGCCCATAAAGGATGATTTCTCCGGAGTATTTCCCTGCTGGAGCCCTGGGAGGAATAAAAACATCCACCCAGAGCGTCCGGTTCTCTCCCGATGGAATAGTCAAAGGAAAAGCATTCCGAGATTCGTTAATAAAAACATCTTTTTTTGGAATGAGAGCATCCGGCCACCAGCCTGGAGTACCGTCATAGTTGGAAATCTGGTCAATTTTTATTAAGCCTTCCCGGTAGATTTTGATATGCTTGGTTCCGATAGTTGCAGGCCCCCGTAGATTTACTGGTTTTGCATCTGTAATCGTTGCTGGACCGGATATGGCAATCTGGAAGGATTCATATTCGTTTTTAGCCGCCTTGATAGTGATTTTCTTGCGCTTGCCCACAGACTTATTAGGTCTTATTTTTATAGTGGAATGGAAAACCCCATACTGTAAGGAAGTTGTCTCTTCAGTATACGAAAAAGCTAAGCAGGTCAAAAGAACAAATAATATTAGATTGATTAATCTAGATTTTGTCATGTTTCATGCCTTATTGTATTCCCATTTTAATCTCTCAATCAAGTTCTGCTTGTTGACTAACACGGGTGATGTGGATTTTAATAAGAGGATGCCAGATCTCTAAAAGGAGGCATAGCATGAAAACAAAACCTACCTTGTTGGCGATTCTCGCTTTTTCAATTTTCATAGCATTCTGTGGGCATGGCACCGCGGGACAGCAGGTTCGTCCAACCTTAGGAACAGCTACATCATACGATGGTGTCAAGATTGTTTATTCTGTCCAAGGCAGCGCCGAACCAGCCTTGGTCTTTATCCATGGAGGATTTGCCGACCGCAGTTTCTGGTCTGATCAGATGAAGCATTTTGCCCGCACCAACCGTGTCGTTGCACTCGACTTGGCAGGCCATGGCGAATCAGGCAAAAATCGAAAATCCTGGAGCGTCACTTCTTTTGCCGAAGATGTGAGCGCAGTGATAAAGGAAGAAAAGATCGGAAAAGCTGTCCTTATCGGAAATTCCTTAGGAGGACCTGTAGCCCTTAAGACCGCAAATCTTCTATCTGATACGATTGTAGCCATGGTGGCTGTGGATACGCTTCAGGACATCGCTATACGAGCGCCTGCTTCTTATTATCAGGCACGAGCCGATGCCTTCCGCAAAGATTTTACCGGTACCATGAAAGCGATGGTGCGATCCCTCTTTCATCCAGATACTTATCCGGAACTCATGGCTCGAGTAGAAACACGCATGCTGGACAATTCTCCTGAAATGGCCGCTACCCTGATGGAATCCTTCGCCAATTTTGAAATGGCAGAACTTGTAAAGAACATCAATATCCCGATTCGTTGTATTAACGGCGATCTTTACCCCACGCAAGTAGAAAAGAACCGCGGCATTCATGCCGATTTTGATGCTGTCGTCCTTCCCAATACAGGTCACTACCCGATGCTGGAAAATCCTGAACTCTTCAATCAGCACCTCGAAGCTATCTTGAAAGAGTTACAGAAAGAATAATCGGCTCACGACTCAATTATTTTCTCAGTATTCTTGGAGTCCAATCCTGTATCTTTTCACAATTTTGTATCCTTCTTCTGTTGCTACGGCGTAGGCTCTGCCATTGTTAAAAAAGAATCCTTCTACAGGGATGTCCGTTTTAAAGTTTCCGATATATGTTCCCTCTTGGTCGAAAAGATCGAAGATTGTGTATTCATCCTTTATTGAATCAACAATCAAAGCCAGCCATCCATTATCCATTAGGGTAAAACTCTGGCTTAAACCGCTTTGAATGAGTGTGAAGCCTTGATAAGCTGGTTTGTATTCGGGATATTCTATCAGTTGAAAAAGCTTTTTCCTATAATCCTCCGGTGCACCTTTATAGGCTTCATTCTGGCTTATCAATTCTTCAAAGTATTGTCTGTCTTTTTTTCGGACTGGGATAGATTCGTACTCCCTTGTTATTTTTTTCGCCGGCTTTCCTTCGGGAGAGAAAATACTGATTTCATATTTGTTTGGATAGCCAAAATAGATGAAGTCATTTTGGGCCAGGGTTAGAAATTGCTGAGGCTGAAAGACCATCAAGTTTATCATGTTTGCCATTATTTGGATTATTGAAGATACGTCCTTTCCAGGAAGCTCAATTTCCCTTTTGATTCTATATAGTTCTGCTAAAGTGGTGAAATCTTGATCCAATAATTCAAAAATGGAATTCATAACCAGAGCATTCTCTGAAGGGACTCGTTCATATTTTAGGGCAACCACTTGGCCTTTTGAGTTGATAAAGATATTCTCGTAAGCACCCGGCATTTTAATTTCCTTCAAAAATTCTCCCTCTTTGCTAAAGAAGATAACTTTTTTACCTGTTATATCACCGACATAAAGATTGCCATCCTGGTCAAATCTGACTACAGACAAGCTCTGGAATTCTCCTGGACCCTGGCCCTTTCTGCCCATAGTAAGCAGGTATTTGCCCTCAGTATCATATTTCTGGATTCTCAGGGTTTCTAAGTCACTCACATAAAAATTTCCTTCTTCATCCGTATTGAAACAGATCAATTCGCCGAACAGATAATTCTCGTCTCCCTCAACTACTCCTATGGAGAGGTCTTCTTCAAAGACTAATTTTTTTCTCGAACCAACTTTTGGAACCGGGTGCTTGGGATTGGAAATAACTAGCACATCACCTTCCTTCTGGATTATGAACTCTTCTTGTGCAGAACTTACAAATGGGAAAAAAATTATGATTGAAAAAGCGCAAAATATACCCATTAAGGTTATTAACAATCTTTTTTGCATATTTTCCCCTTTTGTATTTGGATGCCTATATATATCATACAATTGTTTTTGATATCAAATTCATTAAAATCTGTTGACCAAAATAATCCCTCAAAATCAGCCCATGATGTCGGTGATGGATGTTCGAAATGCTATGAGGGTCTTGCCGAAAGGAGGCTGCAAGATTTTGCTCTCTTTTTCTGAATTTAGTAGACCATTATACACTTAGCTGATAATATGTAACTTTATGGAAAGCAACTTAGGTGAAATGTAATCTATGGAGACTTTTTATGGGAAAAAAGATTGTTATACTGCTCCTATTACTATTTATAGTATCGAGTTCCTGCTTTCTTGAAGCCTCTGGATTCATGCCCTTTGAGCTCAGTGCAAGAGTGGCTGCATTAGGAGGAGCTTTTGCTGCACTTGCAGATGATGCTTCGGCTGTTTTTTACAATCCAGCTGGGCTAGCTTTCTCATCAGGAATCATGATCAGAACGAACATCTATTATCCCAAAACGACATTGACTGCAGAATATCCCACATTTCCAACGCCTTATCAGAGCTCTCTTGGGAGGCTCCTTTCATCCCACTTTGTTTCTACCAGCATCAAAAACAGAATCGGCTTGGGCCTAGGAGTATTCGCTCCCAACTCGATGGAAACCTATTGGCCGGAGAACTGGACAGGGCGCGCTTTTTCGATTCAGTCAAAATTGAATACTCTGTATATTCGTCCTGTCGCTGCAATTAAGATATCAAAGTTTCTTTCCATAGGAATAGGAATGGATTTCATCTCCTCTGATGTTACCTGGAAATATGAAAGAATTTTCACCTTTCAGGAGATGGGATCCGGAGATTCTTTAACTGCAACCAGCGAATCAAATGTCAGCGCAAAAGGCATAGGCTATGTCGCTGGGATATTATTAAAGATTAGCGAGAATTTCCGGATCGGAGGGAGATACCAGCCAAAGGTCAAATTGGACTTATCAGGACAGCACTTCTTCATTTTTTCGCGGTTGCGTGATACACCTTTCGGCATTAGCCAGAAAGTAAATTCATCCCTTACAATGCCTCAGGAATATGTATTAGGAATAATGTATTCACCTTTGAGGGGTTTAAATCTTCAGTTGGACTTTCAAAGAAGTGGGATGAGCGATATCAAGCAATGGGAATTCGATATCGATCCCCAATTCTATGAAGAGATCGAAAATTACTATGGAACAAGGCCAGATTATATCAACCAGGGCGTTGACCTCAACTTGAGAGACATCACCCGCATCATGCTAGGTGTTGAGTATCGTCTCAGAAAATTTATAGCTGTTAGGGCTGGCTACACCTATCAAAAAAGTGCTGTCAATAGCCAGATGATCCATCCGGTTTTTCCCGATTTAGAAACCAATATATTGTCCTTTGGTATCGGATATGATGGCCCAGCATTTTCGATTTGGGACTATGATGAAAGTATTGGAGGACTTACTCTTGATATATTTTTTCAATATGGATTCCCTCGGAACAGCACATCCGCACTACCTGACTTTCCTGTTACTTACCAAGCGAATCGGTGGAATCTAGGATTGGGAATTGGTTTTACTTTTGGTTCTTTGTAAAAATTCTTATTCATATTCGAAAGATGCTAAGCTGGATTTATCTGAGGTGCAGAAGGCGAAGAGGGGAGCTTTAGCCTTAATTGGTTTTTAAAAAAAGAGGATAAAACAAATTGAGGAGGAAGACTTGAAAAAATTTGGCGCATTCCTTTCGTGTATGGTTTTGTTGCTAGCAATCCTTCATCCTGTAGCGGCACAGCAGCAGGAAAAACAGATTCTGACGGCAGAAGATTATGCCCGCGCCGAGAAATTCCTGCGGCAGCATACAGACCCCCTTGTGTTCGGTGCAAATGTGCGGCCCAACTGGATTGATGAGGGTCTTTTTTGGTACCGGAACGACATCCCTGAAGGATATGAGTTCGTGCTGGTAGATGCAGAAAAGAAACAAAGAGATAGAGCTTTTGACCATGAGAAACTGGCGAGAGCTCTGTCGGAAGCCGTGGGAAAAACCTACGATCCCTTCAAACTGCCGTTTCAGAGTTTTGAGTTTTCCGATGACCGGGGCTCTCTGATCTTTGCGGTTGATTCACGCCAATATACCTATGATATTCAGAGCAACCGCTGCATAGCAGGGGAGAAAGAG
>Ga0209635_10003711_pt1 | contig 11939 bp, 11 predicted proteins | sample DeeMarSWOR230_32_FD_187463 | JGI IMG/M metagenome (GOLD analysis project Ga0209635, IMG submission 187463) | Marine sediment microbial communities from White Oak River estuary, North Carolina - WOR-2-30_32 (SPAdes) (version 2) | ecosystem: Environmental > Aquatic > Marine > Intertidal zone >...
TACCGAACTGAGGGGCCTCGTAGGAGCAAGCTTGGAGGCACATGTCGCAGTTGTCCTTGCCCAGGCATATCTCCTGATCCACAACCACCACTCCGTCCTCCTGTCTCTTGCTGATAGCACCTACCGGGCAGGCGGTAACGCATGCTGGGTTAGCACAGTGCCAGCAGCCTGTGACTAAGTAAGCCACAAAAACGTTGGGGAACTTGCCCTTTTCTATCTCCATGACACGCAGCCAATTGGTCTGACCTGCAGGTATGTCGTGCCAGTCCTTGCAGGCCACGCTACAGGTGAAGCAGCCAGTACACCGGGTCTGATCGAAATAGAATCCCATTTGCATTTTCAACCCTCTACAACTTTTGAACTTGAACCAAGACCGTGTTGCCAGGAAATGCCCCGCCTGGTGTATAACCGGTGGCAGTGAGTACGTTGGCGCATCCCCCCGTGTCTATCCCATCCTCATCAGGATCGAAGGGGCCACCCTCGGGCACATGGACTACCCCAGGCATAATTCTTTCCGTTACCCAACAAGGGACAATTGTCCCCCCTCTATCATTGAAGACTCTGACTTGATCCCCATCGTTAATGCCCCGAGCCTGGGCATCGATGGAGTTGATCCAGAGCGCGTGGCGCTCAGCATCTTTTAGCCAGCCAACATTGTCAAGCTGAGAGTGCACCCGCCGCCTAAAGTGACTGCTAATGATCTGTAGCGGATACTTCTTGGCCAGGGGACTATTGTGGCTTTCCCCGCCCTCTATATATTTTGGGACGGGTGGAATCTCAGGATGGTTCATGTCCGCTAGAAGCTTGGAGTAGATCTCGATCTTCCCCGAGGGGGTAGGAAACGGATTGTTCTCAGGGTCTTCGATCTGCTTCTTAAAGGCTACGAAGGGCTCATCAAGGTCAACAGTGTGCACGCCCTTTCTCTTGAATTCATCGAAGTCAGGAATATTTCCGGGCAAAAACTCCCTCAGCCATTCCTCATCTGTCTTATCATTATAGTGCTCGATACCCAATCGAGAGGCCAGTTCAGTGCATACCTCTAGGTCAGACTTGGATTCATACAATGAATCAACACACTTGTTGCTGTAGACAAAGTATGGCGCGCCTAACCAGGCAGCGCTCACATCCTCTCGCTCCATAAAGGTATTAGCCGGGAGCAGGATGTCGGCGAACCTGGCTGTAGCTGACATAAATACCTCATGAACCACAATGAATTCCAGCTTCTTCAGGGCCTCAACGCCCCTATTGGTGTTGGGGAGGGAGCTTAGAGGGTTTGCCGCCATCACGTAAGCCAGCTTCAAGTCGGTGGGATAGCCCCCTGCTTTTCCCTTGAGGATGGCATCCCATATTTCGCAGCAGTGTATTCTAGTAGTGCTCCCTATATGGTAGCCTGGAACGCGATACTTCCGACCTGTGCCAATGAGGCCCCTCGTGCCCCGGGCTAAGCCCCCCATTGTCATATAGTTAGGAAATGCTCCCTCCCAACCGGGAGTATTTCCACCATGGATGCCGATATTGCCCGTCATGGCAGCTAAAACCATAGCCGCTCGGTGATATTGCTCTCCATAGTCAGCGCGTCCTGGGCCCCAACCGGCGATTAGTGCTGCTGGTTTAGCCGTGGCATACTGCCTAGCTAGGTTCTCAATGGTGGCCGCAGGCACACCGGTAATGGCTTCAGCCCACCGTGGGGCTTTGGGCACCCCGTCTTCAACGCCCATAACATATTCCCGATATTGCTCAAACCCGGTGGTATAATTATCGAGGAATTCCTGATCCTGTAGTTTCTCCGTGATTATGGTATAGGCCATAGCGATCAACATGGCAGTATCGGTGCCTGGTTTAATAGGTATCCACTGGTTAGCGAAGATAGCGGCCGAGTTAGTAAATCTGGGGTCTACGCATATGACCTTGATACCAGCCTCCTTCGCCTTAGCTAGAGTGAAGCTAGTGCCGCTGTCCCAGATAGTGTCTGCGGGATTCCAGCCCCACATAATGATGAGGTGGGAATTGAGGAGATCATCACGCGTGTTACCCGTTAACATGCTGCCATAGGTAGCGAAGGAGCCGAAAATAGCCCCTTGGTTAGACACATTGCCCCACAAGTGTATGCAGCCATCGAACATGTTGAGCAGCCTAATGCCAGCCCCTAAACCATGTAAGGTGCCATGGCTGCCACCCAAACCAAAAAAGACGATGGCAGAATTCCCATAGGTTTCCTTGACGCGCCTTAGCTCGCTGGCTACGCTATCTAGAGCCTCGTCCCAGGAGATGCGTTCAAATTTGCCTTCTCCCCTCTCGCCTACCCTCCTCATAGGGTACTTGAGGCGATCGGGGTGATATAGTCTCTGTCGATTGGCACGCCCTCTTAGGCACGCGCGATATGGGGTTCCTTCACTAGCAGCGCCTTCGACCCTTATGACTGACCCGTCTTTAACATGCACTATAAGAGGACACAAGCCTCCACAGTCATAACTGCATCCAGTGCGGATGACTTCAGCCTTACCTTTTGAGATGCCCTCTACTCCACTATCCATGGTCATCGCCCTTTCTTTGGGAGCCAGCCCCATTCTGAGCCGTCAAAGGTCTCCATGACACTGAGACCTCTCGCCTATTCTTTTTATGCTGTTATCATACATTATCCAATGGCTGCTGCCAATTGTGCACATGTGATGGCCGATTATAACCTAGCTTCCTGATTCAAATTTTGTGTGTCGCTCCGGGAATCATAGGCCGCTTCACTCCTCAATTGAGAACTGCCAGCGGCAGCATATGCTGCTCCCCCTTGTCTCAGGAGGTAGTTCAATAGGGGTGGCTATGCCCTTGGGGTTGAAGGACTGGATTATGGTTTGAAAAAGCTGAGGCTCCACCTGTCGGCAAAAGCTATTCTCCCTTCCCGTCCCTTCTCGTTTAAGAGCCTGCAGAGTGGGGCATTCCAGCACCGTGAGAGTTAACTTGTTTTCCCCCTCGTGGGTAAGCCTGTAGTTAAGGTTTGACAGCCAGGGAGAGAAGCCTAAGGCAGTTGCGAAAGCTTCCAGGTCATTGCCCGTTATGTTTCTAAACGGCATCAGCCTTTTGAACTCATAGGGTGAATACCTCTCCCACACCCAAAAGTCACAGGCAGTAGCTGTGTCCTCGTCCACCATTTCCTTGACTGCTAGGTACCAGAAACCGTCCACCGCCAGAAACAATTTGGAATACAATCGTACAAGTTCAATAAGCTCCGCTTTGGAGAGCCCCTCCAATTGTGCCGTATATTCTGCTGGCCAGTCGCCATTTGCTTGCTTCAAGCCTGCCCCCAAACCGAGGATGTAGCCAAGTGTAGTATGCTAACAGAGCGTTGCTTATCTGTCAACACTGTGTACTCGCAATCAGGGTTCTTCGGATAGTCTAAAGTAGACGAGATGCGAGGATTACACAGAGTGGACAAATGTGTAGGGCAAATTCATTTAACCATTAAAGACGTTGAACCTAGATTCGAGCTTTCTCTTGTTTACAGAAGCTTTGTGATAACTGCGTTGGCATGTGGCAACCGCAGAGAGGTATTTCGGTTGGTGGCAAGATTGTGGGACAGGTTCGGTGGTTGCACTGGCGTTCCTTTGTTGCTACAATCTTGCTGGGTAGCAGTACAGTGAGCAATCATGTGAGTTGAGGAGAGCACCAGATGATTGAAATTGATGAGATGCGTCAGAGGTTCGATAACTCGCCTTGCGCTGCTCATCTTGGCATGAGTCTCGTTGAACTCTCATCAGGATATGCCAAGGTGAAGCTCGAGCTAAAAAGGGAGTTTCTAAACTGGGATAATATGATTCACGGTGGTATTATCGCCACGTTACTCGACCAGGCTTTTGGCTGTGCCTGTAATACGTTGGAGAATATACACGTTGCTGTCCAAATGAACATCCATTTTCTTGCCGCTGCGCCAGTTGGGGAGATCATCTATGCTGAATCCAGGGTTTTGCATGCAGGCAAGAGAGTGGGGACATCGGAAATGACGGTCTTCGATTCCAAAGGGAAAACAATTGCCCGCGCAACCGGAACAACTGTCTCTATGGGGGCCCGAAGCTGACCGAGTACTAACTGGGGATTTCAGGTTGTTCTTTGAGCAAACAACTTATGGGGTAACATAAGATGATTGTTGAGATGATTAGGGGTGCGACGAAAGAACAAGTCGATCACGTGGTGGATAAAGTCCACTCCCTTGGCTTTGAGGTTCAGTTGAACCTGGGCACCGAGAAGACGGTGGTGGCGATTCTGGGCAGCGATACAGGCAAGGTACAAACGGATGTTATCGCTGTTTTGCCAGGTGTAGAGAGGGTCACCCGCGTGATGAAGCCATATAAGCTTGCCTCACGAGAATTCCATCCGAAACCAAGCAAAATAAATGTGTCTGGCGTCGAGATCGGGGGGCAGAGGGTGGTAATCATGGCTGGCCCTTGCGCTGTGGAGAGTGAGAAGCAAATTATAGAGACGGCCAAGGCGGTCAAGGAATTGGGGGCTACTATCGTCAGAGGTGGTGCCTTCAAGCCTCGCACCTCACCCTTCAGCTTCCAAGGGCTGGAAAAGGATGCTTTGAAGATGTTGGCTAAGGTCAAATCTGATCTTGGTATTCCCGTCATCACCGAGGTCGTTGACATCCAGAACATAGAGTTGATCACAAAACACGCCGACATATTGCAGGTCGGAGCCCGCAACATGCAGAACTTTGCACTCTTGAAAGAACTGAGTAAGGTAAGGCATCCCATCCTGTTGAAAAGAGGCCTTTCTGCGACCATATCGGAATGGTTGACAGCAGCCGATTACCTCATGGCTGAGGGCAATCGGCGAGTAATCCTGTGTGAGCGTGGAGTAAGAACCTTCGAGGACAGTATTAGGTTTTCTTTGGATATCAGTTCAATTGCAGTCGTAAAGCACTTTAGCCATCTCCCAATCATAGTGGATCCCAGCCATGCTGCGGGACATTTTGCGTATGTGCCGAGCATCGCCAAGGCTGCGATTGCAGCCGGGGCAGATGGGCTTCTGATAGAGGTCCATCACAATCCAGAAGAAGCCTTGGTCGATGGCTTGCAGTCTTTAAACATCCCGAACTTCAAGCGGCTAATGACCGAACTGAGGCCTATTGCAGAGGCCGTAGGCAGATATATCTAGGGCTTGCGGCTGAGCCAGACGGCTGCAGTTGCGCAACTCGCATCGGGATTCATGGAGCGGTTGAAGGGCAAGGCGGTGGATCCACATAGGTGTCGCCTGGATCATCTGCTCTAGCCTTGATTAGAGCTGATGCTACAATCCACCCAGGAGGGGGCGGTAAAAAGCATCTTAACCGACTGTCGTTCGCTCCTACCTTTAGTCCCCCCAGAGGGCTCAAGGGCCGAGGTTAGGTCACGACGGTGCGAAAGACGAAACAAGCAGTGCAACCGAATAACCAGTAACCGTTGAACGATGGAGCAAGTGGGAGGCAGGCCGATGGCGATTTCCCGGAAGCTGCAGCAACAGATGGCGGAGGGTGGGTGGATCAGGAAGATGTTTGAGGAGGGAATCACTCTCAAGAGGAGATTCGGTGAGAGCAATGTTTTCGACCTCTCTCTGGGCAATCCGGTGATGGAGCCACCAGAGGAGTTTCGCCGTGAGCTTCGCAGGTGGGTAAACTACCCGATTGCAGGGATGCACCGATACATGCCTAACGCTGGTTATCCAGAGACGCGGGCCGCTGTCGCAGAGCATATTTCATCAATGACCGGGCTATCCTTCACCCAGAATGAGATAGTGATGACGTGTGGTGCTGCCGGAGGGATCAATGTGACGTTGAAAACTATCGTCGAGGCTGGCGAGGAAGTATTAATTTTTGCTCCCTACTTTGTCGAATACATATACTATATAGACAATGTTCAGGCTATCCCACGTATTGTGCCTACAGATAGCCAGTTTGCACCAGACTTGAAGATTCTGGAGGAAAACATTACGTCCAAAACGCGAGCCGTGTTGGTGAACTCCCCTAATAATCCGACTGGCGTTGTCTATGGCCACGACATTCTAAAGGGAATTGGCGAGCTGCTGGGCAGAAAGGAAGTAGAGTATGGGAGGGAGATCTTCCTGATTAGCGATGATATATATCGCAGGCTGATATACGATGGAGCGGAGTGTCCATATGTGTTTCAGTACCATCCAAGAGCTATCGTTGTCACTTCTTACTCGAAGGACCTAGCTTTGCCTGGGGAGCGAATCGGATATGTCGCTGTCAATCCCCAATATAGTGGTCGAGATGAGTTGGTCAACGGATTGGTGTTCTGTAATCGTGTGCTTGGTTTTGTAAATGCTCCTGCCCTTATGCAGAATGTGGTAAAGAGTCTGCAGCATGCATCTGTTGACGTAGACCAGTATGTGAAGAAAAGGGATCTTCTATATAACAGTCTTGTCGAGATGGGCTATTCAATAGTGAAGCCAATGGGTGCTTTTTACATATTCCCTGAGTCGCCGATTGAGGATGATGTAGCCTTCGTTAAAGAGTTGCAGAAGTACAATGTTTTGGTGGTGCCGGGGAGGGGGTTTGGTGCTCCTGGATACTTCCGCATATCTTATTGCCTGGAGGACTGGGTTATTGAGGGGTCGTTGCCAGGGTTTAGGGCAGCAGCCAAGGATTTTGGCCTTTGCTAGTTTATGCTGGATTGGAGCCACGTTGTGTAGGCCGGTAAGCCTACAGCAGGGATTTGGCAGCTTTGCCTCTCGCACTCTGAGCTGTGATCTCCAGTGTAGATACCTTAAGGGCTTGCTTAGGACATAACTCTACACATTTTGGCTGAGAGCGCCCTTCACATAGATCGCATAGCACTACGGACTTGGTTAAGCGATTCAGAACGATAGCGCCGAAGTCACATGCTTCTATGCACCAGCCACACCCGGTGCAGCGCATCTTGTCAACGCGAATGATATTATTTACTTCGTCCATCTCCAGCGCTTCGCGGGGACAAGCATTTATGCATGGTGTGTTCTCACAGAAACGACATGCTATACTCATGGCCATCTTCTCATCAATGTATACCAGATGAATCCGCGACAACTCGGGACAGAAAACACCCTCCTTTTCTGACGAGCAAACCATCTCGCAGATCCCGCAACCTGTACATAGCTCAGGGTCACAAGTTATATACTTGCGTTCCAAATTCCAGTCCTTTCATCGGCGCAATGGAATCCTCTAGCCCTAATGCCCGCAGTTTATCCTCTGGAATCAAGCCTTTGGCTGTCCAGCCTCGGGCTTGGTAGTAATCATCGATCATGAGTCTGAGTTCCTCTTCGGTTATCACCGTGCTCTTTCCCTCGTCATCTGTTATGGGGTCGCTGAACAGGCGAGGTGGTAGCCAGTCATCACCAGGTTTCCACCCCTCGCGAATATTGAAGGCTTTCTTTATGTTATTGATGCGTTCACCTGTAGCCTTCAGTTCGTTTGGGGTCAAATCCAGACCTGTAGCCTGCTTATAGAGGTAAGCAACCTCGGTATAGAAATCGCCGAAGCACCTGCGGATAAACTTGCAGATAATTAGGGAGTCGAGAACAGCAGCGAAATCTTCCCTTTCCTTTACCTTGGAACCTCTCCCCAGTTCACCCTTAAACCTGTCTACGTCGCCAGACATATCCACTTCATAGGCAGGAGAGCGGTTGTGGCATGCACCTCTGAGACCTACAGCAAATCCCAAAGCTGAAGTTTTCATAGCTCTGGGATCGTAGCCTGGAAACTCAAGGCCTTTGGAGTGCATTGCCCAGTGCTCTGAGTTTCGCCCCAACTTGGATGAAGCTATGCTAACTCCGTCAGCCAGCAGGTTTCCAATGCCGCTGCGGTCGCCGATCTTCTGTACGACTTCCACTAAAGCAGCATGACTGCCGAAGGTGAGGTCTATACCTTCTGTATCCTCCCTTGTCATAAGACCCTTCTCAAAGCATTCCATAGCCCAGGCTATACAACTGCCGGTACTGATGGTGTCTATACCGTAGTAGTCACACAGCTCTGCTGCCTTTAGTATGCCTGGTATGTGATCCACACCGCAAAGTGGCCCTAAGGCGAATAGTGATTCGTAGTCAAGCTCCCATTGTGTTCCTGAATAGGCTCCTTCTGCTACAGTGTATATGTGACCACATGCCACTGGACAGGTCGCGCAGGCCATAACCTTGGCAAGATAGTGCTCAGCGAGGTTTTCACCGCTTACGCTTTCCGCCTTTTCGAACCTGGACTGCTGGAAGTTTCGTGTTGGCAGTGCGGATAAGCGATTTAGCACCAAAATGTTAGCTGGTGTTCCCAGCACTCGGTATTTTTCTGTGGCTGGCCCTTCAGCTTTATGAATTATATCAATACTTATCCTCTCTACTTCCTCGAGATTGTAGACCTTGATTGGCCTAGTACCACGTAAGGCAATAGCCTTTAGTTTCTTATAGCCCATTACTGCCCCTGTCCCTGTCCTCCCTGCCTGTCGGTTACCATCATTGGTTATGCAAGCGTATCGCACCATATTCTCCCCGCCTGGACCGATGGAGGCTACTTTCACTCTGTTGTCTCCGATATCGCTCCGAATACAATGCTCGGTATCTAGGCTTCCCTTTCCCCACAGGTGCTCTGCTTTCTTGAAGTGAACGATGTCATTATCTATGAAAAGATAAATGGGTGATGCTGCTGCTCCTTTTATGATGAGGGCATCGAAGCCTGTTCTTTTCAGAGCTAGCGACCAAAAGCTGGAGGAAATGGAATCTCCAATCAATCCAGTAAGTGGTGACTTAGCAGCTACGGCGTGCTTGTTGGCAGTGGGTATGATTGTGCCAGCTAAGGCGCTGCTGGCAAAGACCAAAGGGTTATCGGGGGAAAGTGCATCCGATGCGGGGGGTAAGTATTGGTAAAGAAGGCGTGTGGCCAGTCCAACGCCTCCGAGATAACCCTTTAACAATGATGGGCTGAGTTCCTCTACTTTGACCTCTTGGGTAGTTAAATTGATTACAAGAATCCTTCCGTGGTATAAGTGCAAATCAGCCTCCACATAGCGTGAGCATTAGTAGAACATGGCTTCCCCTGCGTAGCCTCATCGTGATGCCAAGACCTCCTCTGCCTTCTCTAGATCATCGGGCTTGAATACCACCATCGCCTTGTTCTCCCCGACCTGCTCAATATAGGCGTAGAAGTATTTGATGTTGATACCGGCCTGGGCCATTGGCCTCGCCACGCTGTTCAGTAGCCCGCCAGGAACATCGGGAATCTGCGCGCTGAGCATCCAGTCGATTCTCGTTGTAAACCCAGCTTGTCGCAGGGCTTGTATTCCTTCCTCTGGATTATCCAGAATCATGCGCACTATGCCAAACTCCGCTGTTTCACTTACGGATAGTGCGCGTATGTTAATCTTCTCTCTCTGGAGGGCTTCAAGGATGGCTTCTAACCGACCACACTCGTTCTCCACAAACACTGAAACTTGCTTTATTCTCATAGTTGGGTTCCTCCCTTAGCCATTGCTTCAGCATTTCCAGGGCACTATAGCTCGCTTCGGTCTACTACCCTTATAGCTTTGCCTTCAGAACGTGCGACAGTCTTGGCCTCCACGAGCTTGATACGGGCTGAGATACCCAGTACGCTGTCCATCTCAGATCGGAGCCTTTTCTCGAGGTCTTCCATCTTCTGCATCTCATCGGAGAACACTTTCTCGGAGACCTCGACCCATATCTCAAGTTCGTCAGACTTAAATACGTGCTGCCTGTCTACAACTATCAAGTAATGTGGTTCTACTCCCTCAACATTAAGAAGAACGCTCTCTATCTGTGAGGGGAAAACGTTTACACCTCGAACGATTAACATATCGTCACTGCGTCCAGCTATTCGCGACATTCTTGCCATCCTTCGTCCGCACTCGCAAGGCTCCGGATCTATACTGGTGATATCTCTGGTGCGGAATCTGATCACCGGCTGAGCTTCCTTAGTAAGCGTTGTTATTACAAGCTCCCCTTCTCCCCCATATGGCAACTGCTCTCCGGTTTCCGGATCGATGACCTCAACTAGGAAATGGTCTTCCGCAATATGCATTCCGCACTTATTAGGACACTCTACCGATACTCCTGGCCCAATGACCTCTGTCAAGCCGTAGACATTGATGGCGAGGATGCCGAGCCTCTCCTCTATGTCCCGCCTCATCTGCTCGGACCAGGGCTCAGCGCCGAGTATGCCCAGGCGGAGATTGGAATCGCGCAGGTCAATGCCCATCTCACTGGCGGTTTCGTGTAGGATAAGTGCGTAGGAGGGTGTGCAGGTGATAACAGTAGTACCCAGGTCTTGTAACAGCAGAACTTGGCGCTTGGTGTTTCCGCTGCTAGTGGGGATCACTAAGGCGCCAAGGCGTTCAGCGCCGTAGTGAAAACCGAGACCCCCAGTAAACAACCCGTAGCCATAAGCGTTCTGCAACACATCGTCTTTGGTGGTACCACATGTAGCTAACGTGCGAGCCATTATCTCTGACCACGTATCGACGTCTCGCTGGGTGTAGGGTGCAATTACTGGCTTGCCAGTTGTGCCGCTGGAAGAATGTATTCGTACTACCTGGTCCGGAGAAACGGCCATCAATCCGTAAGGATAATTGTCTCGAAAGTCCAACTTACTGGTGAATGGCAGTTTCGTCAAGTCAGCCAGGTTTTGTATATCGTCAGGGGTGACCCCGTTTTCCCTAAAAGCTCGGCGGTAAAAGGGCACTTTATCATAAACCTCTCTGACTTTAACCTTCAGACGCTCGAGTTGAAGCTTCTCCAATTCCCCTCGCGGCATTGTCTCGTGTTCAGGGTCGCGAATCATATCTTGATCTCCTTTGCTTGTATGACTGCTTTGGCCTCGTCCGCCCCCATCATGAAGGCTTCAATGCTGGATTCCACGAACTTGGGTGGTAGCCTACGGCGGATATTCTCTATCCAGGCTTCTGCTTCCAGTTCCAGGAATATGGACAAGGAACCTAGCATTACCATATTGAGTGCTCTCGGATTACCTACTTCAAGGCCAATTCTGGTGGCTGGGACTAGGTATGTCTGATCGGTATGTTGAGTAAGAATCCCTTTGATTTCATCCCAGCTTGGGTAGGGAATGGCGCTACCAATTACCGATACCGGGACGACGACGACGTCAGCGACCAAGGCTATTCCACCTAACTTCAAGTATGGAGCCCAGCGCGCCGACTCCAGTTGTTCAAAACCGATTAAGAAATCGACGTCTCCTTTCTTAATCAATGGGGAGAAGACGTGCTTTCCCCAGCGGACGTGGCTCACTACGCTCCCGCCTCGCTGCGCCATGCCTAGAGTATCCGACTTCTTGACGTCGTACCCATTGTCCATGCCAATTTCACTCATGGCGTCGCTAGCCAGAATGACTCCCTGGCCACCAACACCTACCATCAACACGTTAATGTCCTTCATCTCTTGCTTTCCGAAATAGCCTCTTGAGGACAAACCTGAGCGCAAACACCACAACCGGAGCCTACGCACAGAATAGCGTCTATCCAGGCTTTGTCCTCTGATACGGATATGGCGGGACAACCAAGGCGCAGACAAGCATAGCAGCTATTGCACTTCTCGCTGTCTACATTGAATGGCGTTCCCGATGTTTTAGCGCGCAGGGGGCAGGCTCCACGGGCTATTAGGACTGATGGTTCATCGGTTTCCACACACCGGCTTATAGTGGACTCAATGAGCTCTAAGTCGAAGGCATCGACTACGGTGACATCGTTAACACCGATTCCCTGCGCCAGCGCCTCTAATTTCACCGCCCGAGCTTTTGTCCCTTTGGCGGAGATACCGGTGCCAGGGTGACCTTGGTGACCAGTCATGGCGGTAGTTTCATTATCCAGAATTATTACAGTGGTGCTTCCCTGATTGTACACCACATCGATTAGCCCGGTTACGCCTGAGTGCATAAAAGTGGAATCACCTATTACGGCTACAAT
>Ga0209635_10003712_pt1 | contig 11939 bp, 10 predicted proteins | sample DeeMarSWOR230_32_FD_187463 | JGI IMG/M metagenome (GOLD analysis project Ga0209635, IMG submission 187463) | Marine sediment microbial communities from White Oak River estuary, North Carolina - WOR-2-30_32 (SPAdes) (version 2) | ecosystem: Environmental > Aquatic > Marine > Intertidal zone >...
AGGAAGTCCGGGCCGTGGGCACAGCCCAGATTGAGCAGGCGGCGGCCCTGCCAGCGCTGTGCCAGCACCTCCAGTTCACGGCGGAATATCGACCAGTGCCGGAAGTTATACCAGCCGGGGGCTATACGGTTGAAGATATCCTTTGTCACCCCATCCCCTAATTTGGTTCATGGTGAAACTACCATCTTCCCCTCAAGCGATGGATAACCTGGGCCATAAACAGGCAATAAGGGCAATCCCAAACCCCAGAGCAAAGATATTGAGAAATACTTCAAACTTCATCTGGCCTGAAGTAGCTACCAGGCGATATAGCCTGTTCTGTATGTTGAAGGTCACGTCCATGAGACCCAGGAATATCAGCGCACTGGCTGCAAGCAAGGCAAATATTAGACCATAAGTCTGCCCTGTCAGAAGCCCGACGGCTCCCAATATAGCACAGACTGACATCCACAGGTCGGCAGCCGGAAAGGCTTTCTGAAACTTGGTATACCAGTCATCCTTAATAACATGGACGCCTCCAGTAATGTAAAAATCTACCCAGTAATAGATGCAAACGATAGCGGTACCAATTAGTAATACGGACAGAGCAATATCCATGTTCACCCTCCGCGAAATTAGAAAACCTAATAGCTCACTGCTTTTTAGTATACCCCGCAATCATCCTACAAGCCCGAACCCGAAGAAGATAGCCACGGAAACAGCCAGGCCGACGAAAAAGCCGGTCGTAATCTGTGCCGGGCTGTGTTCGCCCAGCTGGTACCTGGAAATGCCCAGAACCGCTAGCAGAGGCAGAGCAGCCAGAGAGACCAGGCCAAAGACAATCCAGAGTGCGGAGAACATACTGGTGACCATGGCAAGGTGGAAGCTTACCCGATAAACCAGGTTGGCAAGCGCTACTGAGAGCATGGTGACGCTAAACGCAACCATAATGGCCAGAAGCGTTACCGGGCCGTCCATATAGTACAGAACGAGAACCGGGGGAATACCAAACAGTACCGCCATGATAAGGAGGTCCCATAGATTATCTCGAAAAAGGGACCTGGAAATCCTCTGCCGCGTTCCGCCGCTGGACAGCATCGAAGCCCTGATTCTCGCGTATAGAGAAGGTAAAAGAAACGCTGGTGCCAGGGTCAATAACGTCCAGCTGAGCCATTCCAGGGACTCGCCCGCCACTTCATAAGCAGCCAAGAAGACCACTGGTATCAAGACCACCCAGGGATGCAGGAGAATCGAGATAAGTCTGGCCCCATGCATCGGGCTTTGTCGGACAGTTGCCATATGCCAGTCCTTTGTAAGAGTTCTTGTATTTTAGCACGAGACCAGAAAGCTCCGCCAGAAGTTGATTTACCCATTCCTATGAATACTGGCACCTTTCCAGTATTTTATCTGACCCACCCCCAGCTCAACTATGGTGGCCCCATCCCCTGTATCCCCTTCCCCAGAGGGGAAGGGGAAAGTTAATATTTGGAGGGCTGCGCCCTCTAAGACTCCCTCCGATTACTTCTCTGCCTTCGAGCACGGTTTTGTGATTACCAGCTCGAATTTGCTAAAGTATATCTGATAGAGAAGTGAAATATACAATGAAGAAACTCACCAGGACAATATCGGGGGTGACGCCGGTGGCCGTGATGACACAGCCGATGGCCTGCCCCGGCCAGTGCATTTACTGCCCCACCTACTCGGCCATCCCCCAGAGCTATACCCCGGAGTCACCAGCGGTGCTTCGTGGCATCCAGTGCGACTATGACGCCGGCCGGCAGGTGAGGCTGAGATTGAAGGCCCTCTCTGAAATGGGACACCCCACCGACAAGGTTGAGCTGATTATCATGGGCGGCACCTTCCTGGCAACCCCACCGGAATATCAGTACGGCTTCATCAAGGGCTGCTACGATGCCCTTAACGGTGTGGAGGCAGCCACCCTGAACGAGGCCAAGCGCCTTAATGAGACCGCCGAATATCGCTGTACTGGACTGTGCATCGAGACCCGGCCCGACTGGTGTGGGCCGGAGGAAATCGACCGGATGCTGGAGTTCGGCACCACCCGGGTCGAGCTGGGTGTCCAGACCCTGGACGACGATATCTTCCGGCTGGTGAGTCGGGGACACGGGGTAGAAGAAGTGGTCAGGTCAACAGCTCTGCTGAAGGAGTACGGGTTCAAGGTGCACTACCACTGGATGCCGGGGCTACCCGGCTCCACCCCGGAAAAAGACCTGGAGATGTCCCGTCAGCTCTTCGATGACCCCCGCTTCCGGCCCGACGGCCTCAAGCTGTACCCCACCATGGTGGTCGAAGGTACAGAGCTGGAGAGATGGTACCAGCAGGGAAAATACCAGCCATACCCACGGGAAATGATGATTGACCTGGTGGCCGACATCAAGTCGCTTGTACCACCGTACGTCCGAATCTCGCGGGTACTGCGTGACATCCCGGCGAAATTCATCGTGGCCGGCTGCCGTGACTCACTGCGGGGCATCGTCAGGGAGCGAATGGAGGCGCAAGGTACCGAGTGCCGGTGTATCCGCTGCCGGGAATACGGTCACCGGGTAATGAGCGGACGGGAAACGGGCAAGCCCCGTCTGGTGAGGATGGACTACGAGGCCTCGGAAGGTACAGAGGTATTCCTGTCCTTCGAGGACGAAAATGAGACCCTGTTCGGGCTGCTGCGCCTCAGGCTCCAGTCGCAGCCAGTCAGCCGGGCCGGTATTAAAAAGGGCCCTGGTGCCGTAATCCGGGAGCTGCACGTCTACGGCCCCGAGGTGCCGCTACGACACCAGAACGAGACCGCCGCCCAGCACAAGGGCCTGGGCAAGGCCCTGCTCCGGGAAGCGGAGCGGATTGCCCGTGAGGAATTCCACGCAAAGGAACTGGCGGTGCTGAGCGGGGTGGGTGCCAGAGAGTACTATCGTACCGAGCCTGGCTATTACGAAAACGGTGGCTATATGGTCAGAAACCTGTAAATCCCTCATGTCATTGCGAGGAGCAACAGCGACGAAGCAATCTCCATGTCATTATTTGGAAGTGCAGTATGGTAACGACACCACCCCGAGATTGCTTCGCTCCTGCCCGCTTGCCTTCGCTGGAGCTTTAGCGCAAGCAGGCCGTCCCTCCGGGACTATGTCAGGCGGGTCGCTCGCAATGACAATAGAGGCACGCAATGACAGTGGGGGTAACAGATACACCCGCCCATGTCATTGCGAGGAGCATCAGCGGCAAAGCAATCTCAGCAAGTGACACTAATGCATAAGCAATATTACGTTTATATTATGGCCAACGCTCGTAACACCGTAATCTATACTGGTGTGACAAATGACCTCAAAAGAAGAGTGTATCAGCACAAAGAGAAGCTGACAGTAGGATTCACCAGTAGATACAACGTCTCCAAACTTGTGTACTACGAAGTATTCCAAGACATAGAAAACGCGATCGCACGAGAGAAACAGATTAAGGGCGGCTCAAGAGAGAAGAAAGTGCAGTTAGTGAACAGTATGAACAAGGAATGGCGGGATTTGTATGAAGAGCTATGAGAGATTGCTTCGCTCCGCTCGCAATGACAGTGGTGTATTAGGCAAACCCCGCCTATGTCATTACAGGGAGCACAGGCTGAACACTGCCCATGTCATTGCGAGGAGTATCAGCGACGAAACAATCTCGGCTCGCAATGACATAAAGCGACAGAATCTGTGATACTTTCGGCCCCAAATCGTATCATATATAGAGCAGTTGCAGAGCAACAAGTCAGCCCCACGCCTGAAAAGGGGGTTGACAAATAGAATTTTTGTGTTATGCTTTATGTTAATCAGTATAGGTAGGTATGGCTAGTTATGGGTACTTAGTCATACCTTTAAATAGCGAGTCGAGGCACGGCGCTTCAGGGAAGTAGCGCCGAGGCTTGACAAGTGTTTATGTTATGTTATAATAAGGGGTTGTGTATCCGTAGGTACTACTATGGATAGAAGGATACTCAAATCTTGCTACGAAAGGAGGTGGTAGCAACGTCAGAGCCCGAAAGGGGAGAGGAATGGGAAACATTCCAAAAACGGATTTTTACAGGCAAACAAAGTTTGTCTCCATGGACGGAGAGATTTGATATATATTATGGAGACATTTCAAGGAGGAAAAACTAAAGGTCGATGAAAAAGAGAATTTCTAGAATTTTGGGTGTGGGCCTGACGCTGGCGCTGGTGTCCAGCCTGCTGGTAAGTGTTGTCCCGGCAATGGCGGTCTCGATACCCCAACTCACCATACCAACCGCCGGAGACAATGTAATCAACACCGTAAATGCCGATTACAATGTCTACTTCCAGACGAATAAGGAGCTTACCGCAGGTGATGTAATTACAATTACCTTCCCGGCTGGCTATGGTATAGCTGCGCCTACAGCTTCTATTGCGGCGTCAGAAGGCTGGTACACAAACCCGGCACCACCACCGACTACACTCTGGGGTGGCCCATTTCTTATTGGCACCGGTACATGGGGTAATGCAGGCCAGGCTATCACCTACACGCTGGCTGCAGGCGAAATCATCGGTGAACTTTCCAATATCCGCATCGAGATTACGGCCGGTGTCACCAACCCCTCTGCCACCGGTGACTATGCCGTAGCGGTCAAGACGACCCAGGAGCCTGTGGCCGTATCATCCAACACCGTCACCCTGGTAACCCCGACCATCCCGCCGCTACCCGGTGTTGTCACGGGCTACAACTCCGCCGATCAGATACTGTACCAGAACATCGGTCCGGGCACGATTACGGCCGCTCTCGGTGTCGCAGGTGTAGTCAAGGTGACACTCGATAATGGTACCTACGCCGAGACTCCCATCAACATTGGTGCCGGCCAGACCATTATCTCGGTAAACGGCAAGTCCTATGTGATAATGACCGGTACCGTTAACCTGACGGCAGCCACGTCAGTCCTTGACGCCGTTACCGTTACAGGTGCGGTCAATCTCAATGCCAACGCCACGGTCAAGAACTGCTCCGTCTCCGGTGGAGGCATAACCTTCGGCGCAGCAGCCACTGCAGCCAAATCCATTGGCAACACAATCGCCGGAGCCGGTCTTATTGTGACCGGTGCTGGCTCGTCCACCGGTGACACCTTTAACGTCGCCGCTCTCGGCACGGGTATCACCAACGGGGGTACACTGACGCTGAGCAACGCTACCGTAGTTGGTGCCAGCGGCACGGGCCTTGACAACAATGCGGGCACGTCAACTGTCACCGGAAGCTCGTTCAGCAACCTAAGCATTGCCATTACTTCCGACGGTGGTACGGTCAGTGTATCCACCAGCACTATTGACGGCTGCGGCACTGCTGGTGCTGCTCCTACAGGTGCGGTACAGATCAACGGTGGTGTAGTTTTGGCAACTGCCAATACCATCACCGACGGTCCCAATGCCATCGCCCGTGTGACCGCACTTGGTACGGGCGTCGGCTCGTATTTCAAGTTCAACACCTTTACGGGTAATGCGGCTTCCTTCGCCAACGGTGGCGCGGGCACGCTCGATGCCACCAACAACTGGTGGGGCACCACCGCAGGACCGGCGGTAGCCTCTACTGGGCTGGTACTTACCAATCCGTGGCTGATTGCAGAGCTGGTTAACCCGACGGTTGCCATCTCCGCCGCTAATACCCTAGTTGCCTCAGCGGCGACCTCCGCGGCAGTATCCGGAGTAGCTGTCACGATAACTCCTGTCGCCCCGTCAACTGGCGTGACCCTCATCGCCACCGGCAACTACGACGGCAACCCGGTCACGGCCGAGCCGCCGGCGGACACGGTCAGGTCCTTCGACGTCTATATCCAGGGCCCGGCCGCGAGCATGCTGAGTGACACCGCCACAATCGTCTTCTCCGGCGTCACAGACCCCAACGCTCAGGTCTATGCGTACAGTGACAACCAGGATATGTATGTGCTGTGCTCCAATCAAAGGGTAGACCTGTTCAACGGCACCGTGATTGTCACGGTAATGGGAACAGGAAGCGGTACTGTTACTGTTCCGAACCTGGGCAACTTAAGCGGGCTGGAGTTCGTGATCACTGAGCCGGGTGCACCGGTACTGGTTGCGCCGACACAGGCCTCGCTCGTACCGGCGTTCGCCGCTGAAGGTGTCACGGTCGATAGTCCGTCCTTCGCCTGGGGTGCTATCGCTGGAGCCGATTACTACAACTTCGAGCTTGCTCCATATCTCCCCGGGTCTGACGCGTTCATACCCGCATTCCTGATACGCCAAGACATCGTAAATGTCAGTGGTATTGTTATACCCGATACCCTTGACTACTCCACGACCTACGCCTGGAGGGTCAGGGCTGGCCGAGGCTCAGGCAGCGTACTGGATGAATTTGGACCATGGGTGAGCAGCTTCTTCACCACCGAAGCAGAACCAGAAGAGGCACCACCACCGGTAGAGATAATCCAGTCAGAGCCGCCTGTCATTAACATCCCTGACTGGCCGGACACCATCTATCAGGAACAGACTCCTATAATTCCTGACTACCTGCTCTGGGTGGTAGTTGGCGTCGGTGCGGTACTCGTAATCGCCGTGATTGTCCTGATTGTCAGGACCAGAAGGGTAGCCTAGCTAACCCCCCTGGACCGGGCGTGACGGATAGCACGCGAAACCGGATACCACGAGCCCCCCGCTTGAGCGGGGGGCTCGTTCTTTTTCCAGAGCAATTGGAATCCCCTTATCTTCCTCGAGATTGCTTCGTCGCTATCGCTCCTCGCAATGACAATAAGGGGGAATAGCCAGCCACGACCTCGTCATTGCGAGCGACCCGCCTGACATAGTCCCGGAGGGACGGACGGCCTGCTTGCGCTAAAGCTCCAGCGAAGGCAAGCGGGCAGGAGCGAAGCAATCTCCGGGGCTGAGGCGCTGGTATTGATTGCCAACCTAGTACGCGTTATTAGCACAAGGCGGCTCTAGACATGACTACCGGAAAAGCATCAAAACTGCGGTAAAGTAGCCTGGCACTGCCGGCAGCTCAGTATTCAAGCTGGACAACCTGGACACTCAGGGGCAAGCCCGTCCTGGTCAACGTTAACTTGGGCTGGGCGGTGATTTCCTTCAGGCCCATTTCTTTGAGGAAGCCGTCAATCGGTGCCAACCCCCGGTTCAGGACATCCGTCCGATAGTGCATCGGTACCACTATCTTCGGTTCAAGCTGGCGGACTACCTCAGCCGCCACCGCCGCATTGATGGTGGATACACCCCCCACCGGCAGCAGCAGCACGTCGACCTCCTCTATCTGCTCCACCTGGTCCGCGGCGAGTACATGCCCCAGGTCACCGAGGTGACAGACCGACACCCCATCAACATCCATCAGGTAGACGGTATTCCTGCCCCTCTTGGCCCCCTTCTCGTTATCATGGAAGGTGCCCACGCCGATAATAAGGACGCCGCTGATTTCGTACTCGCCGGGGCCGACGACCGGCCTCGGGTCACCAGTAACACCCCGAATATAAGAGTGCCCCGGGTGCTGATGACTGACCGTAACGATGCTGGCTGATGGCTTGCCCAGAGAATACCCCAAATCAGGAGGATAAGGGTCGGTAACAATAGTAGCGTTTCTACCCTTGATACGGAAGCAGGAGTGTCCCAACCAGTTAATATCCATGCAGCCTAATATATCACAGACGAGGTTGCGGTTCAATTGCCCTGATTCCTCTTGACAAGTGAGGGTGGAAGGTGGTAATTTAAAACTGTTAGCAGTCTAACGCTTCGACTGCTAAAGGAGGTAGAAATGCTTCCTCTGAGAACAGAAACGATATTAAAATCAATCGTGGGCCGGTATATTATTAATGCGGTGCCGGTGCCTTCGCAGAGCATCATACATGATTACGGTCTGGGGGTCAGCTCAGCCACCATCCGCAATGAGATGGCACGCCTGGAGCAGGATGGGTATATCATCCGCCCTCATACCTCGGCGGGGAGTGTACCCTCAGACAGGGGCTACCGCTACTACGTGGAAGCTCTGGAAAACATCGAGCTCCCGCTAAACCAGCAGCACCAGATAGAGCATACGTTCCATCAGGTTGAGACCAGACTTGAGGAGTGGCTCAGCCTGACGGCCACACTGCTGGCACACCTGGCCAATAACACGGCGGTGGTCTTCATACCCCGGCCAGCTAACTGCCAGTTCAAACACATTGAGGTGGTCAACCTGCAGGACAACACGGCGCTCTTGGTCCTGGTCCTGCACGGCGCCAGGGTAAGACAGCAACTGGTAACCTTTGAGCAGACCATCTTGCAGCCGGAGTTGACGGCCATCAGCATCAAGCTCAACGCAGCCTATGCCGGCCTTACCGCGCAACAGATTTCAGACAGCGAGGCAGAGCTGACTGACACTGAAAGGCATCTGACCGATTGTGTGCTGGGCATTATGCAGACCGAAGATGAGGAGGGCCGTGACGAACCTTACATAGATGGCCTGCACTTCACGCTGGACCAGCCAGAGTTTGCTGGTGGCCGCCAGATGCTGCCTCTGGTGGAATTGGTCGAGCAGAGAAACAGATTGAAAATCATCCTCCCCCGGCAACTGCCCCCTTACGGGGTGCAGGTAGTTATCGGCAAAGAAAACGAGGCCGAGAGCATCCGTAACTACAGCGTGGTCCTCAGTCGGTACGGCCTGCCTGATGAGGCTGTCGGTACGATAGCTATTATCGGCCCTACCCGAATGCACTATGCCCGCAGCATTGCAGCAATAGACTATCTGGCCTGGCTGCTCAGCCGGCTGATTGCCAGGTTATATGGCAAAGAGGCGCCAGACCAAAGAGACCATTCAGAAAACTAAGGAGGCAGGGTGGCATAGGATGATACCGAGGGACCCGGACACTGAGCCAACTGTTGAAGATATTGAACTAGAAGAGCCAGAAGCAATAAAGCAGGCCCTGGCAGACGAAAAAAAGAGGGCAGAAGAATACCTGGCCAGCTGGCAAAGGTCTCAGGCGGATTTCGTCAATTTCAAGCGACGCAGCGAACAGGAGCGGGAAGAGACTATCAAGATGGCCAACGCGGAACTGGTGCGCACCATCCTGCCTGCTCTGGACGACCTCGAGAGAGCCCTAGAACATATTGATAGTCCGATGGTTGAGGATAGCTGGGTAGAGGGGATACGCCTCATCGAACGGAAACTGAGAGCCGGTCTGGAATTACAGGGAATACAAGAGATTAAGGCACTCGGAGAAAAATTCGACCCCAACCTCCACGAAGCTGCCATGCACAGTCGGGGCCCCGAAGGGATAGTCGTTCAGGAGTTACAGAAGGGATACATACTACATGATAGAGTGATTCGCCCATCGATGGTTGTCGTGGGCAACGGAGAGACAGAATCGGAAGACGAGGTCGGGCTGGAAGAAGACTAGGACAAACCCGGCCACCATCAATACTATTAGGTTAATTGAAGATTTCCTCGATATGCAAAGGAGGAGTTGATTATGGGAAAGGTTATTGGAATTGATCTGGGCACCACCTTTTCGGCGGTGGCCGTCATGGAGGGCGGAGAGCCAACCATCATTCCTAATGCTGAGGGCGGCCGCACCACTCCATCGGTCGTAGCAGTGAGTAAGACCGGGGAACGGCTGGTGGGGCAGGTAGCCCGGCGCCAGGCAATTACCAATTCGGACAACACTGTTTTCAGCATCAAGCGTCTGATGGGACGTAAATATGATGAACCATCGGTCGAATATGACAGGAAACTGCTGCCCTACAAGATTGTCAAGGCATCCAATGGTGATGCCCACGTAACAATGGGCGACCGGGACTACAGTCCCCCGGAAATCTCGGCCATGATTTTGCAGAAACTGAAGACGGACGCCGAGGCCTATCTCGGCGAAACAGTTACTGAAGCCGTTATCACCGTACCTGCCTACTTCAACGACAGCCAGCGGCAGGCAACCAAGGACGCCGGCAAGATTGCCGGACTGGAAGTACTGCGCATCGTCAACGAGCCGACAGCGGCCTCACTGGCCTACGGTCTGGAAAAGAAGAATGACGAGACCATCGCTGTCTACGACCTTGGCGGCGGTACCTTTGACATATCCATCCTGGAGCTGGGTGAAGGCACTTTCCAGGTCAAGTCAACCAATGGGGATACACACCTTGGAGGCGATGACTTCGACCAGAGGATAATGGACTGGGTCTGCGATGAGTACAAGCGGGAGCAGGGCATAGACCTGCGGCAGGACAAGATGGCCCTGCAGCGCCTCAAAGAAGCTGCGGAAAAAGCCAAGACCGAGCTGTCCACCGTCCAGCAGACAGAGATTAACCTGCCCTTCATTACGGCCGATGCCAGCGGGCCTAAGCATCTAAACATCACACTTAGCCGGTCCAAGCTGGAGCAACTGGTGATGGACCTGGTGGAGAATAGCCTGGGGCCAGTACGCCAGGCACTGGAAGACGCCGAAAAAACAGCCGCACAAATTGATGAGATAGTACTGGTCGGTGGGCAGACCCGAATGCCACTTGTCCAGGAGAAGGTCAAGCAATTCTTCGACAAAGAACCTCATAAGGGCGTCAACCCGGATGAAGTGGTGGCTATCGGCGCTGCCATCCAGGCAGGGGTACTCAAAGGAGACGTCAAGGACATCCTCCTGCTTGATGTCACCCCACTCACCCTGGGCATTGAGACTCTGGGGGCGGTGGTCACTCCCCTGATACCGCGAAATACTACTATCCCTACCTCCAAGAGCCAGATTTTCACCACTGCTACGGACAACCAGCCCAGCGTGGAGATTCACGTCCTGCAAGGGGAGAGACCAATGGCAGCCGATAACCGGACACTGGGACGCTTCATGCTCGATGGTATCCTGCCAGCCCCACGTGGTTTGCCCCAGATTGAGGTCAGCTTTGATATCGACGCCAACGGTATCCTCAGCGTCAAGGCCCATGACAAGGGCACCGGCAAAGAGCAGAAGATTACCATCACGGCTTCCAGCGGGCTTTCCAAGGAAGAGGTGGAGCAGATGCAGCACGACGCTGAAGCCCACGCCTCCGAAGATGCCAAGCGACGGGAAGATGTGGAAGTACGCAATACTGCGGACACCATGGCCTATACCACGGAGAAGATGCTGCGGGATAATAAGGACAAGATATCCGACGAACTGAACAAAGAGGTGGAGGAAAAGGTGGCTGCGGTACGCTCCGCCCTTCAGGGTACAGACCTGGAAGCGGTCAAAAGGGCCAGCCAAGAGCTTTCCGACACCATGCAAAAGGTAGGCACAGAAGTCTATCAACAACAGCAGCAGCCCCCACCGGGTGAGCCACCACCCTCGGGTGACGGCGATGACGAAGGCACCGTTGAGGGCGAGTTCCGCGAGGTGTAGTTGTATCAAGGTCTGCGAAGAATGATAATGTATGTTTAGGGTAATGGAAGGCAAAGCCCTTCACGGAGGAGTATTGAGTTAAGGAAGGAGAATGTTATCAGTGAGTACCAATGATAGCTATGCCGTGCTCATGGAAAGCTTGGGATTCCCAGGTTCCAACCGACTCCGCCCGATACTGGAGATGCTAATGACGCCGGACCAGGCAAACATGGCGGCCGCCCTGCCTGGGACACCCGAGGAGGTAGCAGAAAAGACGGGGATAGACGTTCACCGGGTACGTGACAACCTCGATGAGCTCTACTTCAAAGGTGTCATTTTCCCCCGTGGAGATTTCCGTAATCGCGTGTACTACCGTTTCGCCCGCTCAATCGGCCAGTTTCACGACGCCACTATGGCCACCGAACAACTGGACGTGGAGAAAGACCGCCCATTCTTCGAGCTGTGGTACGATTTCGCAATGAATGAAATGTACCCCAATACCGCCAGACGTTACGAAAAGGCGGAATCTCCTCGTACCCGGATAGTGCCTGCTTACAAATCAATTAAGGACCTGCCGGGTGTACTACCCTACGAGAACTGGCCTGAGATATTAAAAGCGCAGGAATTAATTGCCACAGCACCG
>Ga0209635_10003713_pt1 | contig 11938 bp, 10 predicted proteins | sample DeeMarSWOR230_32_FD_187463 | JGI IMG/M metagenome (GOLD analysis project Ga0209635, IMG submission 187463) | Marine sediment microbial communities from White Oak River estuary, North Carolina - WOR-2-30_32 (SPAdes) (version 2) | ecosystem: Environmental > Aquatic > Marine > Intertidal zone >...
TAACTGGCGCATGCAGCCGACAGCCGCCGCTGTCACTCGCGCTGCACTCGGCCTGACGGCCGGCAGCGCTCGCGCCATCGCCGGCTGCGGCTGATGCGCAGTTCGTTGGGCCGCGTAACCCTCAACAGAACGGAGCAGTGGATTGATGGCGAAATGGCTATCCTGTGACACCGGGCTGCAGATCAAAGGGGCAAGCAATCTGGTACCCCCGCGGATCGTCACCTTCCAGCGCACCATAGCTGCCGTCATGGTCGTATTGGCGCTCCTCGTTCCGTACCATGCTATGGCGCAGGGCGATACATGGCCGCGGCGAGTACTGATCACCAACGACAACGGCATCTCAGACGTCGCCACGCAGGCACTCGCGCGCTCGTTCGCAAACACCGCCGACGTTGTCCTCGTGGCGCCCAGTGAAGACCGGAGCGGCACGTCCAATTTGATGTCCTTCACACGGACAGGCCGGTTCGTGGTTGAGCGGCTCGACATTGGGGAGGGCATCCGAGCGTGGGCATTAGATGGCTACCCGGCCGATTGTGTGGTCTTCGCGGTAGCCGGCCCCATGGCTGAGGAGCTACCGGACCTTGTCGTATCGGGGATCAACGGCGGCGCCAACATGGCGGACGAATGGTTCGGCTCGGGCACCATCGCTGCGGCGCGAACCGCGGCCTTTTTGGGAATCCCCGCCATCGCGGTTTCCGGTATCGACGACGACGATCCGGAGGCCGTGGCAGCCGTGGTGGACTGGGTTGTGCGTCTTGCAAGGAGCCCAATCATGCAACGTGTCCAGCCGCCGAGCTACCTGACCATCAGCCTGCCCGTCGGACCGCCGTCACAGATCACTGGCATCGAAGTTGTGGACCGAGCACGTGGACTCTTGGGAGGCGTGGCCTGGCTGGATGAGGCGGCCAGTCAGGCAGCCGGCAAGGAGGTATGGTCGATCGAGATCGAGGCACAGGGTCAGCCAGACGCCGACTCGGACGTGGCCGCCGTCGCGCGCCGCCGCATCGCGCTCGTGCCAATGCGCGTCGGCGACGCCGACCTTGAGACGCTGGATTGGTTGCGCACGAACGAGGGCCTTCTGCCCCCGTGGCCTCAGCTACCACCCGAACGGTGAACTGGCCTCAACGCGGCCCAACAAGGCGATGCACCTGACGGTCCGCTCTGCGGCCCGCGGGTGATCGCCGATCCGTTGGGCGGCGCTGACGCGAATTGACGCGGCATATGAACCCAATCGCAAGCTCTGCGGGCGACGAGAAGACCTTACGGTCGATCACATACTGCCGAGGAGTCTCTACCCGGAGCGGGCGCTTGATGTAGAGAACCTTCAAGTTCTCTGCCGTAGCTGCAACGCCGCGAAAGGTGCAAGAGTTAGCGAGGAACAGGGGTTAAGCGCTATGACGGAGTCCCAACGCATCCTCAGGTGGCAGTTGGACGAAGACGGTGGCGGGACCGCATGGCTATTCGAGGATGTAGGCCAAGCAGCCGAGCAACACAGGTTCGTGTTCAACTCCTTGGATGAGCTTCCGCCCGACCTTGCTGCGGCAATCCGCGAAGACGGCGGCACCACAGGGGAAATCACCGTCCCTTAGCGCCGTCGCTCGCATACCGTTCCTCAATGCAAGCACTGAGGTCCTGCGGCGGCGGTGCGGCCAGACACGCCAGCGGCTAGATTGGAAGCATCGGGAGTTGGGCTGAGGAGGTCGTGAAGTAGCGTCTCGCCAGCACCCGGAGACCTCAGCCGTGGCAGTACATCACATGCCAACCGATCTACCGAACTGGTCCGCGCAAACTACCAGCACCGGTAACCTCACACCGTTTTCCACACAGGAACGATTCCGTGACCCGCGAGTTTGCCCCGCGCGGCAGGGCGATAACGCAACGTGTCCGGACGAAGTAGGCAGGTCGCCATGAGGAAGCTGGTCTTGGTCGTGCTGGTCAGCGCGTGTCTAGCTGTGGCGCTGGTGAACTGTGGGAGCGATGATGGGACGGGGGTGGAGGGAACGGGCAGCATTGAGGTCATGCTGAACATGACCGGGAGCGATCTGGACCCGGACGGCTGCACGGTCTCGGTGGACGACCTGGTGGCGAGGGCGATCGAGGCGGACGGCAGTGTGACGTTCTCAGACCTCGAGGCCGGTGTTCACAGCGTCGAACTCTACGACCTCTCGGGCAACTGCGTGGTGAGCGGGGAGAATCCCCGGGCGGTGAGTGTGGCGGCGGGCCAGACCAGCGAGACGACGTTCGAGGTCACGTGCGCGGCGCTAACGGGAAGTCTGGAAGTGCTGACAATCACCACGGGCGATACGCTTGACGCCGACGGGTACACCCTTACCCTGTATGGGGCGACGATCGAGACGATTGGAGCAAACGACATACTCACATTTTCCGAACTGGCGGCCGGGAGACACACCGTCAAGCTGGGCGACGTGGCGGTGAACTGCGAGGTGAGCGGTTGGAGTTTCCGCCTGTTGAGCGTTGCCGCCGGGCTGACGACGCACACCACATTCCTTGTCAGCTGCCGCGCCGCGCTCTTCGATCGCTTCGTCTTCTATAGCTGGCGCGACGGCACGCCTGAAATCTACGTGATGGAGACCGACGGCTCTAACCCGGTGAACCTGAGCGGCAACCCGGCTTATGATACGGGGCCCGCCTTGTCGCCTGACGGCACGCGGATCGCCTTCGCGAGCGACCGCGACGGCAACGAATCTGAGATCTACGTGATGGACGCCGACGGCTCGAACCCGGTGAGACTGACCAACAACTCGGCGAGTGATTACGAACCCGCCTGATCGCCGGACGGCACGCGGATCGCCTTCGAGAGCTGGCGCGACGGCAACTGTGAGATCTACGTGATGGACGCCGAGGGCTCGAACCCGGTGAGACTAACCGACAACCCGGCGTATGATGCGTATCCCGCCTGGTCGCCCGACGGCACGCGGATCGCCTTCCATAGCTGGCGCGATGGCAACTGGGAGATCTATGTGATGGACGCCGACGGCTCGAACCCGGTGAGACTGACGAACAACCCGGCGGCTGATTACTCTCCCGCCTGGTCGCCCGACGGCACGCGGATTGCCTTCGAGAGCTGGCGCGACGGCAACTACTCTGAGATCTACGTGATGGGCGCCGACGGCTCGAACCCGGTGAACGTGACCGACAACCCGTCGGGTGATTACTCTCCCGCCTGGTCCCCCGGGAACCATCAACGGTGACGGGCGGTGGAGGACCCTCGGCGCCGCCCACGGTGCACTCTGAGACGCTGGTCCGTTACGTGGTGAGATAAGCTTCTCACGGAAGCCCCGAGCGTCACAGCGGCGTTCGGGGCCTTCGCTTGCTGCGGGCGGCGCAAAGCTGACCTGTCTCATGTGCGGCAAGGGGTGTTGGAGCTGGTGTTGGAACGCTCATACGGCCTCCCGTCGGCTCCTGTCGGCTCATGTGGCGTTGATGCGCCGTATGTCCTGGGATTCGGGTTGCTGTTGTGGCCTACGTCGGCTCATGTGGCTCTTGCGGCATAGGCGCGAACGCATCACGGCAGCATCACCTCGACCTCGCAGCTCCTGCTCGCCACGGTGCGCCCGCAGCTGGCCGTGATCTCGGTCGGCCGGGTGAACCGCTACGGTCACCCGGCGCCGCTGGTGCTGGCGCGCTTGGCCGCGCGCGGCATCCAGGTCCGGCGCACGGACCGGGACGGGACGCTGGTGATCGAGGCGGCACGGGACGGGTCGTGGCGCGTGCGCTCGGGCGCCGAGGGCTTCTGAGCTTCGGCCGCACAGTAAGCGGCAGCCTTCAACGGGAAAGTCAGCCGCCAAGACCTTGCCATTTCAGCACTTACACCCGCACTGAGCATAGGGCATGCGCTGCACCAACAGCCTAGCCCGCTCTGGGCCTAACGCGAAGACGGGACAGCCGATCCTGCGTGGACTTGCTGTCCCGTCGCTCGTACAATCTGGGGTCGCGGCTTGCTGCCAACTTCTTGACTACTCACTTCCGTACCTTGCCGATGAGTAGGATCGCCAAAGGTGCGCCACCAGTGTATTCGATAATCTCCCACTCCTGAGGGTCTTCGCCTTTACCGGCAACCTTCTCTGAGCCCAGATCGCTGCCCGCTGAAAGCGACACGGCCCGCAGCCTCTCATAGCGCCCCAGATTGATGGGTTCCTTCGATCCAGCCATAGTTGTCTCTCCTTTCTCTGGCCGCATCAACTAATCGCAGTGTCAAGGACGGATGGCAATAGGACTCGGTGGTGCTCGCCCCCTTGGACGCACACCGTATCGAGGTGCGGTGCACCGACCGGGACGCTGGTGATCGAGGCGGCACGTGACGGGTCCTGGCGGGTGCGCTCGGGCGCCGAGGGCTGCTGAGCTTCGGTGGCGCCACCTGCCCTTTACAATCCGCCCACGTCTCCGCAACGTGCGGCGATTCGAACAAAGGTGATGTCCGTGGCACACTCGAGCCCGTGAGCAGCGATGGGGGATCGAACCGACCGACTGCTTTCACTTGACGCCTTGCGGGGGCTGATCATGATCCTCATGGCGATCGATCATGCCAGCTACTTCATCGCGCAGAGGCATCCGGCCGAGTTCTGGGGCATCCCACTCCCACAGTATAACAGCTTCCTGGCGTTCTTCACTCGGTTCATGACTCAGATCTGTGCGCCGGGTTTCTTCTTCCTGATGGGCGCTAGCATGGTGTTGTTCGCAGAATCGCGGCGGCGCATCGGATGGACGACTGGCCGGATCTGGCGCTTCTTTCTCGTGCGCGGCTGCCTGCTGATCGCCCTGCAGCTGTTCCTGGAGAATCCTGCCTGGCTGTTGGGCCCTATCGATGTGATCAGTAGTCCGGGCGGTGACGGGTCGGTGCAGCTGCACTTCGGCGTCCTCTACGCACTCGGCGCCGCGATGATCATCTGCTCGTTGCTGTTGCGTCTCGGTCGGCTCGGACTGGTCGGTCTGGGTCTCGGCGCCATCCTGCTGACGCAGCTTCTGACGCCCACGCCGGAGAACGCCTCGGTTCTGTACTCGCCGCTGGTCCGACTCTTGGTGGTGCCAGGTCAGACGCGGGTCTGGTCCGTCATGTATCCTCTGGTGCCCTGGCTGGGATTCGCCGCTCTCGGTCTGGCGTTCGGGAGGGCGCTGGTTCGAGACCGGTCGCGCGCCCAGCTGGAGGCGCTTGTCGGGGGTACTGCTTGCCTGCTGCTGTTTCTGCTGGTGCGTTCCACGGGCGGCTTCGGGAATACGCACGTGCCGGTCGCCACTGGCTGGATGGGATTTCTGAACTTGACCAAGTATCCACCCAGCATCGCGTTCGCAACGTCGATGCTGGGCGCGAACCTTCTCCTTCTGGTGGCGCTGGAGAGGACGGGTGAACGCATCGGGGAGTGGGGTAAGCCACTCGTGGTGTTTGGACGCTCGGCCCTGTTCTTCTACCTGGTGCACCTGTACCTGTACGGGGTTATCGGTCTGGTCGCCCGCCGCTGGTACCCGGACGGGGCCGGATGGCTGGTGATGTACGTGCTTTGGGCGATCGGTCTCGTCATACTGTATCCCTTGTGCCGGTGGTACGGTGAGTTCAAGCGTCGCAAGGGGCCGAATTCCGTGTGGCGACTCTTCTGATAGCGGGTGCTGCTGGACTTCGCGGGAGACATTGATGTCGGCGAAGGTCGTGACGATCGACTTCCACGTCACCTCCGAGTGCAGTCAGGAGTGCCCCTACTGTTGGGGGCCTCAGGACTACGAGAATCCGGTGGATACGGGGACCGCTCTGCGCATTATCTCGAAGGTAAAAGAGGTGGGCGCGGGCCGGATCGTCTTCACCGGCGGCGACCCGCTGAAGCGGCCGGACATCGCTCTGCTGATCCAGCACTCTGGGCAGATGGGTCTCGAGGTCGCACTCTCCACCACAGGCGACGAATTGACGCCGGCGTTCCTCCACCAGGTGGCGCCGTTCCTCGATCTCATCTCGTTGCCGATCGACGGGGCAAGCGAGGAGGTGAGCGTTCGCACGAAGAAGGAAGGACACTTGGCCGCGGTCATGCAGGCGCTCGAATGGCTGCGCGAATACCCGGAGATCGACGTCAAGCTCTGCACGCCGGTCACTCGGCACAATCTGGCGGATATACCCAATATCGTGCGGCTGGCCGAGGAGTACGCGCGCACGACGGAGGCGCGCGTGTTCTACAACATCTTTCAGACCTTCCCACGCGCGATGTCCGACGTGGACTGGGGCGAGCTGCTGGTGAGCGACGAGGAGTTCGCCACTCTGGAACGGCAGCTGGCCTACGCGACGGAGATCCGGGTCAACTTACTGAGGCACACCACACTCGATCGGCTGTACGTGATGATCTTCCCCGACGGCAGCCTGGTCATACCGCGGGGCCGGGAGTACCTCAGCTACGGACGGTTCCTGGAGATCGCCGACCTAGATGCGGTCCTGAAGAGGAGCCGGTTCGACTCGGCCAGGCACCTACGGCACTCTCGCAGCTGGACGCGGCGGCGCTGAGCTGCCCGTGACTCTCTGCCCGAGCCTGTTATTTTGCAGGCATCAGTAACGCTTCCAACAGGACGACCGGCCGCCGGCACGACGATCGCCGGCGTTAGGAGCGAGTTGGCGAGGTAGCGATGTCGATCCCCTCATATCCGAGGGCACGTGCCCTGGCCGAGCTCTACCGCGGCTATCTGCGGGACCCAGGCTGTGTGGATCCCGGCTGGCGGGACGTGTTCCGCGATCTCGACGACCAGGCGCGCAGCTGGCTCGAATCGCTCGACGGCGTCCGGGCGCCGGCGCTGCAGGCGCCTGCCGCACCGGCCGCGCTCGCGGAAGACGCGCGGAGGGCCGCGCTCGACTCGGTGCAGGCGCTGATGCTGATCCGTGTATACCGGGTGCGCGGGCACCTGGAAGCGGACCTCGATCCGCTGGGTCTGGCAGCCAAGCCATCCCATCCCGAGCTCGATCCGGCGAGCTACGGTTTCACTGAAGCCGACTGGGACCGGCCGATCTTCCTCCACGGTGTGCTCGGGCTCCAGACCGCCACGCTGCGCGAGATCATGGAGGTCCTGCGCCGGTACTACTGTGGGCCGATCGGGCTCGAGTTCATGCACCTGCAGGACCCGGATCAGAAGGCGTGGATCCAGATGCGCATGGAGGGGATCCTCCATCGCAGCAAGCTGAAGAGCGAGCAGAAGCTGGAGATCCTGGAGAGCCTCACCGCTGCCGAGGCCTTCGAGAAGTTTCTGGATCGGAAGTATACGGGCACGAAGCGGTTCAGTCTGGAGGGCGGCGAGGCGATGGCGCCGGCGCTGGAGACGATTCTGCGGCGCGCCGTCCAGATGGACGTTCAGGAGCTCGTGATCGGCATGGCCCACCGCGGTCGGTTGAACGTGCTGGCCAACCTGATGCGGAAGCCGCTGGAGGCCATCTTCCACGAGTTCCAGGGCGGCGCAGCGACGCCGGACGAGATCGGTGGCTCGGGAGACGTGAAATACCATCTGGGCACGTCCACCGATCGGGAGGTGATGGGCAAGAAGGTTCACCTCAGCCTCGTCTCGAATCCGTCGCACTTGGAGGCCGTCAACCCGGTGGTCGTCGGCAAGGTGCGCTCGAGCCAGGATCAGCGGGGCGACGAGCTGCGCTGCCACGTGATGGGGCTGTTGATCCACGGCGACGCCTCCTTCGCGGCGCAAGGTGTGGTGGCGGAGACGCTGCAGTTCAGCGATCTGGAGGGCTACACGACGGGCGGGATCGTGCACTTCGTGATCAACAACCAGATCGGCTTCACCACCAACCCGATGGCTGCGCGCTCCAGTCCCTATCCGTCCGATCTGGCCAAGGCGATCCAGGCGCCGATCATCCACGTCAACGGCGACGATTCCGAGGCGGTGGTGGCCGCCGCCGGGTGCGCCGTCGAGTTCCGCCAGATCTTCAAGCGGGATGTCGTGATCGACATGTACTGCTACCGCCGGCACGGGCACAACGAAGGTGACGAGCCGGCGTTCACGCAGCCATTGATGTACAAGAAGATCAAGAGCCACCCCTCAACGCGCGAGATCTACGCAGCCAAGCTGATCGAGGAAGGCGTCGTCACCCAGGCGGATGTTGACGGGCTCGTCGCCCGGTGGGAAGACCTCCTCCAGCAGGCGTTCGCGGCGTCGAGCGACTACAAGCCCAAGAAGGCCGAGTGGCTGCAGGGCGCCTGGTCCGGCCTGAAGCCCGCGGCGAATGACGACTCGCGAGATGTGGAGACGGGCGTCGGGATCGCGACGCTCCGTGAGGTGGGCAGTGCGCTGACCACGGTGCCGGACGGCTTCAATATCAACCGCAAGCTCGTTCGCCAGCTCAAGGCGAAGCAGAAGATGCTCGAGAGCGGCGCGGACATCGACTGGGCGACCGCCGAGTCCCTGGCTCTCGGGACCTTGCTGGTCGAGGGATATCGCGTGCGCCTATCCGGCGAGGACAGCAATCGCGGCACCTTCTCGCAGCGCCACGCATCCTGGGTCGATCAGGAGACCGAGGCGCGTTACGTGCCGCTCAACCATATCCGGGAGGGTCAGGGCAGGTTCGAGGTCATCGATAGCCCGCTCAGCGAGTTCGGCGTGCTCGGCTTCGAGTACGGTTATGCGATGGACGATCCGCGAGCGCTGGTGCTGTGGGAGGCACAGTTCGGTGACTTCGCCAACGGCGCGCAGGTCATCATCGATCAGTTCATCGCAGCCGGCGAGGCCAAGTGGCTGCGCATGTGCGGCCTGGTCATGCTGCTGCCGCACGGCTATGAGGGACAGGGTCCGGAACACTCGTCGGCGCGCCTCGAGCGCTTCCTGCAGCTTTGTGCCGAGGGCAACCTGCAGGTCGTGAACTGCACGACGCCGGCGAACTACTTCCACGTGCTGCGCCGGCAGCTGCACCGCGGCTTCCGCAAGCCTTTGATTGTGATGACGCCGAAGTCGCTCCTGCGTCACAAGCGTGCCGTCTCGCGACTCGAGGAGCTCGGACCGGGTACCGGCTTTCAGAGGGTGATGCGCTGTGCGGTGACTCCGTGCGATCCCAAGGACGCGAAGCGGGTCGTCCTTTGCAGCGGCAAGATCTACTACGAGCTGCTGGAGGAGCGTGAGAAGCGCGGCGCGACGGACGTCCACATTCTGCGTCTCGAGCAGCTCTACCCATTCCCGGCCGACGAACTCGCTGCGGAGCTGGAGCCTTACAAGGAGTGCGAGCTCATCTGGTGCCAGGAAGAGCCTCGCAACATGGGCGCCTGGAGCTTCATCGCGGAGCGTATCGCCGAGGTGACGGAGCGTAGCGGCCTTGCTCAGCCGGAGCCGCGCTATGCGGGGCGCCCGGCGGCGGCGGCGACGGCGACGGGCCTCTACGAGCGTCACCTCAAGGAGCAGGCGCGGTTGGTGGATGAGGCGCTGAGCCTGGAAGCGAAACGAGCGGTTGTCGGAGAGCGAGTCGAGGAGTGACATGGCTGTCGAGATCGTGGTGCCCAGTCTGGGCGAGTCGGTCAGCGAGGCGACGGTAGCCACCTGGCTGAAGAAGCAGGGCCAGGCGGTCGCCGCGGATGAGGTCGTCCTGGAGTTGGAGACGGACAAGGCGACGCTGGAGATCCCGGCGCCGGCGGGCGGCGTGCTCAGCGAGATCCTGGTGCAGGAAGGCGAGGATGTCGAGGTGGGCGCTATCCTGGGCCGCATCGAGGAAAGTGCCGAGGCAGCAGTCGCGCCTGTGGCATGGGAGCCGAAGCCCGCGGAGTCGGCGGCCTCAAAGCCGGCTGCCGAGGTGGCAGCGCCTGCTGGGGCGCCCGCGGCGACCGCTTCTGCGCCTCCGGGTCTCGACCCCGCGGCGGTCCCCCGCAGCGGCCCTGGCGGTACGGTGACGCTGGAGGACCTGCAGAGTTTCTTTGCCCGGGCATCGCAGGACGCGGTAGAGCGCTCGGGTCCCGCGGTGCGCAAGCTCATCGCGGACCACGGACTCGATCCTGCCGAGATCGCGGCCAGCGGTCGGGACGGGCGTATCACCAAAGAGGACGTGCTGAGCTTCCTATCGAAGGGCTCGGCGGCGCTGGCGCCGGCGCCTGCGGCCGCCTCCCCGGCAGTGCGTTCCGCGGGTCCGGCGCCGGCTCCAGCCGGCGAGCGTCGCGAGGAACGCGTGCGCATGAGCCGGCTGCGCCGGACAATCGCGGCACGTCTGAAAGAGGCGCAGAACACGGCCGCGATTCTCACCACGTTCAACGAGGTGGACATGAGCGTGGTGATCGAGCTGCGCAAGCGCTATCGCGAGCTGTTCGAGCAGAAGCACGGCGTCCGCCTGGGGTTCATGTCGTTCTTCGTGAAGGCAGTCGTCGGCGCCCTCAAGGAGATGCCGCAGGTCAACGCGTCGATCGAGGGCGATGAGATCGTCTACAAGTACTACTACGATATCGGCATCGCGGTGAGCACCGATGCGGGGCTCAAGGTACCGGTCATCCGGGACGCGGGTCGCAAGTCGTTTGCGCAGCTCGAGCGCGAGATCGCGGACCTCGCCGCGCGAGCGCGGGACGGCAGCCTGACTCTCGAGGAGATGGAAGGCGGCACCTTCAGCATCACGAACGCCGGCGTGTTCGGCTCGCTGCTCTCGACGCCGATCCTGAACCCGCCGCAGTCGGCCATCCTGGGGCTTCACAAGATCGAGGAGCGACCTATCGTCATCGATGGTGAGATCGCGGTGCGGCCGATGATGTATCTGGCGATGTCGTACGATCACCGGATGATCGATGGCCGTGAGTCGGTGACCTTCTTGGTCAGGGTGAAGGAACTGATCGAGAACCCGGACCGCTTGATGCTGGAGGTGTAAGTGCGGGGGATCCCTGATGTCTGAGGCGCGATACGACGTCGTCATCATCGGCGGCGGTCCGGGCGGTTACGTTGCCGCGATCCGGGCTGCGCAGCTCGGGATGAAGGTGGCCTGTGTCGAGAAGCGCGGTGCGCTCGGCGGGACCTGCCTTAACGTCGGCTGCATCCCCTCGAAGGCGCTGCTGCATTCTACCGAGCGCTTCGCGGAGGCCAAGCAGGATCTGGCCGAGCACGGGATCGAGGTCGGCGAGCTGAAGCTCGATCTCGGCATAATGATGGCGCGTAAGGAGAAGGTCGTTCGCGGTCTCACCAAGGGTGTCGAGTTCCTGTTCAAGAAGAACAAGGTCGACTACGTCCGCGGCAGCGGTCGCATCCCCAAGCCCGGAGCCGTCGAGGTCGAGCTGCTGGACGGCGGCAGCGAGACGCTGGAAGCCGGGGCCATCGTCATCGCCAGCGGCTCGGAGCCCATGTCGCTGCCGGGCCTGAAGTTCGATGAGGAGCGGATCCTCACGTCCACCGGTGCGTTGGAGCTCAAGAAGGTGCCGGGGCACCTGATCGTGGTCGGTGCCGGCGTGATCGGTCTGGAGCTGGGGTCGGTGTGGTCGCGCCTGGGCGCGAAGGTGACGGTGCTCGAGTTCATCGACCATATCCTGCCCGGGCTGGATCGCGAGATCGGGGCTCAGGCTCAGCGGGTGCTGAAGAAGCAAGGTTTGGAGTTCCAGCTGTCCTCGAAGGTGACCAGTGCCAAGCGGACGAAGTCGGGCGTGTCCGTGACGTACGAGCCGGCGCAGGGCGGCGAGCCGTCGGAGCTGAAGGCCGACGCCGTGCTCGTGGCCATCGGACGGCAACCGTACACGGAGGGGCTGGGCCTGGAGAAGTTGGGTGTGCGGACCGACGAGCGCGGCTTCATCGAGGTGGACGAGCGCTTCCAGACCTCGGTCCCCGGGATCTACGCCATCGGTGACTGCATCCCGGGCCCGATGCTGGCGCACAAGGCGATGGAGGACGGAGTCGTCTGCGTCGAGGTGCTCGCCGGGCAGAGCGGGCGCATCGACTACGACCGGGTCGCGACCGTGGTCTACACGTGGCCCGAGGTCGCCTGCGTCGGCAAGAGCGAGGA